>Ga0160425_1000018_pt1 | contig 308027 bp, 269 predicted proteins | sample BioMet8_FD_108193 | JGI IMG/M metagenome (GOLD analysis project Ga0160425, IMG submission 108193) | Microbial communities from bioreactor (seeded with sewage sludge) at Lawrence Berkeley National Lab, California, USA - Biofuel... | ecosystem: Engineered > Bioreactor > Anaerobic > Unclassified ...
AATGGACACAGGCAGCTTTTTAGGGTATAATGTATCAACAGCTGAATTAATTATCATGAGACTGGAGTGATGAGCATGTGGACTGACAAGACCAGCATTTACCAGATATATCCCCTCGGATTCTGCGGAGCGCCCTACGAGAATGACGGCGTCCAGGAACACCGGATACTCAAGGTGACTGAATGGATACCTCATCTTGAAAAGCTTGGCATGGGGGCTGTGCTGTTTAACCCGCTTTTTGAATCTGACAGGCACGGATATGATACCAGGGATTACCGGAAGATCGACGTCCGTCTTGGCACAAACGATGATTTTAAGGAAGTATGCGGCAAACTGCATGACGCAGGGATAAGAGTTATCCTGGATGGTGTCTTCAACCATGTCGGCAGAGGCTTCTGGGCTTTTGAGGACGTGCGGCGCAATGGCTCTGCTTCAGAGTACTCAGACTGGTTCAATATCAGTTTTGACGGCAATGATGCCTTTGACGACGGTTTCTGGTATGAGGGCTGGGAAGGCTGCTATGACCTCGTGAAGCTCAATCTGCGCAGCGAATCTCTCATCTCTTATCTTTTCGATTGTGTAAAATACTGGATAGAAGAATTCGGGATCGACGGGCTGAGGCTCGATGTAGCCTACTGCCTGGACAGGGATTTCATACGCCGGCTGAGGCTGCACGTGGACGGTCTGAAGGATGGTTTTTACCTCCTCGGAGAGATGATCGGCGGCAATTACAATGATATCTGTAAATCGGATATGTGCGACAGTGCAACCAATTATGAATGCTATAAGGGACTTTTTTCGGCCTTCAACAGCATGAATCTCTTCGAGATAATTCATTCGGTGCTTCGGCAGCAAAGCATTTACAAAGAGGTTGACCTCTATAATTTTGCCGACAATCATGATGTCAGCAGGATAGCGAATATCCTGGACAGGGCGGAGCATCTGCCGCTTCTTTATGTCATGCTGTTTATGATCCCCGGGATACCATCGGTATATTACGGAAGCGAGTGGGGGATCGAGGGCGTCAAAAAATACGGCGACCACGAGCTGAGGCCGTGTATAGCCTCTCCTGAATGGAACAGCCTTACAGACCTGATAGCGAAACTCGCTGATATCAGAAGGACAGCGCCTGCCCTGCGGCATGGGTCGTTCAGCTCCCTGCTGCTCACCAACAGACAGTGCGTATTCGAGAGAACAGGCGGAGGGGACAGGCTCCTCATCTGTATAAATGCCGATGAGAACAGCTTAAGGGCGCATTTTGACGCCAGGAGCGGCATGGGCGCAGATCTGCTCAGCGGCGGAAACGTGGATTTCGGCGGCGGTCTGGAGATCCCCGCTTATACAGCAATGGTGATCAGGCCGGAACATCCCTGAGCAGAGGCGGCGGAGCGAAGCCTGAGCGGACATCTGCCGCGCAGCGCATGACAGGCGCGGCAGTGATGTTCTTGACTTTTCGCTCTGTATTTAATAGAATGATTTTGTTGCAGTGTGTTTGCTTTGGCATCGGGAGGGCTGTGCGATGATCGGATATAATGAGGAGCGCAGGAGAGCGATACTGAACAGGCTGGCTAAAGCTTCCGGGCATCTTGATGCTGTCAGAAGGATGATAGACGACGGCCGTGACTGCTCAGATGTGCTCATACAGCTTTCGGCGGTAAGGTCAGCTATAAATAACACCGAGAAGATCATACTGAAGGATTATATCGAGAGGTGTCTGAATGACGCGCTCTGCCAGAATGATGAAGATGCAGTTGACCGGATGAACGAGGCAATTGATAAATTTATTAAATAAAAAACTGGGGAATCGGTTTGGTCAACCAGAGAATACGTTGATCAACCCGATTTTTTGATAAATAATTAACTATGTGGTGGTGAAAATATGAGCAGAATTATAATTTTTACAGGCAAGGGCGGAGTCGGCAAGACGATGATCTCGTCGGCACATGCTCTGTCGTCGGCTTCGGAAGGGAAAAAGACACTTCTGGTAAGCACTGATATGGCCCACAATCTCGGGGATTTCCTTGAGATGAAGATCGGCAGCGATATCATCCATGTGAATGAATATCTCGATGCGGCAGAGCTTGATCCGGATAAGATAATGAGGGAGGATTTTCCTGATTTTATGAGGGCCTGGCAGGGCATGCTCAGCTCTTCCGGCGTGAAGCCCAGCGAGCAGGACCAGTTTACCGTTATCCCGGGGATGGAGAGTCTGTTTTCCCTTATGAAGATCACCCAGATCGAAGAGAGCGGCGTGTATGACAGGATAATCGTTGACTGCGCGCCTACCGGCGAAACTCTTTCCATGCTGAAGCTTCCTGAGCTGCTGTCCTGGTACCTGGAAAAGTTTTTCCCGGTGGGCAGAGTCGCCTTCAGGATACTCAACCCTGTCACAAAGACATTTCTCAAGGTCGAGATGCCGGACAAGGATGCCATGTACGATGCTGAGAAGATCTATGTGGAACTGACGAAGGTACAGGATCTTCTGAAAGATGACAGCAGGACAACGGTGCGGCTCGTATGCACGCCTGAAAAGATGGTGGTCGAGGAGACCAAGAGAAGCTTCATGTACCTGAACCTGTATCACTACCACGTGGACGGCATCTATATCAACCGCATAATACCGGAACTTGAGGACAATGAATTCTTCCTCAAGTGGTATAAGATCCAGCAGGATTATATCGCGGAGCTGGAACATGTATTTGCCGGCATACCTACGATGAAGCTCAGATGGTATCCGAACGAGGTTAAGGGCATAAACGCGCTTGATCAGTTCTGCGATGAGAATCTGAAGAAGGAGGAACTGCCGGAGATCTTCTCCGTGCGCGGCGGCGGGCAGAATGAGTCATATACCAGGTGCGGTGATGGCTACTGCCTGAGTGTGGGGATACCGTTCGCTGACAGTGATTCGATAGATGTAAAATGCCATGACATGGATCTTACGATCCAGGCCGGCACCCAGGTGAGGGTCATACCTCTTCCTTATACACTTAAGGGATGCATAGTGAAAAGCACAGAATATGAGGACGGTAAGCTGAAGATCATGCTGGCGGCCGGGAAAGAGGGATTCAGGATATGAGGATACTTATTTATACCGGCAAGGGCGGAGTCGGCAAGACCAGCATGGCAGCAGCGGCAGCCTGCCGCCTGGCGCAGAGCGGCAGACGGGTGCTGATAATGAGTACAGACCAGGCCCACAGCCTCGGTGATTCATTTGATGTCAGGCTGGGAGATGAGCCGAAACAGATAGCTGAGAACCTGCAGGCTCTTGAGATTGATACCTCAGTCGAGACGAGAAAGGCCTGGGGCAGCCTCCAGGATTACATGAAAGAGATCATCAATAAAAAGACGCAGGGCAAGAGCCTGGAAGTCGATGAAGTGCTGGCTCTGCCGACCCTCGATGAGCTTTTCGCCATGCTGAGGGTGCTCGATGTATACAGGGAGAATTCCTGCGATGACCTCCTGATCGACTGCGCGCCGACCGGCGAGACCCTGGCCCTCCTGCGATTCCCGGAGAGACTCGGACAGATGGTCAAACGCCTGCTTCCCTTTGTGAGGGCATTTACTTTCTCTGCCGGCTTCGTGGTAAGCAAAGCCACAAATGTGCCGAAGCCGTCTGACAAGGTATTCCGCGATTTCTCAAAACTCACCGACAGGCTTATGGAGCTGCAGAAGATCATGAGCGATCCTGACATCACCAGCATACGCATAGTGACGACTCCTGAGCGGATCGTGCTGGAGGAGGCAAGAAGAAATTACACATGGATGCATATGTACGGCTTCAATGTTGACGCGGTGATCATAAACCGGATATATCCGGAGAGCGCCATGAAAGGCTACTTCAGCACCTGGATCGATGTGCAGAGAGAGAACCTGAAGCTGGCGAAGGAGAGCTTCCCGGGAGTAAAGGTCTTCACGATGGATCTGAAGGACCACGAGCTGCGCGGCATGGAAGCTCTGTCGGAGGCTGCCGGCGAGGTATATAAAGACACTGACCTGGAAGAAGTGTTCGTGAAGGAAGAGATCTTCCATATCGAAAATGAGGACGGATACAGCGTACTGGTGATAAATCTTCCCTATGCCTCAGCAGATGAGATCTCTGTGGGGCAGATGAACGGCGATATCCTGCTCACGCTGAGAAACGAGAGACGGCGCTTCCAGATCCCTGAAACGGTCCGTGAGAGGAACTTTGATCATTTTGAATATAAAAGCGGTTTGTTAAAAGTTTATCTAAATATAAAATAACCAATATATCCCCCCGGGGGGCTTGCAATCACAGGCTGATAATCTATAATTAATATTGAAGTTGTATAGGAAAATTTGTGCTAATTGCACAAATAAATATTGGTCAATGGCAGTCATAATCATAAGGCAGGGAGACCAGTCGTGATCTCTTCCTGTCAAGTTGCGTTCTAGACTACTATCAACAATGAAAGGAGTGTAGCAATGAGTATGATTACAGATGAAGTGTACGATCGTTTCAAAGCGGCTCTTGAAGCTGTCGCAGGCAAATGCTATCGTACAACCAAAGCAGATCTCGGCAAGGCAGTAGTCAAGGCCCTTAAAGAGGATTACGGGTATACTGATGCCTGTCTCGCAGAGACACCTCTTCTTAAGGAAGCAGGAGTTCTTGAAGCACTGAAGGGGGACGGTATTACAACTTATACAGATCATATCCGTCTGCATCAGGAGACAGCCAAGGGCGGCATTACTGAGTCCCAGTACGCGATCGCAGATCTCGGTTCGATCGTACAGACCGGAACAGAGGTAGACCGCAGAATCGTTGCATGTCTGTCAGAACTTATGATTTGTGTTGTCAAGGGTTCAAACGTTATCGCTGAGTGGAGCGATTTCTTTGATACAATTGGCGCCCTTCCGGAACATCCTAACTTTGTAGGTATTGTAACAGGCCCCAGCCGTACATCAGATATCGAGATGGTATCAGTTGTCGGTGTTCATGGACCGCTCAATCTTACAGCAATCGTTGTAGAAGACGAGTAATTCGGAAAAGAAGGAAGGAGGTAACATAATGGCTACTCAGGAAGAATTAAAAAAGGCCAATGATAAGTTAAATCAGGAAGTTAAAATTGCTCTTGCCAATATTACATTGAACAAGACACTCGGCAAAATGTGCGGAGACTATCCTGCAAAGAGAGCTAAGGCCAATATTGGAATAGATTTCGAAGCTAATAAAGAGAAGCTGGTTGCGGCTAAGGAAGATGCTGCGAATAATGTTGATGAGATGATCGAACTTTTCACCAAGAACGCTACTGCGAGAGGTGCAAAGGTTTTCCGCGCTAAGTCAAATCAGGAAGCTATGGACTTTATCTTAAAGTTCTGCGAGGACAGGAATGCAAAACTCGTGGTCAAGTCAAAGTCAATGGCATCTGAAGAGATCCACATGAACGAAGTTCTCGAGGATCATGGTATCGACGTATTTGGTGCTGACCTCGGTGATTTCATTCTCCAGCTCGATCACAACACACCTATGCACCTGGTTCTGCCGGCTCTGTACCTCAACAGGGATCAGGTCGGTGATCTGTTTACAGATTTCCAGAAGCATGAGGTTTCTCATAAGATCGAAGACGAGACCAAAGAAGCACGTAAGATCATGCGTGACAAGTTCATCAGATGCGATGTTGGCTTCTCGGGAAGCAACTGTGCTATAGCTGAGACAGGTACTGTCTGCACTATGACAAATGAAGGCAACGGCCGTATGGTCGCTACACTGCCTACTCATCATCTGTATCTCTTTGGTATTGAGAAGTTCGTAAGAAGATTTAAGGATGCTGAATATGTATTCAGAGTACTTCCCCGTAACGGCACAGGCCAGAGGATCACAGCTTATCTCTCCATGTATACCGGCACAAACCAGGTAGTAATGGATAAGGAGACTGACAAGAAGGCTGACAAGGAATTCCAGATCGTTATCCTTGATACTCCGGAGCGTCGTTCAGTCCTTGCAGATCCCGATTTCCGCAAGGTCTTCAACTGCATCAGATGCGGCGGCTGTCAGGATATGTGTCCTGCATTCGCTCTGGTCGGCGGACATGCATTCGGTTCAAGAGTTTATGGCGGCGGTATCGGCGTTATGCTGACACAGTTCCTCATCGACCCTGTACGTGCTGACGCTATCCAGAACATCTGTCTCCAGTGCGGCAGATGCCTTGATGTCTGCCCTGTTGGAATGCCGATCCCTGATATGATCATGATCCTTCGTGAGAGGAAAGCTAAGGCTAATCCTTCATCAGTTCAGAGATTCGCTATTGAGACAGTCAACAACAGAAAGCTCTTCCATTCAATGCTGAGGATCGCTTCTGTTGCTCAGTCACCGTTCACAAAGGGTGAGCCGATGATCCGTCATCTGCCTATGTTCCTTTCGAACCTTACAGTCGGCAGAAGCCTTCCGGCAGTTGCTCCTGTTCCGTTCAGAGATATTTTCCCGACTATCGTTCAGAATGTCAAGGAGCCTAAGGGCAAGATCGCTATCTTCGCAGGATGCCTGTTAGACTTCGTTTATACAGATCTTGCAAGAGATGTTGTACTTGACCTTAACTCTATCGGCTATGTTGTAGATATGCCTATGGATCAGGGATGCTGCGGCAGCCCGGCTATCACAATGGGCGATCCCGACAACGCTGTAGAGGCAGCAAGGAACAATATCGAGGCTATGCATGCAGAAGACTACGATTATATCGTATCAGCATGCCCTTCATGTACAGAAGAGCTTCGCAAGTATGAGACATTCTTCGAGGAGGGAACTGAAGAATACAAGAAAGCTAAGGAACTCAGCGAGAAGTCATATGATTTCTGCAAGCTGTTCTACATGCTCGGCGGACTTCAGGATTCAGGCAACGATACTCCTATGAAGATCACATACCATGATTCCTGCCATCTGAGCAGAGCTCTTGGTGTTACCGAGGAGCAGAGAGCGCTTCTCACTCATACAAACGGCGTTGAACTCACAGAGATGTTCGAGCATGATAACTGCTGCGGTTTCGGCGGAGCTTATTGCATCCAGTATCCTGAGATCTCACAGAAGATCCTCGAGAAAAAGATCAACAACATCAAAGATACCGGTGCTGACTATGTTATAGTTGACTGCCCGGGATGTATGATGCAGATCACTGGCGGCGTCGATGCAGCTGGTCTTCCGGTCAAGGTTAAGCATACAGCACAGGTTATCGCTGAGAAGAGAGGACTTGTCTGATATAAACTTTTGACTGGAGATTTAAAAATGTCTGAACAGATTATTGTTTCTGAAGTTCAGCAGGAAGATAATGTCTCTCCATCCGAAGTATCGGATTGTAGGAACCTGCTTGAAAGCGAAATCGAGCAGGTAAAAGCACATATGCGACTCATTGCATCGCACTCACTTAACGGCACGCAGGTCGGAGCTGTATTGGATGATGCATTCAGTACATCCGGCAAAATGATACGGCCCCGACTGCTGTTGCTGTGCGGTTCATTTGGCCCGCTGTCTGATGTGAAGACAGACAGGCTGTGTACGCTCGCCGCTGCGGTTGAGCTTACACACCTGGCCTCGCTTGTCCATGATGACATTGTCGACGACGCGCCTTTCAGGCGCGGAGAGAGATCGATTCAGAGCAAATACGGCAAGGACGCGGCAGTATATGCGGGAGATTTCATTATCTCCAGAGTTAATTATTTTCTTGCAAAAGAGAAGATGAGTGAAGCTGCAGCGATTCTTTCCAAAACTATTGAACGCATGTGTGAAGGCGAGATCGGACAGGCTATGTGCCGCTACCGTGAGGATGTGTCGACGGACGATTACCTGTGGAATATTCAGGGAAAGACGACGGCGCTGTTCAGAACGGCATGCCGCATCGGAGCTATGGAGACGGGATGCTCAAAGGAAACTGTCGGGAAACTGGCGGATTTCGGCGAGTGCCTCGGAACTATGTTCCAGCTGAGAGACGATCTGCTTGATTTTACATCCGATGAAGCACAGATCGGCAAGGAGACGCATAAAGATTTCAGAGACGGTATATATACTATGCCGGTACTGATGGCTTTGAGGGATCCTGCAGGCAGAGATGTCCTGCTGCCGATTATCAAAGAGAATGCCATGCGCACGCTCGGCGATGGTGAGATAGCGCGAATGGAAGAGGCAGTGGTCCGTTTCGGCGGAACAGAGGCGACGCGGCGGGAGATCCACAGGATGAACCAGAGATGTTCTCTCGTTCTGAATAATATGGATGACTGCGCGGCAGTCAGTCTGCTCCGCAGCATATTGAAGCTTCTAGATATTTAAATTATGAATACTTATAACAGGCTGACCCCAGGCCTTGCTTTGCAGCTTGCTGCTCCGCATACATGGCCTGCATCGGTCTGCCCGGTATTGTTCGGAGAGCTGTACTGTGCGGTCAGGGGTATGCATCTAAGCATATTTCAGGATGCCGCGATCCTTATCGCGTGCATTCTTATGCAGTCGTCAGTGAATACGCTGAATGATTACATAGATTATCTGCACGGCACTGACAGCGCTGATGACAATGTCGAGGTAAACGATGCGGTGCTGGTATACGCGAATGTAGATCCGAAGCATACTTTGTTTTTGGGGATTGCTTATCTGGCAGTCGGGGCATTGCTGGGAATACTGGCATGCATCGCCGCAGGTATTGTGCCTGTACTGATAGGAGTAGCGGGAGGGCTCACTGTAGTCCTGTACTCTGCGGGCCCGCTCCCGGTTTCCTATCTGCCTGTAGGAGAATTTGTATCGGGTTTTGTAATGGGCGGGCTTATACCGCTTGGAACAGCAGCCGTTTCGGACGGCAGGATCCATATAGAAGTTCTTTTTTGGGCGCTGCCTTTGATGCTCAGTATCGCACTGATCATGATGAGCAATAACGGAAGTGACATTGAGAAGGATGTGAGATCCGGCCGGCGCTGTCTGCCAACTTATCTGGGCAGGGAACGCACGAGGACGCTGTATCATCTGCTGGTAATCATCTGGGCGGCCATGCTTTGTGTGCTGCCGGTCCTGCTTCTGGGTACCGCCGGACTTCTGAGCGTCGTCTTGCTGGCCATTTTCGCCAGGAAGAAGATTATCTACCTGGTCAGGGCAGATCTGGAACCGGAGGGCCGGATTAAGCTTATGAAGACGATCACGGCTGCAAATCTGTCCGGAAACGGAGCTTATATAATAACTCTTGCTTTCGGGCTGTGTCTGAAAGGTTTAACCAGGTAGTTCAATGCACAATGTCACAAAAGAAGAATATGTTTATCACGTATTTGAGAGTATTTCTTCCGGGTACGATAATGCCAATAAGCGCATCAGTCTCGGGCTTCAGGGATACTGGAAAGATATGATGATAAAGCGCCTTACTGCTGTGATCCCATTTAGAAAAAGGTTTCTTGACCTGTGCTGCGGGACAGGTGATATCGCTATCGCTGTCGCAGCGCGACGACCTGATGTCAGGGTCACCGGAGCTGATTTTTCAGTTTCAATGCTCAAAATTGCCAGGAAAAAGAGTTTGGAGCTGAAGAATATCAATTGGAGAAAAGCAGATGCCATGCATCTGCCGTGGCCGGATGATACATTTGATGCTGTAAGCATTTCATTCGGACTGAGAAATACAGCAGACTATCAGCAGGTAATTACGGAGATGATGCGGGTAGTGAAGAAGGGCGGCTTTATATACTGCCTTGATTCATTTGTACCGGAAAACAGATTTGTGATTCCGTTTTACAGGTTATATTTCCGCTATATTATGCCAGTAATAGGTGGCGGGATGGCGCACACCCGTGAATACCGATGGCTGTGGAAGTCAACGCAGCAATTCCTGAGAAGGACTGAGCTGCTTGATCTGTACACAGAAGTCGGATTAAAGAATACCGGCAGCAGGGACAGGATGTTCGGAGCCTGTTCTATGGTCTGGGGACAGAAGGCCGGTATTGCTGAAAATGAATAATTGTTTTAACAACAGAATCAACTAGGAGGAAATATTATGAGCGAAGACAAATTTAACGCCATAATCGTGGGCGGCGGTCTTGCAGGACTTTCGGCAGCCATCGTTCTTGCCAAAGCCGGACTTGAAGTTATTGTTATCGAGCGTGGCGATGCTTGTGGTATGAAGAATGTTACAGGCGGACGCCTCTACGGACACAGCCTTGAGAAGATCATTCCTGGATTTGCACAGGAAGCTCCGATCGAGAGAAAAGTTACTAAAGAGAAGATTTCACTTATGACTGAGACAGGTTCTCTTGATATCGGTTTCAGCTCAGATAAACTCAGCAGCACAGCTGAGAGTGCTTCCTACACAGTTCTCCGCGCTAAATTCGATGAATGGCTCGCTGAGAAGGCTGAAGAAGCAGGCGCTGAGATCGTTCCTGGTATCCGTGTTGATGAGTGCATCACAGAGGATGGCAAGGTCGTAGGTATCAAGGCCGGCGAAGACGAGTTATTTGCAGATGTAGTTATTCTTGCAGACGGCGTTAACTCACTGCTTGCACAGAAGCTTGGCCTCAAGAAGGAACTTGAGCCGGCTCAGGTTGCTGTAGGCGCTAAGGAAGTTATCAAGCTCAGCGAAGAGACGATCAACGAGCGCTTTGGCGTTACAAGCGACGAAGGCGTTGCATGGATGTCAGCAGGCGATCCGACAGTTGGCGGATTCGGCGGCGGATTCCTTTATACAAACAAAGATACAGTATCATTAGGTGTTTGCGCAACACTCAGTGATATCGGCTATTCTGAAGTATCAGTTCCCAAGATGCTTGACAGATTTGCAAATCATCCTTCCATCGCTCCTTATCTTGAGGGCGGCGAGATCGTTGAGTATTCAGCACATCTGGTTCCTGAGGAAGGCATCCATATGGTACCTCAGCTTTACGGCGACGGCGTTCTTGTAGTCGGCGATGCTGCTGGCTTATGTATCAACCTTGGTTTCACAGTTCGCGGTATGGATTTCGCTATCGAGTCCGGACGTCTTGCTGCTGAGACAGTTATCAGGGCTAACACATACGGCAACTTCAGCGCTGCAGCTCTTTCATACTACAAGCAGCTGTTTGACAACAGCTTCATTATGCGTGATCTTGATTCTTCCAAGGGATTCCCGACTCTGCTTACACGCCGTGAGATATTCACGAACCTGCCTGACATGGCTGATGATATCGCTGCTAAGCTGTTCACAGTTACAGGCGAGCCGGATCAGGGCATTGTAATGTACATTATCAATTCCCTTGCAGAGCACACCAGTGCTACAGATCTTGTTAACATGATTAGCGAAGTATTGGAGGCGTTCTAAGATGAAAAAAATGACAATCGAGGATAAGCTCGGATTAGATTTATTCCATACTGATGAAGAGAATTCTCACATCAAAGTTGATAAGGAAACCACAGACGAGGCTGAGATCCATAAACTCGTTCTTGCATGCCCCGCAGAGTGCTATAAGTACGATGACGGACAGTTCTCATTCAGTCATCTTGGATGCCTTGAGTGCGGAACCTGCAGAGTCCTTTCCAAGGGCAAGATCGTTGAAGATTGGAACTATCCTATGGGCACCAGAGGTGTGTTCTATCGTCAGGGTTGATGATCATAGTACGGTGATGTGCAGTGCATTTCACCTGATATGATGCAGAACTTAATAACCGGCTGTCTGGATACCAGGCAGCCGGTTTCTTTTAGCTATGATGCAGCGGGATGCTGCCGATAAAGATATCCTGCCGTCAGATCTGCAGGATGCTTCTTGCTGGGCCTTTTACAGCTTGAGCCATGATTTATACTCCTCAGCATCGATAAGGCCGGCTCTGGCCTGATTGAGTTTCTCTTTAGCTTCTCTGTACCACATGGAGAACTCGTCGCGTGTCATGTTCTGGACGCGCTTGCGCGGTTTCGTCATGCGGGCGTAATGCGCTTTATATGCCTTTGTGTATGCCATCAGCAGCTCGTCGTTCTTCACGCTGCGGCTGAATGTCTGTGCGTAGCCGATCTCGGCGCATGTCTTGCCGTCGGAAGTATAGACTCTGTGACAGTAGTCGGAGTTGGATCTCCTGGGTATGAAAAGTCTGCCGCAGTTTTTGCATGTTGCCACAGATATCTTTCTCCTGATCATCTCGATAAGCTCGAAATACAGCACCTCTTCAAATGATGTCACAAAATAGTCCAGATAGCTTTTTCCATCTTCCTTCGCACTGACAGAGCAAAGACTGTAGCAGGACTTTGAATGGATCTCATCACTTTCGTAAAGTACGCGGCTGATCCTTTTGGGATCAAAGTCCGAGGATGAACCAAACATCTTTACCAGCAGCGAGGAATATCCGTCCTGCAGCTCAGCCAGATCTTCAATGGTAATATATGAAGAATCTGTATCATGTGAAATTAGACTCTTTATAAATTCATCCTTCCACTCCTGATCGCAGTAAATAAAATATGGATGAATCGAACTGAAGTCTTCCTCTCTATAATTTGCCCTGTTCAGGAGCCCCCTGATATCACTGTACACAAAGTGGAGCAGTGCCTCTCCGATGATCATCTGCTCAGGCTGAGTGCCGAAAGACACTGTGTTTGTGAATAGGCCGGTATGAATACGCATATATCCATGTGCATTGATATTATTCATAGCCATATACACCTCTCAAAAGATAGAATGTTTCACTGAGTACTTTTACTATACATCTAAACATACTCTGCGTCAAGCCGCGGGGCGCCGTAAATGCCGGCTTTATTCTTTTTAGTGACAAAGACTGTAAAATAATCTATAATCATTCTGTAATCGATATTTTCGTGGGAAGAGGTTCTTTATATATGAGTAAAGTAGTATTGATAGACGGGCACAGTATCCTCAACAGGGCATATTACGGTATCCCTCTGCTTTCAAACGCAGCCGGTCTGCATACAAATGCGATCTACGGTTTCCTGAATATTCTCTTTAAAGTCATGGATGAGGAAAAACCGGACCATCTGGCTGTTGCCTTCGACGTGCACGCGCCGACTTTCAGGCATGAAATATATAAGGAATATAAGGGCAACCGGCATCCCATGCCCGATGAGCTGCGTGAGCAGGTCCCGGTGCTCAAGGAGCTGCTGGGGGCTATGCAGATATTTACCATTGAGAAGGCCGGCTATGAGGCTGATGATATCCTCGGCACCCTGTGCCGCATCTATGAAGAACGCGGGGAGGATGTATCGCTTATCTCCGGCGACAGAGATATGCTCCAGCTGGCGACTCAAAGGGTCAGGATCCGCATACCTAAGACAAAGATGAACGGTACGGAGGTAGAGGATTATTACGCTGAGGATGTGAAAAAAAAGTATAATGTAACTCCCTCTGAATTTATAGATATGAAGGCTCTTATGGGAGATTCTTCTGATAATATACCCGGAGTGCCGGGAATAGGCGAAAAGACAGCTTCCAGGATCATAGAATCCTGGCATGATATCGAGAGTGCCTACGAGCATGTCTCGGAGATAAAACCGAAGAAGGCATCCGAGAATCTTGCGCAGTACTATGAGCAGGCGAAATTCGCCAAAGTCCTGGTGACTATAAAGACGGACTGCGATCTGGATTTCGACCCGGAGAGCACTGTGATACGTGATCTGATGAATGAGCAGTCGTACGCGATGCTCAAGAAGCTTGAACTGAAGAACATACTCAGCAGATTCGCAGAACTGCCGTCTGACGACGGCGCATTTTGTGACCCGGCATGCGTTATCACAGAACTCTCTGTCATCGGAGAGCTGCCGAAACTGGTGGACAGTGAGACAGTACTGGGAATGTTCTATGCGAATGAGGGAGGATTTGAGGGCCTGGCATTCAGCGGGATAAACGCCCGGAAGCTTTCCGGGGCGGGTGTATCCGTGCCGGCATCGGAAGCTGATCCTGTGCCTGCCTGCTTCATCCCGGCTGCGGGTGACGTCACTCCCGGGATACTGAAGGCCGCGGCGGAGGAGATGGTGCGGAGCGCAAAGAGTACCTGGTTCGATGACCTCAAGCCTCAGCTGGACAGGATCGAGCTGAATGACAGCGACCGGGCGTATGATGCTTCGATCGCGGCCTATCTGCTCAACCCGACAGCCGATGATTATCACTATGACGATATCGCCCAGAATTATATCAGTGAGACCGTGCCCTCGCGTGCCGACCTTCTCAAGAAGCTCAGCTTCAGTGAGGCCTGGGAGAATGAAAGGGGAAAGCTCCTGAGATTTCTGGCCTGCCAGGCACAGATACCGCGCCGTGCTTCGGATACACTGCTCAGGCAGCTGGAGGCAGACGGCATGCTGAAGCTCTTTTATGATATGGAGATGCCGGTACTCTACGTGCTGCACGATATGGAAAGCTCCGGCATCAGGGTGGAGAAAAACGAACTTAAGGATTACGGAGACAGGCTCAGCAAAAAGATCGATGAGCTAGAGCAGGATATCTATGACCTGGCGGGTGAGATATTCAACATCAATTCTCCCAGACAGCTGGGAGTCATATTGTTTGAGAAGATGAATCTGCCGTTTGCCAAAAAGACGAAGACGGGTTATTCTACCTCGGCTGATATCCTGGAAAAGCTCGAGGGAAAGGATCCCATCATCGGCAAGATCCTGGAATACCGGCAGCTGACCAAGCTCAAGTCGACCTACGCTGACGGGCTGGCGTCCTTTATCAGACCGGAAGACCAGCGCATCCACTGCAATTTCAAGCAGACTATCACTGCTACCGGACGGCTCAGCTGTGTCGATCCCAATCTGCAGAACATACCGGTGCGGGTGGAGCTGGGGCGGCTGATACGCAAGGTGTTCGTGCCTGATGAGGGCAAACTGTTTATCAACGCTGATTATTCACAGATAGAGCTCCGTATACTTGCCCATATGGCCGGCGACGAGAATCTGATAGAAGCCTACAGGCAGGACAGGGATATACACCGCATAACGGCCTCCGAGGTATTCCACGTCCCGTTTGACGAGGTCACCCCGGCGCAGAGACGCAGCGCGAAGGCAGTCAATTTCGGAATCGTCTACGGCATAAGCTCCTTCGGGCTGAGTCAGGATCTGGGCATAGGACGCAGGGAAGCCGAGGAATATATTAAACAGTATTTCAAGACATATCCCGGGATCCGGGAGTTCCTGGACAGATCTGTCGCGCAGGCAAAGGAAAAAGGATATTCACTTACCATGTTCGGGCGCAGAAGGCCGGTACCTGAGCTGAGCTCGAAGAACTTCGCCCAGAGGAATTTCGGTGAGAGGGTGGCTATGAATTCGCCCATCCAGGGTACGGCGGCTGATATAATCAAGATCGCGATGGTAAATGTGGACCGCAGGCTGAAAAAAGAAAATATGAAGTCTAAGCTTATACTCCAGATCCATGATGAGTTGCTGACAGAGGCTGTCCCTGAGGAGGCTGACGAGGTGAAGCGCATACTGGATGAGGAGATGTGCTCTGCCGCCGAGCTGGCAGTGCCTCTAGTCGTGGAGATGAATTCGGGATACAACTGGTACGAATTGAAATGATAAATGCCCCGCAGGTTTCAGGGGAGAAAGGGAGATCCGGAGATCGGATAATATACGGGAAAATGTACGGATTGAAAGTTTACGGGATCACCGGAGGAGCCGGCACAGGCAAATCCGAGCTTATGAAGATGCTCAGGGACGATTTCTCTGGCTGTGTGATTATTTCTGATGACATCGCGCGCGCGCTCACGCAGAAGGGCGCCGTGAGCTATAAGCTCATCGTTGAGCATTTCGGCGCGGGCATACTGGGAGCTGACCAGGAGATCGACAGGGCCCACCTGGCTGAAGCGGTATTTAACAATGAGGAGGAGCTGAACAGGCTCAACGGCATGATACATCCCCAGGTCCGCAAAGAAATAGAGAGCATCATCAGGGAAGCCGCCGATTCAGGAAAGTATGCTTTTGTGGCGATCGAGTCGGCTATCATACTCGACTGCGGCTACGAGGATATCTGCGATGAATTCTGGTATGTGTATACCCGGCCGGAGATAAGAAGGCAGCGCATGAAGGAGACCAGAGGGTATTCGGATGAGAGAGTGGACGCGGTCATGAAAAGCCAGCGGCCTGACGAGTACTTTATCAGCCGCTGTCAGTTCGTTGTCGAGAACAATTCCACACTGGATGATCTGTACAGGCAGCTGAAGGAAAAACTGGGTTAAATATTGCGGAAATATTTCAGCATGACAGGGCTGATCTGCGGCTGCAGTGGAGCCCCGGTGGGCAAAAGTTGACAAATTCATAATAATTTGGTAAAATTCGGGTAACAATCATTGATAAAGTATGAGTAATATACAGCAGAGGTGTTTTTTATGAAGATCATTTCGACTTCACGTATAGCTGCACTGCTCGCTGTGATGGTTTTATCCGCAGCCATGGTGTTATCTGCCAGCTTTGCCGCGTTTGCCTCACAGAGCAGCAAGGATACGCCCTCTATAAAGGTGGAGGGACCTGACGAGGACATTCCCCAGAAGATCGTTACCAGTGCCAGCAACTATCTGGATATTTCTTCTGATGACGACCTGGACAAGGCTCCGACTGTGCTTGATGCCGCCAAGGCAGCTGAGACAGAGAAGGAGAGCGAATCCGGCGCCGATTCTGATTCTGATTCGGGAATGCTCGTCGATATGACTGAGGATGAGATATATATGTTCGCTGCCGAGGTCTACTGCGAGGCAGGAGATGAGAGCTATGAATCCCAGGTGGGCGTAGCCCAGGTTATCATCAACAGGATCAGAAGCCCGAAGTACCCGAACACTCTTGAAGATGTCCTTTACCAGTCGGGGCAGTTCCCGCCGGCGACGGACGGTTTTATGGACAGGGTCATGGCCAGCGGCGAGGGTAATGCCTGCAGGAAGGCTGTTATGGATGCGCTGCACGGAGCAGACGTGGTAGGAGATTATCTGTATTTCAATATGACCAGCGGCGTCGATTTCTCCACAGTGACCAGCTCCATGACTATCGACGGCACGACTTTCTACTCGATAAATGAGTAGTACGGCCGGATAAACAAAAGGGTGATTAAAGACATTGTCGTCTTGATGAGAGACAATGTCTTTATTTTTAATTTGTTGATGCCGGGACGCAAATATATGTTACAATAGGAAGCAAAGATATACAGGCATGATATGCTGCATTTGCAGGAAATGATTACGCTGTATCTGCAGGAAAAGATCCTGAGAAAAAACACGAATACTTAAGGAGGCTGTGTCATGAAAAGAGTTATTCAGGTATTGGAAGCAGGGACTGTACCGTCCGACCATGAGCTTATATTTGTAAAGGATATGAATGGCAAGTGGTACAAGTTCAAATCAGTTGAAGGCTGCAAGTCTTACGGGGAAGCTATAGACCAGGGACTCGCCGAGGAAGTCACCGAGACATACGCGAAATCCCATGTTTGGCCGCTTTCATATGGCTCCGGCTCACTGAGGGTAGTCTTCGGCATAGAGATCGTCGGAGAGAATTCTTTCAATAAGGAGATAAAACATGTATGATGCATTTTGAGTAAAATGCACCGGAAAAACTTACGGCCTGATGAGCCATGCGGCTGCTGCCTGCCGGCGGCGGCTGCATGTGCGGTTTTCAGGCATGAGGAAGGATGAAAAGAATGCGATTTGCTTCTATCGCCAGCGGGAGCAGCGGCAACAGCCTCTATGTCGGCTGCAGGGATACCAACATACTTATAGATGCCGGCATCAGCAGAAAGAGGATAGAGGAGGGGCTTCGCAGTTTTGATGTATGCGGGTCTGACATTGACGCGATACTTGTCACCCATGAACATTCAGACCATATAAAGGGGCTCGGTGTCTGGTCGAGGAAGTATCATGTGCCTATCTATGCCACCAAAGGTACATTGCTGGAGATCGAAAGAATGAATTCTCTCGGGAAGATCGATGATTCATTATTCCGCGTTATCAGCGCGGATCAGGATTTTTCCGTGAAGGATCTTAATATACATGCAATCTCTGTCCCGCACGACGCCAGGGATCCTGTGTGCTACAGGATAGATGACGGCAGGCGCAGGATAGCGGCGGTCACCGATCTGGGATATTTTGATGAGTATATCACTGATTCACTGGGGGACTGTGACATGCTGTATGTTGAGGCCAACCATGACCCCGGCATGCTGCAGACAGGACCTTATCCTTATCAGCTGAAGCTGAGGATAGCCGGCAATTACGGTCATCTGAGCAATGAGATGTCCGGTCAGCTTATAGGACATCTGTGCGGCGGCAGGCTGAGCAATGTCGTTCTCGGGCATCTGAGCAAGGAGAACAATTTCCCGGATCTGGCTCTCGAGGCCGTGAAAACTGAGCTTTGCAGGGATTTCGCAGATGAAAATCCCAATTTTAAACTGAGCGTTGCACCCAGGGACAGGATATCTGATATGATCACCCTGGACTGACATTTTACTGATCGGAGGAAGCTTATGAAGAAAACGATAATTACTGTAATCGGCAAAGACAGGGTGGGGATAATTGCTGCGGTATGCACGTATCTCGCCAGTCATAATATTAATATCCTTGATATAGATCAATCTATCATTCAGGGATTTTTTCATATGATGATGATAGTCGATGCTGATCACGCGGATAAGGAATTCTCTGTACTCGCTGCTGAGCTCGCGGCTGTCGGCGATGAGCTCGGAGTCCAGATAAAGATGCAGCACGAGGATATTTTTGACGTTATGCACAGGATCTGAAATTAAGCAACAGGCAGGGAAGTTATAATGATAAATTTATACGAAGTCAGCGAGACAAATAAGATGATCGAGGAATCGAACCTCGATGTCAGAACTATCACGATGGGCATCAGCCTTCTGGACTGCTGTCATGAGGATGTGGACAAGGTCTGCGCGAATATATATGAAAAGATATGCTGCAAGGCCAGGGATCTGGTCAGGACCGGCGAGGACATAGAACTTGAGTACGGCATTCCGATAGTGAACAAACGTATCTCCATAACTCCGGTGGGACTGATAGGAGGCTGCTGCAGAAGCGCGGATGACTTTATCAGGATCGCGAAGACCCTGGACAGGGCGGCGGCTGCTGTGGGCGTAAACTTCCTGGGAGGATATTCCGCCCTTGTCTCGAAGGGAATGACGGATGCCGACAGAATGCTCATAGAATCCATACCGCAGGCTCTTGCCTCGACTCAGCTCGTCTGCAGCTCCGTAAATGTGGGCTCCACCCGCACGGGGATCGATATGGATGCGGTCAGGCTGCTCGGTGAGACAGTAAAGCAGACGGCTTACCTCACCAGGGACAGTGACGGCATCGGATGCGCGAAGCTGGTCATTTTCTGCAACGCGCCGGATGACAACCCGTTTATGGCAGGTGCCTTCCACGGGGTCACTGAGGGCGATACTGTGATCAATGTAGGCGTCAGCGGACCGGGCGTTGTAAAGCGCGCGCTGGAGGAGGTGCGCGGGGAGAGCTTTGATGTGCTCTGCGAGACCATCAAAAAGACGGCCTTTAAGATCACCCGCGTCGGCCAGCTCGTCGCCCGCGAGGCTTCGGAGAGACTCAAGGTGCCGTTTGGGATCATTGACCTCTCACTGGCACCCACGCCGGCCATCGGCGACAGCGTGGCGGATATACTTCATGAGATAGGCGTTGAATACGCCGGGGCACCCGGGACTACGGCAGCTCTGGCACTTCTCAATGACCAGGTCAAGAAGGGCGGCATAATGGCTTCATCATATGTGGGCGGCCTTTCGGGAGCATTTATCCCGGTGTCGGAGGATCAGGGAATGATCGATTCGGTGAATGCCGGCGCGCTTACGCTGGAGAAGCTGGAAGCTATGACCTGTGTGTGCTCTGTCGGCCTGGATATGATAGCGGTGCCCGGCGATACCAAGGCGTCCACGATATCAGGCATCATTGCGGACGAGATGGCTATCGGGATGGTAAATCAGAAGACAACTGCTGTCAGGCTGATACCTGTATACGGAAAATCAGTGGGTGACACCGTGGAATTCGGCGGCCTGCTGGGACACGCGCCCATCATGGACGTTAACCGATTCGGCTGCGAAGACTTTATCGGCAGGAAGGGCAGGATACCTGCCCCGATACACAGTTTTAAGAATTGATGAGGAATGGCTATGGGAGTATTAGACGGATTGAAACCGGAGAGGGTATTTTACTATTTTGAAAAAATATGCGGTATCCCTCACGGATCATATAATGTAAAGGGGATAAGCGATTATATCGTAAATACGGCGAGATCATTTGATCTTGAGGTAAGGCAGGATGATGAATACAACGTTGTCATCAAAAAGCCAGCTTCGGAGGGCTATGGTCCCGCGAAGACCCTGATGATACAGGGGCATATGGACATGGTGTGCGTGAAGGATCCCGGCGTTGACATCGACATGGCCAGGGACGGCATCAGGCTGGTCGTCGAGGATGGATTTGTCCATGCAGATCACACCACGCTCGGCGGAGATGACGGCATTGCCGTCGCCATGGGCCTGGCGATCCTGGAGGATGACAGTATAGCGCATCCTGACCTGGAGGTGGTTTTTACTACCCAGGAGGAGGTCGGCATGGAGGGGGCTACTGCCCTCGATGCCTCTGATCTCAAAGCCTCCTATCTTCTGAACCTGGATTCCGAGACCGAGGGTCATTTCCTCGCGGGCTGCGCCGGCGGCGCCACCGTGACCTGCGCGCTGCCCGTGAGCAGGACCGGAAGCCAGGGCAGGCTGTACCGCATCGAGATCACCGGCCTTCAGGGAGGACATTCCGGTTCCAACATACATATGGGCCGGGCAAACGCGAACATACTGCTGGGACGTTTCCTGCACGGGCTGGCGACCGAGACTGATTATTATATCAGGAGTGTCAGCGGCGGGGAGAAGGACAACGCTATCCCGCTGTACAGCTGCGCGGAGATAGTGTCAGACGCCGATCCGGATAAGATCATGTCATTTGCGGAAAAGTTCGAACAGACCATGCGCACTGAATACCGCGTATCGGATCCCGGTGTCAGGATAAATGTCAGCGGAGGGGAAAAAGGAAGATATGAGCTCATGATCCCCTCACTTGCCGACAAGATCATTTTCATGCTGATGGATGTCCCTAACGGGGTGCAGGAGATGAGCATGGACGTGCCGGGCCTGGTAGAGACATCGCTGAATCTGGGGATAATGCGCACAAACGATGACAGCGTGAGCTTTTCCTGGGCGGTCAGGAGTTCAGTCAGGTCGCGCAAGACCCTGCTGATAGATAAACTGGACCTGATGGCAAAGCGCCTGGGAGGCAGCATAAGCATCAGCGGTGACTATCCTGAGTGGAGCTATGATCCGGACTCGAAGATCTGCGCTTTGTCAGGCAGACTGTATGAAGAGCTCACCGGACGCAGGGCAGTGACCGAGACTATACATGCCGGCGTGGAATGCGGGCTGCTGGGGGAGAAACTGCCGGGGCTCGACATGGTGAGCATAGGGCCGGATATCATTGATATCCACACATCGAATGAGCATTTGAGCATAGCTTCCGTGGAAAGATGCTATGAGCTGGTGCTCGCTGTACTCAGAGAATTTAAGAATTACTGCAATTAACTTGAGAGGTTGATAAAATGGATTTGAAGGGAAGAAACCTGCTTAAACTGCTTGACTTCACTCCGGAGGAGATAATGTATCTTCTGGATATGGCAGCTGATCTGAAGGCCAGGAAGAAAAACGGGGAGCAGACCCTGTATCATCAGGGAAAGAACATAGCGCTGATATTTGAAAAGACAAGCACAAGGACAAGATGTTCATTTGAGGTGGCGGCAAATGACCTGGGGATGCACACTACATTTCTGGATCCCACGGCTTCACAGATAGGCAAGAAGGAGAGCATCGCTGATACGGCGCGTGTGCTCGGCCGTATCTATGACGGGATAGAATACCGCGGCTACGATCAGTCGATAGTAGAGGACATCGCGAAATACTCGGGAGTGCCGGTATGGAACGGACTTACCAACCAGTTCCATCCGACCCAGGTGCTCGCCGATACTATGACCATACGCGAGAAGTTCGGCAGGATAAAGGGCATAAGGCTGACCTACATGGGCGATGCCCGCTACAATATGGGCAATTCCCTGATGGTCATCAGCGCGAAGCTGGGCATGCATTTCACGGCATGTACATCAGAAAAGTATTTCCCGGATCCCGAGATAGTCGGGACCTGCAGAGAACTTTGCAGGGAATCGGGCGGCTCGGTGACTCTCACCAGCGATATCGATAAGGGCGTAAGCGGCGCAGATGTCATCTACACTGATGTCTGGGTATCGATGGGCGAGCCCGACGAGATCTGGAAGGAGCGCATCAGTGACCTTCAGCCTTATCAGGTCAACGCGAAGATCATGCAGAAGGCCGGTCCCCAGGCGGTATTCATGCATTGCCTCCCTGCCTTCCATGATCTGAACACCGCGATCGGCAGGCAGATATCCGCGAAATACGGCCTGAAAGAGATGGAGGTAACAGACGAGGTGTTTGAGTCTGACAGCTCTGTCGTTTTTGATGAGGCGGAAAACCGTATGCATACTATCAAGGCAGTGATGAACGCGACACTGTAATGGATCCACGTTTTGGCAATGGAGGGTTGAAAAATGAAACTCACGAAGTATATGGGATGCTCTCTGTCGGCGAGGAAGCTTGAGAAGGCTGATCTCGTCCTTAAAAATGCAAAGATAGTAAATGTTTTTACAGATCGTGTCGAGGAGGGGAATATCGCCATCACCAACGGCATGATCGTAGGTATAGGCGATTTTGAGGGACGCCGTGAGATCGATATCCACGGACAGTATGTCACCTCAGGATTTATCGATGCCCATCTTCATCTGGAATCGACGCTGGTCAATCCCCAGGTGCTCATTTCCAGGGCCGTGAAACACGGCACGACAACTTTTATGGTCGACCCTCACGAGGCTGCCAACGTCTCGGGGACGGACGGCATCGATTATATACTTGACCAGACAAAGAATTCTCCGGCCCATGTATATGTAATGATAGCCTCCTGTGTCCCGGCGACGTCCATCGACGACAACGGATTTACACTGACGGCGAAGGAGATGGCCCCGTATCTTAAGAACAGAAGAGTGCTGGGACTGGGCGAGGTGATGGACTGCATGGCTGTCATCAACGGCGACCCTGCCATGAATGAGAAGCTGGAGCTTTTTGACGGCAAGGTAAAGGACGGACATGCCCCGGGGCTGTCCGAACTGGATCTGGCCGCGTATGTCATCGCCGGCGTGACGACTGACCATGAGGGGACAAGCTTTGACTATGTCATGAAGGAGAGGTCCATGGGCATGACCTGCCATATACGCGAGGGCAGCGCGGCCAGGAATCTGGAGAACATCATCAAGGGCATAGTCGAAAACAACGTGAATACCGAGGGTTTCTGTTTCTGCACAGATGATAAGCACATCGAAGACATATCGAGAGAAGGAGATATCGACCACAATGTCCGCAAGGCTGTCAGCATGGGGATCAGCCCTATCGCTGCCGTAAAGATGGCGACGATACAGCCGGCCAGATGCTACGGCCTCAGGAGGACAGGGGCGGTGGCTCCTGGATACGACGCTGACCTGGTGGTCTGGGATTCGCTGAAGGATTTCAACGCGCAGATGGTGTTCTACAACGGGGAGCTTATCGACGACAGGCTGGAAGTACGCCCGCTGCCCTGTCCCTCCGTGCTCCTGGACACTGTCCATCTGGCAGATATCGATCCGGAGAAGCTCAGGATAAAGGCTGTGGATGAATTCCCGGTGATCAGGATGATACCAGGACAGATCGTCACTGAGAAATGCATCATGAAGCTTCCGGGAGACGATGAGTTCGTGCCGGACAGAGAGATCAATAAGATCGCCGTGTTCGAGAGACATAAGGCCACAGGCAAGATCGGAGTCGGGGCCATCACGGGATTTAATCTCAGCGGCGGCGCGGTAGCTTCCTCTGTATCGCATGACAGCCACAACATTATCGTTATCGGCGACAATGACGCTGACATCATCGCGGCAGTAAGGGAGATAGAAAGAGCCCACGGCGGATATACCATAGTAAGCGGCGGGGAAGTATTCGATACCCTTGAGCTTCCGGTGATGGGACTGATATCTGACAAGAGCTATACCTATGTAAATAAGAAGCTCAAACGGATGATCGCCCAGGCGCACCGCATGGGCGTCCCCAGGGCCATGGACCCCTTCATCACGCTTTCATTTATGGCACTTCCGGTCATCCCGGAGATAAGATGTACACCGAGAGGCGTGTACAGTGTAAGTGAGGGAGCCTTCCTCACAGGCAAATAGATTTCCTGAATCATCCCGGCTGTGATGCGTCACGCCGGGATATTTTCGATAAATATTGAAAAAAAGGCGGAAGTATAATATACTATTTAGGTTGACTTTGACTTTAACAGCTGAAACGGAGATGTAATACTATCAATGTCCGAGAGCATTGCTACTAAACTTGACCTGACGACCAGAAGAAAGAGAGTGCTTTTTATCTGCAGGATAGCAGGTTTTACTGTCCTGGCGGTCCTCTTTCTGATGCATCCGGGATGGGTCTATAAATCTAATTCGACAGGCATCCATTTTGCCAAAAAGAGGATACTTGTCTATTTCATACTTTCTGTCCTGATGATATTCCTCCCCTGCTATAAGCTGAAGATATCAAGGAAGATCCATTATCTGCTGAATATCCCTCTGATAGCGGTGAGCGTGTTCGGCATTTTTGTGATGGGCGAGTACGTGATGAAGTTCGATTTCCGGACCACGGCAGTCTCGCGCATCATAATCAACCTGGTGCTGATATTCGGCATCTTCCTGTTTTTCTATGTGATCACGAACAAGGTCAAAAAGAGCCTCTTCATTACATATATCATAATCGTCGGCTTTGCGATCCTCAACTATTTTGTCTATGAGTTCCGCGGGGAGCCGATCAACGCGGCGGACATCTATGTGGTCGGGACCGCGATGAATGTCGCGGGAGATTACAGCTTTGACATCAACAGATATATGTTTGACGGACTGTTTGTCGGCTTCTGTTTCGGCTCATTTCTCCTCTGGCTGCCGGCGGATACAGCATTTAAGAGGGGCCTTAAGAGACTGTACATCGCTGTACCCGCACTGATCTTTATCATCTGCACCGGCTATGTGTTCGCGGTATCTGACTGGCCCAAGGAGATGAATATCAAGGTAAAGGTTTTTAATCCTTACAAGTGCTACCATCTCAACGGCCTGACTCTGAACTTTATCAGAGGATTTTACTACATGCAGCTTGACAAGCCGAAGGGCTACACCGCTGAGGCGGCCAGGAAAAACATGGATTCATCCGGTTATGTCAGCGATGCGGCAGATGCGGACAGCGGGACGAAGAAACCGAATGTGATCGTCATCATGAATGAGAGCCTCACTGACTTCACCACCTACGACAGCGTGAAGCTCAGCGATGACCCCCTGAAGTTTATCCACAGTCTCAAGGGAAGCAAAAACGCGATCACCGGCAATCTGCATATGGATGTGTTCGGCGGGCGTACAGCCAACTCAGAGTACGAGTACCAGACAGGCAATTCGATAGCCTTCATGCCGGCCAACGCGGTGCCCTACGCGCTGTATGTCAGGAAACCTGAGCCCTCTGTTACCTGGAACATGCGTGACATCGGCTATTGCGGCGATATAGCCTTTCACCCGTATTTAAGCAACGGATACAGCCGCCCGAGAGCGTACCCTAATCTCGGATTCACCGATTTCGTCAGCCTGGAGACCATAGAGAGCCAGATCGATCCCAATACGGATCATGTGAGGAACAAGGTATCCGACCAGGCCGATTTCGAGTGGGTGGAAAAATTATACCAGCAGCAGAAAGAGACCTCTGAGGCACCTTATTATATGTTCAATGTCACGATACAGAACCACGGCGGCTATCTGGCAGACAACGCCAATTTTATCCAGGATATAGACGTCAGCGGTGAGTTTGCCTCGGATGATTCCTTTAAGCGTTTTATAAATCTTGTGGATTATTCTGATGAAGCCTTCCAAAAGCTCACCGAATATTATCAGAAGGTAGACGAGCCTACTATAATCGTGATGTTCGGGGATCACAGGCCGAATCTGCACAATGGATTTTTTAAAAAGCTTTACGGCGTGAATCCCAGCCAGCTGAAGGGCAAGGACATTTATCAGCATTACGAGACCCCGCTGGTCATCTGGGCGAATTATGATATAAACCCTGACGGGAAATATGATACTGAATTTGCCAATATGAGCGTAAATTATCTCAGCGCGGCTGTCACGCAGCTGGCCGGACTTCCCCAGACGGCATACCAGAAGTTCTTGAACAGCATGAGGAAACAGATACCTGTCTTTACGCAGCACGGCTATCTGGACGCAGCCGGCAACTCCTACAGCCTTGATGACTCGGATTCGCCGTACTACAAGCTCATAAATCAGTATCATCTTTATGAGTACAACTATCAGTTTGATACTAAAAACAGGAACGATGAATTTTTCATGCTCAAGTCGGACAGCAATGCGATGTACAAGTATGAGGATGAAAGCAAAAGCAAATAGGTGAGGATATTATCAGGATATGAGTGTCAATGACCCTGAGTATATTGTGGTCTGTCAGGATAAAGAATACAGTGCGCCCGGCGGGAGACCGCTGGGCACTGTCCGTGAAGCGGCTGCCCTTGCCGGGCAGCTGTTTGCTGAATACGGCAGAGATGTTTTTATCAGAGAGCTGCCCTCGGGCAGCGTGATGAAATACTGTGATGCCAGACTCGATCACATGGATGACAGCGGATACCTGCCGGAGAGAGAGGCACAGAGACAGTATTATTATATGTCCCTGCTGCACAGGACGATGAAGACAAGGGTGCAGGATGAAGGACGGCTTATGACTGCCTGCGTGAGGACCTACGGATGTCAGATGAATGCGCGTGACAGCGAAAAGCTGGTGGGCATACTGGAGTGCATAGGCTACGCGATGACTGACTCTGAGGACGCGGATTTTGTCATCTACAATACCTGCACTGTGCGGGAGAATGCCAATCTGCGTGTGTACGGCAGACTAGGCCAGATGAAGAGAGTTAAAAAGAAGCGCCCGGGGATGCTGATCGCGATCTGCGGATGCATGATGCAGGAACCGGAGGTAGTAGATAAGATACGCAGATCCTACCGCCATGTAGATATAATTTTCGGCACGCACAATATATTCCGGCTTGCTGAGCTGATCTACAGGCAGGCTGTATCCGGGTCGCAGATCATAGACATATGGAAGGACACGGATATGATCATTGAAGATCTGCCTGCGGAAAGAAAATATCCGTTCAAGACCGGGATCAATATCATGTTCGGCTGCAATAATTTCTGCAGCTACTGCATCGTGCCGTATGTGCGCGGGCGGGAGAGAAGCCGTGATCCGAAGGATATTCTGCGCGAGATAGAGGCTGCCGCTGAGGACGGCGTGTCTGAGGTCATGCTGCTGGGGCAGAATGTCAACTCGTACGGGAAGACTCTGGAAGACCCGCTCAGCTTTGCCCAGCTGCTGCGTGAGATAGAAAAGGTAGATAAGATCAAACGGATACGCTTCATGACCTCACATCCCAAGGATCTTTCAGATGAGCTTATTGAAGCGATGAGGGATTCCGGGAAGATATGCAGCCATATCCATCTGCCGCTGCAGTCCGGGAGCAGCCGGATACTTGAAAGCATGAACAGGCACTACACCAGGGAGCAGTATATGGAGCTCGTCGGCAGGATACGCGCCGCCTGCCCTGACATATCGATCACGACGGATATCATCGTGGGATATCCGGGGGAAACGGAAGAAGACTTTCAGCAGACTATGGATACAGTTGAAGAAGTCGGGTTCGACAGCGCTTTCACATTCATATATTCAAAACGTACCGGGACTCCTGCCGCAGCCATGGCGGATCAGGTGCCTGACGAGGTCATACATGAGCGTTTTGACAGACTGCTGGCACTCGTGCAGAAAAAGTCTGCGGAGGCGGTTTCAAGATTTAACGGCAGGACAGTGTCCGTGCTCGTGGAGTCTGTCAATGACCATGACAGCTCGATGGTGACAGGCAGAATGAGCAGCAACATTCTGGTACATTTTCCGGGTACGGCGGATCTGATCGGCAGTATAGTGGATGTCAGGCTGCTTGAGAACCGCGGATTTTACTTTATAGGCGAGCAGACCTTGTAAAAATAGCAAAATCTTTATATTTAAATTGATATACTGTTGGGAATTATTTACAAAGTTGCATGCTAAATCAAAAATCGTCTTGCAATTTTCAGATTATATGATATGATATTAACGAAGTTGAAATTAGAGCGAAGGCGTTCTCAGAAGATGAGAGCGCCTTTTCTGGTATTACGGCCATACAGACCGGCTGAGCGGTCCAAAAAGAAAAGAGGTATTTGTATGTCGGAAAAAATTGACGTATCTGAGATTTTTGCATCAGACGTTTTTGATGATGCGACAATGAAACAGCGCCTGCCGAAGAAGATATACGGGGAATTCAAGAACAGTCTTCTCGAGGGCAAGGACCTGGAGCCTCATGTAGCGGAGATCATAGCGCATGAGATGAAAGAGTGGGCTATCGAGAAGGGTGCTACTCATTTTACACACTGGTTCCAGCCTCTGACAGGTATCACAGCTGAGAAGCATGATGCGTTCATCAATCCTCAGAGCGACGGATCGCTCCTGCTGTCATTTTCCGGCAAGGAACTGATCAAGGGCGAGCCTGACGGTTCCTCTTTTCCTTCAGGCGGTATCAGGGCTACTTGCGAAGCGAGAGGCTATACAGCCTGGGACTGCACATCGCCGGCATTTGTCCGCGAGTTCCCCTCCGGCGCCTCTGTCCTGTGCATACCTACCATCTTCTGCTCATACAACGGCGAAGCTCTCGATAAAAAGACCCCGCTGCTGCGCTCCCTGGAGGCCATCAACAGACAGGCACTCAGGATAGTCAGGCTTTTCGGCGACACCGAATCGACAGCAGTCACGACCAGCGTCGGCCCCGAGCAGGAATATTTTCTGGTGGACAGGGATACATACAATCAGAGAGAGGATCTGATCTTTACCGGCAGAACGCTTTTCGGAGCGCCAGCGCCCAAGGGTCAGGAACTCGATGACCACTATTTCGGGACTATCAAGGACAGAGTATTTGACTACATGACAGAGCTGAACATAGAGCTCTGGAAGCTCGGCATCAAGGCGAAGACCCAGCACAATGAGGTCGCGCCGTCACAGCACGAGCTGGCGCCGATATATGACACTACCAACATCGCCACAGACCACAATCAGCTGGTGATGGAGCTTATGCAGAAGGTCGCGCTCAGGCACAACCTTGTATGCCTCCTCCATGAGAAGCCGTTTGACGGCATCAACGGATCCGGCAAGCACAACAACTGGTCCATGAGCACGAACACCGGCAGGAATCTTCTTGATCCCGGCGAGACGCCTCATGAGAACAAGCAGTTCCTTCTCATCCTTACGGCCATACTCAAGGCTATCGATGACTATGCGCCGCTGCTTCGTTTCTCGGCAGCGTCTCCGGGCAATGACCACAGGCTTGGAGCCAATGAGGCTCCTCCGGCTATAATCTCCGTTTTCCTCGGCGATCAGCTTGACGATGTGCTCGCACAGCTGTGCGAGACCGGTGATGCCACTCATTCTATCTCCGGCAGCAGCCTTGATACAGGTGTTTCGACAGTACCTGTATTCTCCAAGGATGCGACAGACAGAAACAGGACTTCGCCGTTTGCCTTCACCGGCAATAAATTCGAGTTCCGTATGGTCGGTTCCGCGCAGTCTATCGCGGACCCCAACATCGTTATAAACACCATCGTTGCCGAGACTCTGTCCCAGGCAGCAGACATACTTGAGAACGCTGATGATTTTGACATTGCCTGCCATGATCTGATCAAGAAATGGGCAGGAGCCCACACCAGGATCATCTTCAACGGCGACGGATATTCTGAGGAATGGGTCAAAGAGGCAGAGCGCCGCGGACTCCCGAACATCAGGAATACCGTGGATGCCTGCGCAGTGCTCAGCGATCCCGCAGTGATAGAGCTTTTCAGCAGGCACGGCGTATTCAGCAGCGTAGAGCTCGCTGCCCGCGAGGAAGTCGGATATGAGAATTACTCAAAGGCGATAAATATCGAGTCAAGAACAATGATAGATATGGCCAAGAAGCAGATCATACCGGCCGTGATCGCTGCTACGACAGAGATAGCCGAATCAGTTGCGGCACTCAAGGCTGTGGGAGCAGACGCGTCAGTGCAGGAAGAACTGCTCACTCAGATGACAGAGTCGCTCTCAGCCATCTCGAAGGCTGTCAAGGAGCTGGAAGCAGCCACCGACAAGGCCGTTGTTATCGGATCTCCCAAGGAGCAGGCTGCGGCTTACAGAGATACGGTGTTTGCCAGGTTCCCTGCTGTCAGAGAGCCTGCAGACAAGCTGGAGACACTCATAGACAGAGATCTCTGGCCGTTCCCGACATATGCAGACCTCCTTTTCAATGTCTGAGCTTAACCGCCTGTAATCTTCAGGCCGGCGGTTCCCGTTTGCATTAAGGGGACGCTGCCGGCCTGACTTACAAATACTTTCCTAACCCCCATGGATTACACTTCATGGGGGATATTTTACTGTAAACTTACAGCGCCCGCTTTTGATCTGCCCGCGGATCCGCACTCTTGTATTAACAACGCAAATATGTTATAACTCAGTGGAGTGATTCCGGATTGAACAGCGCATATTCTGCCGGTTGACTATGGAGGTTTTACATGGCTGAATACACACCGATGATGCAGCAGTATCTTGCTACGAAAGAGCAGTATAAGGACTGTATCCTTTTTTACCGTCTCGGAGATTTCTATGAAATGTTCTTCGATGACGCGAAGATCGTCTCCAAAGAACTTGAACTTACGCTGACAGGCAAGAGCTGCGGCCAGGATGAGAGAGCACCTATGTGCGGCGTTCCCTATCACGCGGTCGATTCATATCTCAACAGGCTTGTGACTAAGGGATACAAGGTGGCGATATGCGAGCAGCTTGAAGACCCTAAGCTGGCCAAGGGGCTGGTCAAGCGTGATGTGATCAGGATAGTGACGCCGGGCACGAATATAGACAGCCAGGCTCTCGACGAGGGGCGGAACAATTATATTATGTGCGCGGTGTATTCATCGGGCCGCTTCGGCCTGGCCACCGCCGACATTTCCACAGGAGATTTCTACACCACGCAGCTGGCTTCAGTCAGGGAGCTTACAGACGAGATATACAGGTTCTCACCGTCGGAGATCATTGTCAATGACGCTTTTATGATGAGCGGGGCAAGCCTCGATGAACTGAAGAACAGTCTGGGCATCATGGTCACTGTCCTCGACAGCTGGTATATGGACGAGGATCTGAGCAATCAGAAGATGAAGGAACATTTTCACGTAAAGACCCTCGACGGACTGGGGATCAGCTCATTTCCGGTGTCATCGATGGCCTGCGGAGCGCTGCTCCTGTACCTGTATGAGACTCAGAAAAATTCACTGTCCAACCTGACCAAGATCGTTCCCTACAGGAGCGGCGGCTGCATGATACTTGACAACGCCACCCGCCGCAACCTTGAGCTGACGGAGACGCTGCGCGAGAAGCAGAAGAGAGGATCTCTGCTCTGGGTGCTCGACAAGACGAGGACAGCCATGGGGGCGAGACTGCTGAGAAGCTGGATCGAACAGCCGCTTATAGATAAGAAGAGAATAATCCAGAGGCAGGACGCAGTCGAGGAGCTTCTCTCGGAAATGATAACCAGAGAAGAGCTCCGGGAATACATGAACGCCATCTATGATATGGAAAGACTCATCACCAGGATCAGCTACAATACAGCCAACCCCCGGGATATCATTTCCTTCAAGTCGTCGATCGCGATGCTGCCGCCGATACTCAGTCTCCTGAAGGATTTCAAGAGTGAAACTCTTGCCGGGATCTGCTCTGAGATGGACGATCTGTCCGATATCCATGAACTGATAGAAAGATCTGTTGTCGATGATCCGCCGCTTATCATTCGCGAGGGCGGTATTATTAAAAGCGGCTTCAACGAGGATGTTGACAAGCTGAGGGAGGCGCAGACCAACGGGCGCCAGTGGCTGGCTGATCTGGAGAGCAAGGAGCGGGAAAAGACCGGCATCAAAAACCTGAGGATCAGATATAACAAGGTGTTCGGATATTACCTGGAGGTGACCAACTCCAACAAGGACATGGTGCCGGATACATGGACAAGGAAGCAGACTCTCGCCAATGCCGAGAGATATATCACCCCGGAGCTGAAGGAGCTGGAGAATATGATACTGGGGGCTGAGGATAAGCTCTCTGTTCTCGAATATGATCTTTTCTGCGAGGTCAGGAACAGCATAGCGGCCCAGATGACGAGGATACAGGCCAGCGCGCGGGCAGTCGCCTATCTGGACGTCCTTGCGTCGCTCGCCCATGTTGCCCAGGAAAATGAATATACAAGACCCGCGGTCAATACCAGGGGAGTGATCGACATAAACGGCGGACGGCATCCGGTGATCGAGAGGATGAACCCGAATCAGATGTTCATCGACAATGACACTTACCTTGATAATAAGAAGCACCGCATATCGATCATCACCGGACCGAATATGGCCGGCAAGTCTACCTATATGAGGCAGACGGCCCTGATAGTCCTGATGGCGCAGATAGGGAGCTTTGTTCCTGCGAAGAAAGCGGATATCGGGATAGTTGACAGGATATTTACCAGGGTAGGCGCCTCGGATGACCTGGCCAGCGGGCAGAGCACATTTATGGTTGAGATGACTGAGGTGTCAAACATCCTGCGCAACGCGACCTCCAAAAGTCTTCTGATACTGGATGAGATCGGCCGCGGCACCAGCACTTTTGACGGATTGTCGATCGCCTGGGCAGTTGTCGAGTACATTGCCGACCCTAAGCTGCTGGGCGCCAAGACGCTCTTTGCCACGCATTATCACGAACTGACTGAGCTAGAGGGAAAGCTCGACAGCGTCAACAATTACTGCATAGCGGTCAGGGAGCAGGGTGACGATATCATTTTCCTGAGAAAGATAATACCTGGCGGAGCCGATAAGAGCTACGGCATACAGGTCGCCAGACTTGCCGGTGTGCCTGAGATCGTCATTGACAGAGCCAAAAAGATCGTCGAGCAGCTGCTGGATAAGGACATTGCCAGGACGGTAAGAGACATCGAGCCGGCGGGTTCGGCCTCCAGAAAACGCAGCCAGAATAATGCCGGCAGCGATGATACGGCGGATGTGAGCGCGGACGGGAGCCAGGACAGCGACTCCGGGATGAGGCAGCGGCAGATGAACATGTTTGACTTCATGCCGGAGACCCACCCTGTGCTAAGAGAACTCTCAGAACTTGATATCTCAAATCTGACGCCGGTACAGGCTCTCAATGAGCTCGACAGGCTGCAGAAAAAGCTTAAGGAGTAGACACCTGATCTGAGTTTTTCCTGCAACAAAAAGCATTATATTATAAAGGAGCATTTCCTATGAAGAGCATTAATCTTCTGGATTCGGATACGATAAATGCCATAGCGGCCGGCGAGGTCGTGGAGCGCCCTGCTTCAGTCGTCAAGGAACTTGTGGAAAATGCCGTCGATGCCCATGCCACAGCCATAACCGTGGAGATCAGGGGCGGCGGCGTGGAGATGGTGCGTGTGACAGACAACGGGAGCGGGATAGACAGGGATGACGTGGAAACGGCTTTTGAACGCCACGCCACGAGCAAGATATGCAATGCCATGGACCTGCTGACTGTCGACACCCTCGGCTTCCGCGGCGAGGCTCTCTCCAGCATAGCGGCTGTAAGCCAGGTAGAGATCATCACGAAGACAAGAAATGACCTGGTCGGTGTCAGGTATTTGATCGAGGGCGGCGAAAAACACCTTAAAGAAGATATAGGCTGTCCGGACGGCACGACCATTATCGTGAGGGATCTTTTCTACAATACTCCGGCCAGAAGGAAATTCCTGAAGACGGCTTCCACTGAGGGCTCATATACTTCGGAACTGCTGGACAGGCTGGCCCTCTCCAGACCTGATATATCCTTCAAATTCATAAACAACGGACAGAACAGGCTTCACAGCTCAGGCAACGGCAGCCAGAAGGACATCATTTACCAGATATACGGGCGGGATGTCACTTCGCATCTGCTGGAGGCAGAAAGAAATACCGAGCTGATGCAGATAAGCGGTTATATCGGGAAACCTATACTGTCGCGGGGAAACCGCAACTGGGAGAACTACTTTATCAACGGCAGGTATATAAAAAGCGATATTGTTACCAGAGCGATAGAGGACGCATATAAGACCTTTGTGATGATACACAAATTTCCTTTCACTGTGCTGAATCTTCATATAGAGCCTGAACTGACTGACGTCAATGTACATCCGAGAAAGATGGAGATCAGGTTCAATGAGAACGAGGCAGTGTACAGGCAGGTATATGATACGGTGCGCGGCATACTGGAGAACAGGGAGCTGACACCGGCAGGGTCGCTGACGGCGCCGCCTGCCCCGCGTGAAAAAAATGATGCCGCCAGGCAGATGAAGCTGCCTGAACCATTTGAGATAAACCGCCGCGCTGCCATGGAAACTGAAAATACAGCGAGGAAAGATATGCCGGCGGCGGACAGGCCGGCAGGGAAACCGGCGCCGGCTGCGGCTGATATAGTGAAGACGCCGGCGGCGGACAGGCCGGCAGAAAAACCGGCACAGGCTGCGGCTGAAACAGTGAAGATTCCGGCTGCTGCCTCAGAGCTCGGCTCCGGGAGCCCGGCTGCCGCCATCTCTGCCCAGGGCAGCAGTGATATCGTATCTGAGAAGGCACCCGGCTATGACGCGAAGACGCTGCGGGGCGTGAAGCAGACTGAGCTAAGCAGCGGCCGGCTGCTGGATAAGGGATCAAAAGCCATGTACCGGCTGATCGGTCAGGTGTTCGGCACATACTGGATGCTGGAGTTTGACGGGAAGCTTTATATAATGGATCAGCATGCCGCACATGAGAAGGTCCTCTTTGAGCGCTTTAAGAGGGAATTCGAGCAGAAGACAACGGCAGTGCAGCATCTGGCCCCTCCGGTGATAGTCACATTATCTGCCTCAGAGCAGGTCATTTTCAGCAAATACAGCGGGTATTTCAGGGAAATGTGCTTTGAGATCGAACCTTTCGGCGGCAGCCAGTTTGCTGTCTACGGGGTGCCCGTCTATCTGTTCGGCATGAACATAAATGACATTTTCATTGAGATACTGGACAGCCTGTCGGATGAAAGCAGCAGCATCGAGGGCAGCGCCCTGACCTGGCGCATTGCCACGATGGCCTGCAAGGCTGCCGTCAAGGGCAACAACAGGCTTTCGCCGCAGGAGGCGTGCGCTCTGATAGAGGAACTGCGGGAATGTGACAACCCGTATACCTGTCCGCACGGAAGACCGACGATGATCTCGTTTACGAAATATGAGCTCGATAAACGTTTTAAACGCATACAGGACTGATGATTATGAACAGGGAACCATTGGTTATCATAGGCGGGCCCACCGCGTCAGGCAAAAGCAGACTGGCCGTGGAACTTGCCCGCAGGATAGGCGGAGAGGTAATTTCCGCTGATTCCATGCAGATATATAAAGGAATGGATATCGGGACCGCGAAGATAATGCCTGATGAGATGATGGGGATCAGGCATTATCTCGTTGATGAGCTTCAGCCTGACGATCCGTATAATGTAGTGATTTTCAAGGATATGGCCCTGAGGGCGATGAAGGATATCATCGGCAGCGGGCATATCCCCATTGTTGCCGGAGGAACCGGCTTTTATATTCAGGCGCTGCTGAGAGATGTCCATTTTACTGAAAATGACACCGATATGAGTTTCCGCGAGAAGCTGCAGAGGATCGCGAATGATGAGAGCAGTCCCGGGAAGCTGTACGGTATGCTGCAGGATGTGGATCCGCAGTCTGCCAGTGATATCCATGAGAACAACACAAAAAGGATAATACGGGCACTTGAATTCTACCATCAGACGGGTCAGCGTATGTCGGACCATAACCGACAGGAGGCCGCCAGACTGTCGCCGTACGCTCACGCTTATTTCGTGCTGGATATGCCGCGGCAGCAGCTGTACGAAAGGATAGAAAGGCGTGTAGACATGATGATGGAGCAGGGACTGACCGATGAGGTGCGCTCTCTGCGGGAAAAGGGGTATTCGAGGGATCTTGTGTCCATGCAGGGACTCGGCTACAAAGAGATATTTGCTTATCTGGAGGGTGAGTACAGTCTGGAGGAAGCGGTGGAGATACTCAAGCGCAGCACCAGGCATTTCGCCAAAAGACAGCTGACGTGGTTCCGCCGTGAAAAGGATGCCATCTGGCTCGACATGAATGCTCTGGGATCAGAGCAGGCGATACTTGACAGAATGTGCGATGAACTGATGAAAAGAGGAATAATCGGAAATGAATGATAACAGACCTGATGTAGAAAAGCTTTACCTGTCAATGGGCATAAGCAGTAAGGTATACAATTTCTGCCGCGAGACGGAGAGTTCGCTCAGCGGAAGATTTGCTGACATAGACAGGATGGCTGAGTACAACCAGCTGAAGGTACTGTCGGCAATGCAGAAGAACCGTGTCAGCGAAGCACATTTCATGACTTCGACGGGCTACGGCTACAATGATCTGGGCAGGGATACCCTGGAGAAGGTCTATGCCGATGTCTTTCACACGGAGGATGCCCTGGTGAGACCGCATATAACCTGCGGGACCCACGCGCTGACTGTCGCGCTCTCGGGAAACCTGCGCCCTGGCGATGAACTCCTGTCGCCGGCAGGCGAGCCGTATGACACGCTGCAGGGCGTGATCGGCATCAGGCCGGAGAGGGGCTCCCTGGCAGAGTACGGGGTAAAGTACAGACAGACTGAGCTGCTGCCAGACGGCAGTTTCGACTATGCTGCCATAGAAAAGGCCATCAATGATAAGACAAAGCTTATCACTATACAGCGCTCGAAAGGCTACCTGCCGAGACCGACATTTTCCGTCGGGCAGATAGGAGAGCTCATCAGTTTCGTTAAAAAGATCAAGCCGGATGTGATCTGCATGGTCGATAACTGCTACGGTGAATTCGTCCAGGATATCGAGCCTTCTGATGTGGGCGCCGACATGTGCGTCGGATCGCTGATAAAGAATCCGGGAGGCGGCCTCGTGAGCAGCGGCGGATACATAGCAGGCAGCAGGGAATGTATCGAAAATGCGGCCTATAGACTTACCTCGCCGGGACTCGGCAAAGAGGTGGGAGCCAATTTCGGCATCAACCGCTCACTTTACCAGGGCTTGTTCCTGGCTCCACAGGTGACGGCCGGGGCTTTGAAATCTGCCGTTTTCGCGGCGAATGTCTATGAGAAGCTGGGCTATGAGGTAGTGCCGAACGGGAGCGAGCCCAGATATGACATCATACAGGCGGTCCTTCTCAGGTCTGCAGAGGCGCTGGAGGCATTCTGTCTGGGTATACAGGCGGCAGCCCCGGTCGACAGCTATCTGACTCCGGAGCCCTGGCCTATGCCTGGCTATGACTGCGATGTTATCATGGCAGCTGGAGCTTTCATCTCCGGCTCATCGATTGAGCTGAGCGCTGACGGACCGCTCAGGCCGCCGTACGCGGCTTATTTTCAGGGCGGGCTCACCTGGGCTCACGGACGCTTCGGCATAATGAGATCACTGCAGTCTCTGGTCGATGCCGGACTGGTCACGATCTGAACAGAAGCATATTTGGAAGCGAAACTGTATACAATTTTTCTGTTTTATGGTAAAATGTTTTAATCTGGAGTACTATGCTGATGTGTTCAGTGACAGTCTCCGGACCTTGATTCCACTGCTCCGATTGCCTGGAATGGAGTGGAAATATGACAGATGCCAACAATGCATGCAGCTACACCATGAAGGATCTCCCCGAAAGCGAGAGACCATATGAGAAATGCGAAAGCTGCGGAGCAGCGTCTCTTTCTGACGCAGAGCTTCTCGCCATCATCCTGAGGACCGGCGCGAAGGGCAAAAAGGCGATAGATACCGCCTGTGAGCTCCTGAATATCGATGACAGATTTCCCGGACTTGAGGGCCTCGCCAGGCTTGACAGAGCCAGCTTTACAGGTGTCAGCGGAATTGGCAGGGTGAAGGCCCTGCAGCTGGAGGCCGTCTGTGAGCTGGCCAGGAGGATATCGCGCATCCGCTATAAAGAGAGAGAAGTATTTGACAGCGCTTCTCTGGTCGCGGAGTATTATATGACGACTATGAGAGATCTCAGGCAGGAAGAGCTTCATATCATGATGCTTGACACCAGGAACTCTCTTATCAGGGAGAAGTGTCTGACTGTCGGTACGGTCAACGCGTCACTTATAGACCCGAGGGAGATATTTATAACTGCGCTTGAGAACAGAGCTGTCAGCATCATACTTGTACACAATCATCCGAGCGGCAATGTCTCTCCCAGCGAACAGGATCTTGATTCTACGAAACGGGTCAGGGAGTCAGGCAGGCTGATCGGTATAGCCCTGCTGGATCATCTGATCATAGGGAATATGAATTATATAAGCCTGCGCGAATCCGGGTATCTCTGATGCCGGGAGGCTGAATACGTCGCGCGGAGCTTGGTCGTATATATAAAGGGGGATTTTTTTTGGCGGGCAGGAAGTTTGGACTTGATCCGGGCACTATGAACCTGAGGATATGCCAGAACGGACATGGTCTTATTGTCAATGAAAAAAATCTGATAGCGGTTCAGAAGAAAAATATCATCGCTGTGGGCAATGAAGCTTATGACATGTTTGAGCGCACTCCGGCATCGATAAAGATCGCAAAACCGGTCAGGGACGGCGTTATTGCCGATATCGATCTGCTGAGCAAGGCGACAGAGATGATACTGCGCAAGAACAGTTCAGTCTCAAGCTTTATGCGCAACAACCATTTTTACATAGCTGTACCCACAGATGTTACAGAGGTTGAGAAGAGGGCATATTTCAATCTGATAATGCAGTCTTCTTTTAATACAAGACATGTTTATCTGGTCGAGAAGCCGATCGCTGTCGCGATCGGAGAGAATCTCGCCATCTCGGGAGAGGATCCGATCATGACGGTCGACATGGGTGCAGGCTCCACGGAGATAAGCATCATGATGATGAACGGTATCGTCGTCAGCAGACTGCTGAAGGAGGGCGGGTTCACGATCAATGAGAATATCTGCCGTGCGGTCAAGGAAGAATACAGCCTTCTGATCGGCGAGAAAACGGCTGAGTACCTGAAGTTTGAGCTTGGCAATGCCATTCCTGACTCAAAACGCACAGTTGTTGCCTACGGGCGTGACCTGATCACAGGAATGCCGTCACACGCTGAGATACCGGTAAGCCTTGTCTTTGAGGCGATGAAGACATATTTTATCCATGTAGTCAAGACTGTCCACAATATGATCGGCAAGGTCCCGCCAGCGCAGGCGGCGTTCATCATGCAGCACGGCATTTTCTTTACCGGAGGTGCCTCGATGACGCCAAAGCTGCCGGAGCTGTTTGAGTCGATACTGCAGCTGCCTGTAAAGTTTTCGGAAAGCCCTGCTGACAGTGCGATCAGGGGCATAGCCAAGATGATGCAGAATCCGTCTGCCTACAGGAATATGAATTTTTCGATAAAGGAAGCATCGTTTGAATAGAGGTATATGATGAATCATAACAGAAACAATTCGAAAAGGCCCAGGATTCTTTTCATCATACTGATAATGATCTGCCTTGGACTGATCGCGGCCAGTGTTTCCGGGAGAAATGCCGGCAGCTCCAGAGGAGTTGTGAGTCTGATACTGAGGCCTATGCAGAGCGGCATCAACACTCTGGGAGGCTTCGTCTCCTCCGCCTCTGAGAAGAAGAAGACCGAGAACTCACTGGAATCTGAGAACGAGAACCTGCAGAACCAGGTCGAAGAACTGCAGGCGCAGGTCACTTCCCTGCAGCAGAATATCACGGACTACAATGAGCTTCTGAAACTGACAGGACTCACGGAGAAGTATCCCGGGTACAAGATGACCGGCGCCCGTATAATCGGCAAAGACCCCGGCAACTGGTACAGTACATTTACGATAAATAAAGGAAGCCGGGACGGCATCAAAAAGGATATGAATGTCGTTGCCGAGAAGGGACTTGTGGGTATCGTCACCCAGGTAGGGCTTACATCTTCTGTTGTCAGGAGCATCATAGATGATACCAGCAGCGTCAGCGCGATGATAAGCAAAAATTATGACAACTGTGTTGTGGAGGGCGACCTTACCTTGCTCAACAAGGGCCTGCTGTCAGTAAGCATGATATCAGACAATACCTCTGTTGTTGACGGCGATGAAGTTGTCACCTCGTATGTCAGCGATAAGTACCTGCCGGGTATCCTTATCGGATATATCAGCAACATCCAGGCTGATGACACCAAGCTGAGCTACCACGCAGACCTCACGCCGGTGGTCGATTTTCAGCATCTTTCGACTGTGATGGTGATCAAGACTCTCAAGTCGGATCTGGATACCGAACAGCAGAGCACAGATCAGAGTGAAAGTGAAACGCAGGGCTAAGGTATGCGAAAAAAGATATATTATGCTGTGTCTGTTATATTGCTGTTTCTTCTGCAGAGCTCACTGTTCAGCCACCTGACTGTAGCTGACGTCGTACCGAATCTGCTGATAATCTTCACGGCATCCGTAGCCACTATTGAAGGGCGGTTTGACGGCTGCCTGACGGGATTTTTCTCAGGTCTGCTGCTGGATGTCACATACGGACACATACTGGGAATGTACGCGCTGGGATATCTGATAATAGGATATTGTACCGGCACTACGAACAGGCTTTTTTATAAAGAAGATATTACTTTTCCGATACTGATGATCGCGGCGTCGGACATTGCCTACGGCATCTATATGTACCTGGCCGGTTTCCTTATACGAGGGCGGCTGGATTTCCCGTATTATTTCGGGCATATCATATTGCCTGAGGCAGTTTACACTGTTATCATAGCTGTATTTCTCTACAGACTGATCCTGTTGGTTTTGATGAGACTGGATAAAGAATGATACTGCATAGACCCGGGGGAGAGTGAAAGCGTTTTGAGAAATTTTCTGGAAGATTTTTTTAATCTGATAAAATCAAGGATGTTTATCCTGGGAGCCTTATTTTCGATCCTGTTCCTGGTACTTGTTTTCAGGCTGTACAAGCTGCAGATCGTTAACGGCGAGGATTACCTGAATACATTTACCTACAGGATAAAGAAGACCGTGGAGCTTGCCAGCCCCAGGGGAACGATATATGACTGCAACGGCGTTGCGCTCGCCTACGACAAGGTATGCTATACCGTCACGATAGAGGACAGTACTCTTGAGAGCACAAACGCTGACACTAACAGCATGATCTCCAAGCTTATTGATTTCACGGAGAAGGCAGGAGATAAGCTCAGCTATGATATCCCGCTTGCTCTTGACGATAACGGGAAGCTGGAATTCACAGGCGATACGGCAACTGTTGTCCGTTTTAAGAAGGATATATACAGCACAGAAGAGCTTACTGACACGGAGAAAAACGCGGACGCACAGACTGTATACGACTATATGTGCAGTAAGACCATGTTCAATGTCGACGCGTCATACGGCATGAACAAGATACTTAAGATGCTCTCTGTCCGATATGATGTTTTTCTGAAAAGATATGAACAGTATCTCTCGGTAACGGTCGTATCAGACGCCAGCGATAAGCTGGTCGCGGCGATAAAGGAAAACCAGGATCAGCTTCCGGGAGTAAGCATAGAGCAGGGCTATACCAGGGTCTATGCCGACAGCAAGTATTTTTCCGCCATCACCGGGTATATCGGAAATATTTCGGAGGATGAGCTCGCGAAGTACAAGGCTGACGGGAAGACGGGATATTCCCAGAATGATGAGATAGGCAAGACAGGCATAGAGTCATATTATGAGAGCACGCTCAAGGGGACCAAGGGTTCCCAGACGCTCTACGTCAACAACCTGGGCAGTGTGCTGGAGACTGCCAACACCGTAGACCCGGTCCCGGGCAATGATGTTTACCTGTCGATAGACGCGGATTATACGAAAAAAGCCTACGACATGATCGAGGAAAGGATAGCCGGCATCCTCCTCGCCTATATGCGTGAGGATGTGGACAGCAGCAATAATGATGACCTGTATATACCGGCTTTTGATTTTTACTACGCCCTGATCGACAATAACGTTATTAATCTGGATCATCTGTCAGCTAAGGATGCGACGGATAATGAGAAGGCTTTTTTCCAGAAATATAAAGACTACGAGTCCGGAGTGTCTAATACGATCTCCGAGGCTATGAACAAGAAGAAGAGTTCGCTCAGCGGTGAGAAGAAGGCCTATATCGAGATGGCCTACAACCTGCTGACAGATGACGGGGTGCTGTGCGCTGATAAACTTGACACGGATGACGAGACGCTTGCCAGCTGGAAAAACGGAGACATCAGTCTTTATACGATGATAAATTACGCTATCAACAAGGGCGTGATAGATCTTTCATATCTGAATGTGTCTTCCGAATACCTCGGCACTGATGAGATCTATAATTCAGTTGTAGATTATATCAATGCCAACCTGATCAATTACAATGATTTTGAGAAGGAAGCTTACTATTACATGCTCAAGAACAACGATATAACAGGGGAGCAGATATGCGTGCTCCTGTATGACCAGGGTGTTCTTGAGAAGGATTCCGATTATAAGAAGCTGGTTTCAGGGTCGCTCTCAGCCTATGATTTTATGTACAGGAAGATCTACTATATGCAGATCACTCCGGATATGCTCGCCCTGATGCCGTGTTCGGGCTCGTATATCATGACGGACGTCAAGACCGGCAAGGTCAAGGCAATGATATCCTACCCTGGTTATGATGCTAACAGGATGAATGAGACAAGCTACTACAGCTCGCTGCTGAAAAATAATTCACTGCCTCTTTACAACCGTGTTACCATGCAGGCGCTGGCGCCGGGATCTACGTACAAGCTGGTCTCGACTACTGCCGGCCTTGAAGAGAAGGTTATCTCAAAGGATACCTATATTTACGATAATGTTGAATTCACGAAGGTGACACCTACCGCCTCCTGCTGGAATAAGTCCGGTCACGGCGATATCAATGTGACTGAGGCCATAATGTATTCCTGCAACTATTTCTTCTACGAGGTGGGGTACAGGCTGGCGACGACTGATAACGGCAAATACAGTGACGAACTGGGTCTGAGCCGTCTGGCAAAATATGCCACCATGTACGGACTCAATGAGGTATCGGGACTCGAGCTTACTGAGACGAAGCCAAATATCTCTGATGAGAGCTCAGTGCGCTCGGCGATCGGCCAGGGCACGAACAATTATACGGCTGCTGAATTAAGCCGCTATGTAACCGCACTGGCAAGTTCCGGGAATGTATTCAAGCTTTCTGTCATCGATAAGCTTACTGATCACAACGGGAAAGTGACTGACAGCTGCGCCCCTGTGATCGAGAAGAAAGTTGACATCAAAAAGAGCACCTGGAATGTTATCCATAATGGAATGTATGACGTCTGCAACGTTTCGGATTACAGCTCGAAGATGGGAGGCCTGGGGATCACCATAGCCGGCAAGTCAGGAACAGCGCAGGAATCGGAGCTTAAGCCGAACCACGCTCTGTTTATCGGCTATGCGCCGTATAAAAACCCTGAGGTATCGGCAGTGCTGATCATACCGAACGGGTATGGATCATCAAAGATACTTGATCTTTACGCTGACCTGATGTGTACATATTTCAGCGTCCCTGTAAACAGGGATACAAGCAAGAATGTTAACACTGACATGGGTATAGATACCAAGCAGGACGCGAAGGATTCAAGTATAAGGACAGCTAATATTCCTGATATCAGTACACAGTCAGATTAATGCCTGACTAAAAAAGTGAGATGAAACAGATGAATTATTCCTCAAGGCGTAAGCTGCCGGTAAATATCAGGAAATATAATTTCCGGATGTATAATTTCAGGCTTGTTGCCTATGTGCTGGCAGCCAGCATCATCGGCATACTTGTCATAAACAGCGCTGCCGAAAGCTATATGATGAAACAGCTCGTCGGTATGATCGGCGGTCTGATAATAATGACGATTATTTCGCTGATCGACTATAATTATATTGCAAAATTCTCGTGGTTTTTGTATTCTGTTAATGTAGTGATGCTGCTTGCAGTCAAGCTGATAGGATACAATGTCAACGGAGCGAAAAGATGGTTCAGGCTCGGAGGTTTCGGAACCTTCCAGCCTTCTGAGCTGAGCAAGGTCATATTGCTGGTCGTGTTTGCGTATATCATCAGTGAGCAGAGAGAGCGGCTTAACCGTTTCAGCACGATACTCAGGATATGCATACTTTATGCCATACCGACAGGTCTGATCCTCATTGAGCCTGATCTGTCGACGACATTGGTTTTTGTATTCCTGTTCTGTGTCCTGATGTTTGCCGGCGGCCTGAGCTACCGCATCATCGGCATGATACTGGCGGTAACGGTGCCGCTCGGCGCCTTTATAATCTGGTATGTACAGCAGCCGTTTCAGATACTGCTGAGAGATTACCAGCTCGACCGTGTCATGAGTTTCCTGCATCCTGCAGATTATCTGCTGACGACAGGAGCCCAGCAGTATAACTCCATCATGGCGATCGGCTCGGGAATGCTGACTGGCAAGGGGCTCAACAACAATACCTTCACATCCGTGAAGGGCGGTAATTTTATATCAGAGCCGCAGACTGATTTCATTTTTGCGGTAGTCGGAGAAGAATTGGGGTTCCTCGGCTGCTGTCTGGTGCTCGGTCTGCTGATGCTCATAGTGATAGAATGTCTTATAGTTGCTTCGAATGCAAGGGATGTCAGGGGGCGTATGATAGCTGCGGGCACTGCCGGGATAATTTCATTCCAGGCATTTATAAATGTAGGTGTCGCAGTCGGGATCCTTCCGAATACGGGACTTACCCTTCCGTTCATCAGCTATGGACTGAGTTCATTAATGAACAATTTTATGTGTATAGGGTTAGTGTTAAATGTGGGTTTACAAAGAAACAGGAGGTAGATCATGAACATTGGGTTGGTCGCTCACGACACCAAGAAGATGCTTATGCAGAATTTCTGCATAGCATACAGGGGGATTCTAAGTAAAAATGAGCTGTATTCTACCGGCACCACCGGCAGGCTTGTCGAGGAGGTTACTAATCTCAGTATCCATAAGTTCCTTGCCGGGGGCCTTGGAGGCGATCAGCAGCTGGGGGCGCAGATAGAGAATAATAACATTGATCTGGTTATATTCCTGCGGGATCCTTATTCCCCCAAATCGTATGAACCGGATGCTCATACTATCGTGAGTCTGTGCGATATCCATAATATTCCTATCGCCACAAATCTTGCGACAGCTGAGCTGCTGATAAAGGCACTTGACAGAGGGGATCTTGAATGGAGGGAATTCTATAAATAATTCAGGCTATCTTATGAAGAAATTATTGACAGTATTTATAGTGTTCACTATGGCTGTGACCGCCGCGGGATGCGGCGCGGACAGCGCGGCGTATCTGATGCCCTATACTGCCGGCTCGTCAGATGACCAGCTGGATCCGACATCCGTGCTGTCGGCTGACGCGGCAGACGGGTTCGCCGCGAACCTCGGTGTTGTGTCTGTAAGTGACAGCACAAGTTCTGCAGCCAAGTCTTCGGTAAGCGGCATAGATGCCACGGAAGTATTCCTGGCAGGGACAACTGACAATAAGGTGCTTGCGGCATACAATATATATAAGACCATGCCTCCGGCCAGTCTGACAAAGATACTGACCGCTCTTGTCGCGCTTAAATCCAATACAGATCTGGATAAAGAGTATACACTAACGGATGATGTCACTGTCTCGGTGGCAGACGCCCAGGTCTGCGGATTTAAATCAGGCGATGTCGTTACTCTGAGGACACTGCTTTACTGTATGCTCATATATTCAGGCAATGATGCCGCGAACGCGGTCGCCTCGGCAGTGAGCGGCGGTGACATCTCTTCATTCTGCAGTGAGATGAACAAAGAGGCGAAGTCACTTGGAGCTACGCAGACAAATTTTGTTACGCCAAACGGCCTTGATGATCCGAACCATTATACGACGGCGTATGATCTGTACCTTATCTTTAAAGAGTGTCTCAAGTATGACGTGTTTAAAGACGCGATCTCCAAGTCAGGCTATACAGCCAGCTTCACGCGCAGCGGCAAGAAAGTGACGCAGTATTATGCCAGCACGGATTACTATCTGCTGGGCACAAAATCAGCTCCCAGCGGTATAAAGGTCGTGGGCGGCAAGACGGGCACCACTGACCAGGCCGGACTGTGTCTCATTCTCTATGTCACTGACAGTAAGGGCAAGGGCTATATTTCGGTACTTTTAGGCAGTGCTGACAAGAACAGCCTATACAGCAGCATGAACAATTTATTATCAGATATTAATAAATAAAGCATTGTTTTTTGAGCAGATTCAATATATAATGATAACTATAATAAAACAGATGATAGATATTTCTATATAAATCGTCAACAGGAGGAGATAACAATGATACAGATTATATCAGGTGTAAAGGGTAAGGGAAAGACTAAGTTTCTCATTCAGAAGGCTAATGAGGCAGTTAAATCTGCTGAAGGAAGTGTTGTCTATCTTGACAAGAATAACAAGCATATGTATGAGCTTAGCAACCGTATACGTCTGATTAATGTCGGAGATTATCCTATTGATACCTATGATGCTTTTCTTGGATTCATCTGCGGACTCATTTCTCAGGACAATGACCTTCAGGATATGTTCCTTGACAGTTTCCTTACAATAGGCAGTGTTTCCGAAGAATATGTCGGTTACATCATGTCGAAGCTCACTGACATCTCAGAACGTTTTGGCGTTAATTTTACAGTAAGCATTTCGATGGATGCAGACAGCATCCCGGACGATTTTAAGAAGGATATTGTTATTTCTCTGTAAGCTGCAGCGGCAAATTACTGCAGATGCTATGATATTTTGATATATAAGCCCGATTGCAGGGTCTCAGGCGTTATGCGTGACAGGCAATCGGGCTTATATATAGAAAACATTATTTTGTTCAATGTATACATAAGTACGGGAGCTGGTCAAATGGGTGATGTGCGTGACAGAAGGGAACCATCAGGGTCCGGGAGTCACAGGATCAATATCGGGCTTATTGTTTTTATCGCGATTTTCATATATATGGCGGCGAATTCAATTCTTTATTTTATGCGCGGCCATGTTTCCTTTTTTGAGGTAGAACAGGGAGAGATCGTCGATGAGGACAAGTTTAACGGTTTTATCCTGAGAGACGAACAGGCTGTGAAGTCTTCAGACAGCGGATATATAAGTTTTTATGTAAATGACGGCGAGAAAGCTGCCAAGAATGAAAATGTCTGCCTGATCAACAAGAGCGATTCCCAAAGCACGACAGCAGACCAGAAGGATAAAGTGTATTCTCTGACAGACGCTGATTACAGCGATATCAGGGAACAGATGCTGAATTTCAGCAAGACTTTCACTGACAGCGATTATTCTCAGCTGGAGAATCTCAGATACCGTCTCGGGAATGTTGTAAATCAGATCGTCAGCCGCAATAATATAGATACGCTTAACAAGAAGGACAGCAGTACCTACAAGCTCATTTCCTCTACGGAAAACGGAGTGATCAGCTATACGATAGACGGTATGGAATCCTACAAGGAAAAGGATATCAAGCCTGGGCTGTTCAGCTCCGGCGATTATCAGAAGAAGCAGATCGAAGCCGGCACATATATCAATGCCAAAGATCCTGCTTATAAGATCATATATGATGACAGCTGGGAGATAGTTATCAAGCCGGACAGCGATCAGCTTGCCCGCATCAAGAAGATAGTTGACAAAGCAGGAGATGCCACGCCAACTATAGATGTGAATTTTGTCAGTGACGGCATCACAGCTCCGGCTTCTATAAAGATATTTAAAAATGACGGTACCAGCTATGTGGCTCTTGAACTGAGCAATTATATGGTCCGTTTCTGCAACGACCGCTATGTGGACATCGATCTGGTGTGGGACAGCTATTCAGGTCTCAAGATACCATCTTCAGCAATAGCCCAGAGAAATTATTATATGATACCGGCCGCTTACCTTGTCACTGATTCGGATTCAGCTCAGAAGGGCTTTTATGTTAAGGGCGATTCGGGCACAGAATTCGTAAAACCGGATATTGCGCTGTCGAATGACGATTACTGTTATGTAGACTGCGATGATATGAAAGAGGGCACTGTGCTTATCAATAATGATACAGGAGAGACATATCCTGTCAGCACAACTTCAGCCCTGAACGGGGTATACAATATCAATCAGGGCTATACAAAGTTCTGCCTCGTCACGGTATTATATAAATACGGCGATTACAGCATAGTTGAGAATGCCTCAGGCAGCGGTCTGTCATTATATGACCGCATCATCCTCGACGGCAGCAGCGTGCATAATGATGAGGTAGTATATTAGACGGCATTGATCTGCCGTATATGACACAAGGGGGTCTTCACACATGTTAACTGATAATGTTGCTGAGGTAGAGCGCCGCATTGAGGCAGCCTGCAGCAGAGCCGGACGCAGCCGCGATTCGGTCAGGCTCATCGCCGTCAGCAAGACAAAACCTGTCAGCGATATCGAGGAAGTCATGGGGACCGGGATCAGGGATTTCGGCGAAAATAAGGTCCAGGAACTGAATGATAAGTATGATGCGCTGCCGAAGGATCTTCGCTGGCACATGATAGGTCATCTCCAGAGAAACAAAGTGAAATTTCTTCCGGGAAAGACGGTCCTGATACACTCGGTCGATTCACTGAAGCTTGCACAGGAGATAGATAAGGACTTTGCAAAACACGGACTTACTGCGCAGATACTGATCGAAGTAAATGTGGCCCGGGAAGAGTCGAAGTTCGGTACTACAGCCGAGGAGCTGACAGAGCTCGTAAAAGAGATCTCGCTGCTTGAGCATGTACATATCAACGGACTGATGACGATCGCCCCGGATACGGATGATCCTGAACAGAACAGGGTGTATTTTAGAAAATTAAGGGAATTATCTGTTGACATAAGAAGCAAAAACATTGATAATGTTGATATGTATGAATTATCGATGGGAATGACAGGAGATTATGAGGTTGCCATAGAAGAGGGCGCAACTCTTATCAGAGTAGGAACAGGAATATTTGGTAAAAGAACTTATAATATATAGGAGATCAGTAGTTTATGAGTAAGGGAATTAACAGGATACTCGATTTTATGAAACTCAATGACAATGAGTATGAAAACGATTACGACGAATTTGAGGAAGAAGAGGAACCTGAACAGGAAGTCCCGGTAAGGAATGTTTCCAGAAAGAATAAGCAGTCCAGAAAGGCTAAAAAAGCTTCCGCAAGGCCTCAGACAACCTCATATGAAGAGTTGGATGACATCCCTGATGATATCCCGGAAGACAATTACGCAAGGCGTTCTTCAGGACGTCAGAGGAAGAGCAACAAGATCGTTCAGATGAATTCAGCTGCCCGCTCCAGCGCTATGGAGGTTTGTGTTACCAAGCCTATAGACTTTGAATCATGCCAGGAGATAAGCGATATCATCCTTGAGAATAAGGCAGCGATCATTAATTTTGAGTCTGTCACCACAGAGGATGCACAGCGCATCATAGATTTTGTATCCGGTTCATGCTACGCGATCGACGGCACAGTGAAGCAGGTCTCCGAGAACATCGTTGTAGTTACGCCAAATGACATCGATATCAGCGGAGATTTTCAGGATGCTGACGGAGCTCATGTTGAAGTCCCTTCGTTCAGTGATCCTTATCTTGATGACGAGGAATAATTTGTATTTATCTGAGACTGCGAAGCATAATTCGCATACATCAGCCGGGGTCAGAGAATTTTGGCCCCAGCATCATAATATGGAGGTATATATCATATGCTGACACCAATTGAGATACAGGGCAAGACATTTAAGGGCAGCGGAATGGGATATTCCAAGGCTGATGTGGACGTTTTTTTTCAGAGTCTTTATTCGGACTATGAAGAACTATACACAGAGAATATATCTCTGAAGGAAAAGATCAACAATCTTAATGAAAGCTTAAACCACTACCGTGAGATAGAGAAGTCGCTTCAGAAGGCACTTGTGCTGGCGGAGACTACCGCGGAGGAGACAGTCCTCAGTGCCAAGAAGAACGCCACTGTCATCGAACAGGAAGCTGTTCTCAAGGCACAGACCATAGTCGCTGACGCGAAGGTCGATCTCGAGAAGCTCAAGGTACAGATATCAGATCTTCTCAAGCAGTATGAGGGATACAGGACTCAGTATAAGGCCATGGCCCAGTCACAGCTGGAGATGCTCAATTCAGATGCATTCAATATCGTCGTCTCAGTGCAGAACGATATTTCCAGACTGGAGAAGAGCGCTTCTGAGCATGTTGATATGCTGCAGGCAGAGCCGGTGAACACTGAGAAGGCAGAGGATGCTGAGGAGAAGAGCGAAGATCAGGAAGAAGATTTCGATGAGACCTTATCTACAGACGACACGATGATAAAGGATTTCTCGGAGATATTTGACAAGGAAAAGGATAAAGATGAGTGATCGCCTGCTGTCTGCGGGTACAGATCAGTGAAACTTACCGGGTAAATTCAGGTGACGAACCCTTTGAAGAGTCTGTTGGCAGGTGATGCTGCGGATGGCAGGGGTTCGTCACTATTTAAGTAGAGAATGGAGGATCGATCCACGTGGAACGTTTAATTATACATTATGATGACAAGCCGATCTATCCGATAATCATCTCGGAATCATTTGATGATCTGGGAAATGCGGTTGCTGAGCTGAACATATCTGACAGGAAGATCTGCATAGTGACTGACAGCAACGTCGGTCCGCTTTATGCAGAGCAGATCAGACAGATACTTGAGCGTTCCGGTATGGCAGCTGTCTGCTTTGAATTTCCGGCAGGTGAGGAAAATAAAAATCTTGATACGGTTCAGGATCTATACGAATTTCTTATAGAACATCACTTTGAAAGAAATGATGTCCTCGCCGCGCTCGGCGGCGGTGTGGTCGGCGATCTGACGGGCTACGTGGCAGCCACATATCTGCGCGGCATCAGGTTCATACAGATCCCTACCAGCCTGCTGGCCCAGGTGGACAGCAGCATAGGCGGAAAGACAGGCGTCGACTTCAGGGCGTACAAGAACATGGTCGGTGCTTTTCATCAGCCGTCACTGGTATATTCGAACTCAGCTTCTCTTCAGACACTGACTGAACGGCAATATGTTTCCGGTCTGGGAGAGATCATCAAGCACGGTCTTATATACGACAGTGCGTATTATGACTGGCTGATAGACAACACTGATGAGATATCGGGTCGCAGCCCGTCTGTCCTGACGGCTATGATACTGAGAAGCGATGAGATAAAACAGAAGGTAGTCGAGGATGATCCGACGGAAATGGGCGAGAGGGCTGTGCTGAATTTCGGCCATACTTTCGGACATGCAGTCGAAAAACTCATGAATTTCTCTATGCTCCACGGTGAATGCGTGAGTATAGGAATGGCAGCTGCGGCATGGCTGTCCATGTCTATGCAGATGATATCGACACAGGAATACCATGGCATCATTTCAGCTCTTGAGGTCTATGATCTTCCGGTAAAGGCGCCGGGCATCAAGGCGGCGGATATCGTGCAGATCACGAAATCAGACAAGAAAATGGACCGCGGACATGTAAAGTTCATACTGCTCAAAGGCATCGGGAACGCGGTCATAGAGACTGGCATCACAGACCAGCAGCTTCTGCAGGCCGCTCAGTCGATAACAGAATAAAAGGCAGGATGTTGCAATGAAGTACATAAAGGCAGCTATCGCGATCGTGATAATGGTATTCATCGATCAGTTCACCAAGCACCTGGCTGTTGTCTATCTCCAGGGCAGCCCCCAGGGCAAGGTGATCGTCCCCGGTGTCTTCAGACTGCTGTATCTTGAGAACAGAGGTTCAGCCTTCGGACTGATGCAGAATCAGATGCCGTTTTTTACTGTATTTACTATATGTGTACTGATCATTCTGGCAGTGATCTACCGCAGACTTCCTGTCACCAAACGCATGCTGCCCCTGAGGATCATCACCGTGATGATAGCTTCGGGCGCACTGGGCAACTTCGTCGACAGGGTCAGGCAGAAGTATGTAGTAGATTTCTTTTACTTTGAACTGATAAACTTCCCGATATTCAATATGGCGGATATTTACGTGACAGTTTCCGCAATTGTTCTTATCATTCTGATAATATTTTATTACAAAGACGATGACTTTAAGTCGCTTTCATTGAAACGCGGCCATGAAGACCCGCGGCAGAAGAACAAAAAAGAAGAGCAGTAGACAGATGGAAAAGGATTCATATATCGTAGAGGCTGACTTTGACGGCATGCGGGCAGACAAATATCTGACCCTGCAGATGCCAGACCAGTCCAGGTCATATATACAGAAGCTGATAGCTGAGGGCTCAGTTCTTATATCAGGAAAGGCAATAAAGTCAAATTACCGCGTAAGCTGCGGTGAACAGGTCGAGATTATGATACCGGATCCGGTAAGTACGGATATTCTGCCAGAGGACATCCCATTGGATATCATATATGAAGATGATGATATCCTGGTGGTAAACAAGGCTAAGGGAATGGTAGTGCATCCGGCACCCGGCCATTATACAGGAACACTTGTAAATGCGGTCATGTATCACTGTGCCGGCAATCTGTCAACGATAAACGGCGTTCTGCGTCCAGGTATAGTGCACAGGATAGACAGGGATACGAGCGGCGTTCTTGTTGTCTGCAAAAATGACAATGCACACCGCAGCCTTGCAGAACAGTTTGCCGTTCACAGCATAACGCGGGTCTACAGAGCCATAGTCTGCGGCAACATTAAAAATGATTACGGAACGATAGACGCCGAGATCGGGCGTATGGATAATGACCGCAAAAAAATGTGTATAAACCCGAAGCATGGGAGACGCGCTGTCACACATTACAAGGTGCTTGAACGATTCGGATCATATACATATATAGAATGTACTCTTGAGACAGGCAGAACACATCAGATACGAGTCCATATGGCCTCTGCGGGACATCCGCTGCTCGGAGATACCGTTTACGGTCCCTCAAAAGACAAGTTTAATCTTCAGGGTCAGACACTGCATGCAGCGACTCTGGGATTCATTCATCCCTCTGCAGGCAAATATGTCGAATTCTCATCGCCGCTGCCGGAGTATTTCCAGAAACTGCTGAGATATTTTGAGACTCAGAATGTCTGAGGCAGTGATATCTCAGTCATTCCTGAGCTTTATCACATCGGCAGCCTTGCGGCGTTTATTCTCATCCATGGCTGCATAATGTTTTTTGGTCGTATTGACGTCTTTATGTCCCAATGTATCGGCGACGAGATAAATATCACCTGTTTCGCGGTAAAGCGCCGTGCCGAAGGTACTGCGCAGCTTATGCGGAGTGATATGCTTGACAGTAGTTACCAGAAGCGCGTATTTTTTTACCAGACGCTCTACAGAGCGCGGTGTGATACGCGTATTATTCATAGAGATGAACAGAGCGTTCTCATAGCCGCTTTTAGGCTCGACACTTTTTCTGGGGCCGCTGATATACTCAGCCAGTGCAGCCTGCACCTCAGAACCGAAGTAGACAAGCGCCTCGCTGCCGCCTTTTCTTATGACTCTCAGAGCACGGTTGTCAAAATCAACATCCTGCAGATCAAGTCCCACACATTCTGAGACACGTATCCCGGTACCAAGCAATAAAGTCAATATTGCGACGTCACGAAGCTTTGTTCGCTTATGCAGAGCTAACTCACGATCGCTCAGTTTTTCACCGGATTCCGCCTCATCAAGCAATTTCGCGATCTCATCAGGCTCCAGACGGATTATATTCTTATCCTTTATCTTAGGTACATCCACCATGCGGGCCGGATTAGTCTTTATCAGTCCATGCTTAAAATAATAATCATAAAATGAAGTCAGGGACGAAAGCTTGCGGGCTTTTCCTTCCTCCTTATTTGTGTACAGCTGGCCGTTCTTTGTATAGCTTTCAAGGAAGGAAAGATATTCCTCGACATCCATAGCTGTGATCATGTCAAGAATATCTATGGGCAGCTTACGAATATCCTTATCCTTGAAGTAAGGATTATTCGTCTGCAGGAAATAAAAGAAAACGCCCAGATCGTATGCATAATTCTTGCGCGTGTTTGTACTTTTGCGGATCTCAAGCGATCGGAAATATTCGCCGCAGAAAACAGGAAGTTCCCTCAGATGCTCGCGGATCTTTTCGATATTTTTGAGATCTGTCTGCTGCTTGTATGTTAATTCACTCATGACAGATCGTATGAACCTTTCAGTATTAATTGAACGTTTGTAAGCGCCTGGCACTATTATAGCATATTTTGCCTATTAAATGTCGTAAAATAATGATTTTGCGACACGATATATAATACTCCAATAATACTGCTCTCTGAAGAAAACAGCTAGCGCAGCCTTTCAGCAGCCGCTTTCTTTGCCATTATAGCTTTTAATGATTCAGTATAAGGTGCTCTGGCGATACCATATTCAGTTACGATCGCTGCGATCAGTTCGTGATCCGTGACATCAAATGCCGGATTGAAAACCTTTATACCTTCCGGAGCCATTCTTCGGGAATACCACATCTCAGTAACTTCCTCGGCAGGTCTCTGTTCAATATTGATATCATCACCCGTGGGTGTATTCATATCGATAGTGGATGTTGGCGCGCATATATACACAGGTACCTTGTAGTATCTGGCGACAGCTGCAACAACGGATGTCCCGATCTTGTTGGCAGTATCACCGTTAGCAGCTATTCTGTCGCAGCCCACGAAAATGGCGTTAACCCATCCCTTCTTCATGACTGTAGCTGACATATTGTCGCAGATCAGTGTCACGTCGAGACCTGAGTCCATAAGTTCATATGCAGTAAGCCTTGCTCCCTGCAGCAAAGGCCTGGTCTCATCGGCAAATATGTGGAAATTGTAGCCGCGCTGAAATCCGAGATACATAGGAGCTGTCGCTGTACCATACTTTGAAGTGGCCAGCTGGCCGGCGTTACAGTGGGTCAGAAGACCGTCACCAGGCTTGACCAGAGTGAGGCCGTACTCTCCTATCTTTTTGCATGTATTGATATCTTCATCCTGGATGGCGACAGATTCTTTATGCAGAAGCTCTACGATCTCTGCTACAGGCAGACTGCTGTTGGCTGTTACAACATTCTCCATCCTGTTAAGAGCCCAGGAAAGGTTGACTGCCGTAGGCCTGGATGAGTTCAGGTATTCTTTAGCCTTTTTAAAGCTGCTGTAAAATTCATCATACTTATCTGTCTTAAAACTCCTGGCTGCGAGAAAAATACCGTAGCCTGCAGCTACGCCTATGGCAGGTGCACCGCGCACCTGAAGCTTATAGATAGCCTCCCATATCTCCTTCTGCTTTGTCAGGCGGAGTATCTCCGTATGATAAGGGAGCTGTGTCTGATCTATTATAACCAGGGCATTGTTCTCATAGTCAAGGGCAACTGTATCATAATCCAGTATGTGTTTCTTCTCAGTCATATTGATCTTCCTTCCAGACTTATTAGACAGTATCTGACCTGATAAGTATATCACATATAGGATATAAGCTGAAATAACAATCTTGAAAAATCGTCTGTACAAGGTACAGATGAAAGGAAGAATGAAGCTATCTGGCCATTGCCAGAGCATCGTCAGAGACAGAGTCATCACCAGCCGGCACTGCTATCAGGTCTCCGGGATGGATCATTGAGTCAGTCATATGGTTAGCCCTCATCACTTCATTGATATAAGAAGCGTAGCTGGGAAAGCTGTCTGACATGTTCTTCTGGGCAATGCCCCATATCGTATCGCCCTCTTTTACAACATATGTGGTATATCTGACGTCATTGCTGCCGTATGAGCCGGCTGCCCTTGTCCTGTGAAGCAATGCCGTCGCTGTGAAGCATGCGATAATTACAATGACAATAAAAAGTGAAAATATGCTGATACTGTATCCTGATGATCTCTTCCTCATAATTATCTCCATTCTGCACCCCGGAATGGGTGCCCTGTAAACAGTGATAAAAGATCCACTCCGATCTGCCCACTGACACAAATGTATGTTCGTGAACAAATGTTCTTATAATCGCATTATATCGAACGTAAGTTCCAAAGTCAATACTATTTGCAAAAAAAGCAAACAAATGTTTGCAAATGTCAGTTCGATATGTTATCATACATTAAAGACGTTTCTGTTATTATCGGATCTATCCCCGTGTACAATTATCGGAGGTTGTTTTATGGCTAAGAGAAAGATCTCTGCCAAGCAGAGAGTTATTCTGGAATTTATAAAAGAGCAGATTCTTGAGAAGGGTTATCCTCCTTCAGTGAGAGAGATATGTGCTGCGGTGGACCTGAAGTCTACTTCATCAGTCCATTCTCATCTGGATACTCTTGAGAAGAACGGCTATATCAGACGTGATCCGACAAAACCCAGGGCTATCGAGATCATCGATGACGAATTCGCCATTACCAGGCGGGAGATGGTGAACATACCAATGGTCGGCACTGTGACTGCCGGTGAGCCTATACTTGCTGTAGAGAATATCACAGGCTACTATCCGGTGCCCTCTGATATGCTGCCGAACGCTGAACTCTTCATGCTGAAGGTCCGCGGAGACAGTATGGTGGATGCCGGCATACTCAGCGGCGACAATGTCATCATTCAGAAGCAGTCTACTGCCAGGAATGGAGATATTGTCTGTGCTCTGATAGACAACTCAGCAACGATCAAGACTTTTTACAAGGAGGACGGATACTTCCGCCTTCAGCCGCAGAACAGCGCCTACTCTCCCATCATAACGCCTGTATGCGATGTGCTTGGGAAGGTAATAGGACTTGTAAGACTGGATATTTAGAATGGGCTGCGCATACACATATTTGAACCTGTATGCACATATAAAAAGAGACAGATCAAATCTGTCTCTTTTCTTCGTTATATATGATCAACTTAATCGATCAGCTGTCTTTTTAATGGAACAGCCAGTTACTGATCCTCTCGGAATTCGGCGGTATCAATATCAACGCCGTCGCGCCAGATCCTTTCGAGGTCATAGAATATCCTCGACTCCTCAGAGAATATGTGGATTATGATATCATTGTAATCCATGAGTACCCAGCTCGCATTGACATATCCCTCGACATGGCGCGGTGAGTAACCTGCTCTTCCCAGCTCTTCTTCCACGTTGTCGGCCATACTCTGGATCTGGTGTGAATTAGTGCCGCTGGCGATTATAAAGTAATCTGCAATCACAGAGACCTTGCGGATATCGATAACTCTTATATCCCCTGCCTTTTTGTCCTCAAGAGCGCCTATGGCGATCCGGGTCATCTTTTTGGGTTCGTCCATACTAGAGAATCCTCCTGACAATAATGATTATTTTCTGCCGGACTGTTTTTTCCTCCTGAGAACAGCTGCATCTGCAATGAGTACGGTCCCTGCCATAAGCATGACCATTAACTGCAGAACGATATTTGAATCATCTCCAGTCGCAACGGCTTTAGTCCCGCTATTGCCGGGAGTAGTTTTCTTTGTTGTGACAGTTGTAGTTTCAGATTCTGTCTCCTCAGTTTCAGTCTCGGGCTGCTTGATCTTTTCCCATCCTGCATATACAATGTTACCATTATCTTTGAGAATGTCAACCATTACTTCGCTGTAGGGACCGTCCTTGCAGGCTGCGTCCAGATACCATCCCGTGAACTTATAGCCCTTTGGCGCGCTGCGGAATGAGCTGAAATCTGAAAGTTTGATCCTGCTGTTGTTGGTCAGGCTGCTTATCTTGTCCGATGATGTTCCGGAATCCCTGATACCAAATTGTCCGAAGTTGAAATCGTAGATCAGCTTTGTCGTCCGGTCAATACCTCCCCAGACCGCCTGCAGTGTTATCCCGCCGAGTTTCATGGGTACGATCGAATTCGGATAATAGATATTGTCTGTGCCTAACAGCTTCCAGCCGAGGAAAACCTTCGACGGAGGAGCTGTCACGCCGTCTGCCGGGAGTACTGTTGCGCCAGCGTTCTCATAATAGCTGCTGCTGTCCTTTACAGATCCGCTGCCGCCGTTAAGATCATAGGTAACCTTGTAAGCCTTGACGCTTCGCCACTGAGCTACCAGGGTTATATCGTCGTTTACAGGACTGCTGAAGCTGTAAGGTCTCTTGTTCAGTGTCCAGCCAAGGAATATATGGTCCTTGTAGACCGGGTCAGCCGGACGGGCGACAGAATTGCCGTAGATAATGCCTGTGGCACTGTCAACCTTGGAACCGCCGTTGGAATCGAAAGTAACGACATATGTCGTGGGTTTCCATTTCGCGTAAACATCCAGATTGTAAGACGGCATCGTGGTATTGAAATCGAACTTTTCCTTATAGGTGGCGTCATTATACCAGCCCTCAAATGTGTATGTCCTTCCGTCTGCGTCTGTGCGAGTCGTCACATTCTCGATGTAATTGGAGGGCGGGTAAGATGATATATTCTTCTGGTAGAGTATGCTGGCAGCGTTGTTATCCGGAACTGAACCGTTTATCTCAACGTCAGGACCGCTGTTAGTATGGAAAGTCAGCAGGTAGCTGTTGCGTATAAAATAAATGTTGAGCGGATGGTCTGCCCACCAGTAGTTTATTCCGCTGCCGTTTGAATCCACAAGCTGGTTTACATCAGTCCATCTGGCATGGTAACGGAACCATATATAAATATTTCCGTTATCATTTTCCCAATAGTGCCCGTCGGATAACTCAGGCATGAGTGTGAATCCCGGGTAATCGCCTCTGGAATAGAAAAACAGGCATCCATATGCATATGAATTGTATGAATCAGCAAGTTCCAGATAATAAATCCTGCTGTCAGAACCTCCTCTCAGGGAAACATTGCCTACTTTATCTTTCCCGGCAGGGACCTGGCCTTCGAGACTCTCCAGGAAATAATTGTAGTAAGAATTGTTGTTCCCCGGTTTCAGCATGGAGTACCATCGGTCAACATCACCCATCTGCTCTCTGCTGCTGTACTCAGGGTTCAGCTGATCATTGTCTCCCTCTGTACTGTAAAAATGGTAGCCATTTTCCCTCATGAATGTCAGAACACCGTCATTTTCCATCCTGTCCCAGACAAATTTCAGATCCTGAGTGTACTTTAATGTATATGAGATCTCGTAATACTGTGATTCTCCGACCGGGAAGATAACAGGATATGTGCTGCCGCTTTTGTCACGTGACCTGCCTGTAAAAGTATAGGTATATTTTTTGCACTTGTAATAGACATTGTAGACGCTGCTGCCATCCGGCGCGATAGTGACGTCGACAGTTTTGTCAGTGTTTACTTCATAGCCTTTTGTATCCAGACTGTAAGGCTTGACAAAAATATAGTTCGGATCATAGCTTGCCTTGCCGCCGGTAACACCAGTCCTTGTCTCGGTTGCCAGAAACTTGTAATCCCAGGCGCTAGTGTCGTCAGGATCTGCTACCGTAGTATCCTTCTGATATTCAATGTAGTATTTAACTGTATACTGAGTATTCTCCGCCTCTTTCCAGCCTGCATAGAGTGTTAAGGATGAGCTGATATCCTGACTCTCGTCAAAAGGAACTGTACATTCCTTGTCTTTATACCAGCCGTTGAATACATAACCTTCTTTGAGGACGGTTGTAGGTGTAGTGATCTTTTTGTCAGCGGCATTGTACTCAATAAACTGGTCATCGAATGCTGTTCCGCCGTTGCTGTTATATACTACCCAATAGCCCTTTTTGATGATCGGGTATACCCTGATGATCTGCCCGTCAGGCTCTTTGGTCTGTGAGCCGCTGCTGATGGAGATCTTGTCATTCACTACCGTGACATCCCATGTGCCGGTTATATCCTCGGTCCCGCTGGGGGTAAATGACCAGCCGTACTGGCATTCCCCTGCAGCTAGTTCTTCCTCATGGCTCATGATACGCGGAGTAAATTCATCAATATCGATCTTGCTGCTGCTTCCGAGATCAACACTGCTGACGACATTGCCGAGATCGTCATAATAGCTTAATGTGGCCGCGCCGGCATATTTCGCATAGAGATTGATGACTTTGCCGTCCGCGGCGATATCGCCGACTGTGCCGAAGCTGCTGAATATATTTCCGCTCTCAGTGACCCAGCCGGTGAATGACTTGAGGGCGATCGTTTTCGGGACTTCAGGGCTTAAAAGGGTGTCGCCCTTTTTCACTTTCTGAGTCGATACAAGATTATTGCTGGCATCGTAAAACTTATATGTTGCCGTATAAAGATTCTTCGGCACCGTGCCGACGATGCCGTACACTGTAAAGCTGTCAGCCGAAAAGCTGGCTGCACGGCCGTTCACATAGGAGACGTCATGGATCGTCTCAGCGCTGCCGCTTTCATGTACATGCACAACCTCGTATGAATCTCCGTCCACAGCGTCAGCTGTCTTTAAGCTTACATGGACCATGGTGTCGTCTGCCGGCTCCAGCTTCGCTCCGTCACTGCTGTAGAATGTAATATCTACAGCAGCAGCGTCTACTACTTTTTCATCATTGTACAGATCCTGGGAAGCATCGATCACATCCTGTCTGTCTGCAGATCTCACCTTGACTGTCGTACCTTCCGGAAATGCTCCTTCCTCTGCGTATACAGCCGCTGTGACTCCGTTGCCGGCTGTCTTTTCTGCCTTAAAGGCAGGCATGGGAACGCTGCTGTTCTTCTTGTCGAATACTGCCGTATATGTCACGTCAGCCTTGGGAGTATCAGGGACCAGCGTTTTATCGCTGCTGACTGACTTGCCGTTCAGCTGCCAGCCTGAGAAGCTGTACCCTTCTTTAGCCTTCGCGGTAGAACCCTTGGCTTTTGAACCGTCAGAGAGACTGATAGTCTCCGAAGACAGGCTTACTGTTCCGCCCTTGGGATCACTTACCTCATAACTGATCGTCACTTTGCTGACAGTATCGCTGCTGTCTGTCTTAGATTTCTCTGTCTGCTGTTCAGACTTTTTCTGTGTTTCGGCAGATGCAGCCTCTGTCTCGGCAGGTACAGCAGATGATTCTCTGGCAGCTGCTGTCTCTTTGGGCTGTTCTGTCTCAGCAGCTTTGCTGCTTTCGGCCGGAGCCTCAGCTTTACTTTCAGTGACTGTTGAACTTTTCTTCTCTTCTGTCGATGTCAGAGACTTTTCTGAGGCCTCAGCATTGGTATCTGATGATGTATCTGCACCTGCATATACCGGCATAAAGCTCTGTGACATGAGAGCTGCCGCCATTGCAAGGGCGATAATCCTTACAAATATTCTTTTCTTCATCATTGATCCTCCGTAACGTGAGTATATTGCTGATTTTCATATCCCAGATTAGCGGTATCATTATAACAATTCATTATATAGAGGTCAACGAAGCTTATCTAAAGAGTAAGTTTCATGTTGTGTTTAGTTTTAATGAAATTTAATTGCTACATGAATCATCATAACAAAAATGGACAATGATCTTATATATGTGATATCATATACATTGATAGGGCAAACAACATTTCTATGATCATACGTCTGCAGCTGAGAGAGCTGAGGCTGTGATCTGGTAAGGAGGAACATACATGACCAACGAGGAGAAGATCAAGATACTGAAGAGGATGAAACCGGAATTGATGAATGTCTATGGTGTTACTCAGACCTTTCAGAACACCGGCGATTACAAGGATAATTACGAGGATTACATGAAGTCATCCACGTCTATAAATGTCGATGACGAGCTGCAGCGACTGGATACAGCTGATTACGACCTGGCTTGCGCGATTTTTACTGCTGTGCTCAGAGAAGGGTATTTCTGCGGTGAAAAGATGTTCCAGAAACGTGTCAAGAGAGGTGAAGTCAACGCGATCATCCAGAGGATGATCACACTGCTTGAGGCATGATATGATCGTGAACTGAAAAGAACACAGGTGTCCGCCTGTGTTCTTTTTGATTACTGTGAATTATTGAGAATATTTTTAATATTTTTATAGTAGATATAAGTTTCCTCTGTCATCGGGTCTATCTCTGAACTGCCGCTTTTGAGATAGTCGAGTGTATGCTCCAGTATCATGAGCATTGCCTGGTCAAGGTCGACGAATGCAGCCTTGCGAAGTACAATAAGATCAGGGACCTGATCGCGCCCCGGCTCAATATAGTCAGCTGTAAAAACTATCTTCTCGAGAAGTGACATATGCGGTCGCCCGGTAGTGTGCCAGGTTATTGCATTGAGGATATCTTTGTCACTGACACCGTATCTGTGCTCAGCCAGGAACGCTCCGACACGCCCGTGGAGAAGAAAAGGATTGCGTCTTTCAGAATCCGTGACAGGGAGATCTTCTTCCAGGCATTTTGCCAGGAGCTTATCAGGCTTTATCTGCTTAGCGCAGTCATGCAGGAGCCCCGCAAGAGAAGCCTTGTCAAGATCCTCCTCATAGCGCATGGCAAGGCATATGGAAGTGTACATCACTCCTGTCGTATGTCTGAAGCGTCTGGGGTTCTGTCTTTTCCTTAAATCTTCCTCCATCATGCCGATATCCATCTCAGGCATTTAACGCACCTTCTTTATCATCAGGAAAGATCCGGCTGTAAAGCTTATGTTCTCTGATATATGAGTCCACACCCTCTGGTACCATGAATCTGACTGACTGCCCTCTCGCACATCGTTCTCTTATTTCGCTGGAAGAGATCTCCAGATCAGGAAGATCAAGTATCCGGATGTCAGCATCATATTTTTCTCTGAGGTATTCAGCCTGCTTCCTAAGATCAGGTATACTGACATTGTCTCTGACTGAGGCCAGGATAATGCAGTTTGCCATGACAACAGCAGGTTCATGCCATCTCTCTATCTGGAAGAGCGAATCCTTTCCCATTATAAAATAATAATCGGTGTCCGGATGTGCTCTCTTCAGCTCCAGAAGAGTATCTGCAGAATAAGAATACCCGTCCCTTCTGGTCTCTATATCCGAAACAGAAAAGTACGGGACATTTCCGGCAGCGATCTTAAGCATCTCAAAGCGGTCTGCTGCCGGGGCTATATGCTCCTGCGTCTTGTGCGGAGGATCTCCGTTTGGGAGCAGTATGACCTCGTCGAGCGAAAAATCGCTGTAGGCATTCTCAGCAAGTATAAGATGTACCATATGGACCGGATTGAATGTACCGCCCATGATACCGACTTTTCTTCTGCTGTTCATATTTTCCCTCTTGTGTCAGGCCTCAGGGCAGGATGATGCGGCGTTTATCTTCCCTGCCCTCTTTATAGAGCACTATCTTTCTGCCGATAGCCTGCACGACTTCAGAACGAGTGCGCTCAGACAGAGTGACTGCCAGCGCAGCCGGATCATCGTCACAGCCCTTAAGCACTGAGATCTTGATGAGCTCTCTGGCATCGAGCGCCTCCTTGACAGAATTTGTGAATTCCGGCGTAATGCCATCCTTGCCGACATGGAGTATCGCTGGCATGCTCATAGCCAGGCTCTTGAGATAAGCGCGCTGCTTACTGTTTCTGATCATAGTAATGTCCCTCTGAATTATTTGTAATAGTCAAATTCATGACCGTACATCCTGACTGTGTCACCGTCCTGTATCCCGAGCTTCTCGAGTTCTTTAAGGACGTCATTATCCTTGAGGAACTTCTGGAAGAAGTCAAAGCCCTTCTCGGAGTCAAGGTTGGTATATCCGAGCATCTTTTCGATGCGCGGGCCCTCTACTACAAAAACGCCCTCTTCATCCACACTGACGGTATATGGTTCCGAGACCGTCTGCTGCATCTGCTCAGGAAAGTATTCCTGTTTAAAGGTCACAGGTTCATTGCCCAGCTCGTTCAGAAGCTTTTGTACATGGTAGAGAAGCTCCTTCACTCCTGCACCGCTGACTGCTGAGATCGGGAATACAGCTGTTCCGGCCGGCTCAAACTCATCGGTGATCGATCTCACGGCCGGATCATCACTGCCGTCCGGGAAAACGTCTATCTTGTTGGCTGCTATAACCTGAGGTCTCCTGAGTATATCGGGATTATACTTTTCAAGTTCTTTGTTGATCCTGTAGATATCCTCGATCGGTTCGCGTCCTTCAGTTCCGGCAGCATCCACTATGTGGATGATGACGCGGGTCCTCTCGATATGTTTTAAAAATTCCAGTCCCAACCCTGCTCCCTCGGCAGCGCCCTCTATGATCCCGGGTATGTCGGCGATGATAAAACCGCCGCCGCCGTCGAGATCGACCACGCCGAGATTAGGTATAAGCGTCGTGAAAGGATAGTCAGCGATCTTAGGCCTGGCATTGGTAACTCTTGACAGAAATGTCGACTTGCCGGCATTCGGGAAGCCGATCAGCCCGACATCTGCGATAAGCTTTAACTCAAGTGTGACATTGAGCTCACGGGACGGCTGTCCCGGCTGGGCGTACATCGGTGCCTGCATGGTGGAAGTGGCATAATGCATATTGCCCTTGCCGCCGTGCCCGCCCTTCAGGATGACCTGACGCTCATTCTCATGTGACATATCTGCGATTACCAGCCCGGATCCGGTCTCACGTATGATGGTACCCTCCGGGACCTTTATTATAAGATCCTCGCCGTCAGAGCCATGGCATCTGTTCTTGCCGCCATTCTCACCGTTGCCGGCGCAGTATCTTTTCATGTGGCGGAAATCTCCGAGAGTATTGAGCCCTTTCTCTACCTGGAAAATAACGTCACCGCCTCTGCCGCCGTCACCGCCGTTAGGGCCGCCGGCCGGCACATAGAGCTCACGCCGGAAGCTGACATGGCCGTCACCGCCTTTTCCTGAACGTATATAAATGTTAGCACGGTCTGCAAACATCCGGATACACCTCCCTGTTTAGTCAGTAAACGGCCTCAAATAAAAATCTGAAGCCGTAAAAAAGTACATTGTAAATTGCCGAATATCAGAAATTATTCCTGAACAGCAGCTGCTCTCTGTTCTTCCCGTGTCTGGGCAGGATATATCGAAACCTGCTTCTTATCTCTGCCAAGGCGTTCAAATCTGACGATGCCGTCAGCCTGTGCATATAATGTATCGTCTCCGCCTCTGCCGACATTAAGACCGGGATGGATCTTTGTGCCGCGCTGCCTGTAAAGTATATTGCCGGCTTTAACGAACTGTCCGTCCGCTCTCTTGGCGCCAAGTCTCTTGGCCTCCGAATCACGGCCGTTTTTTGTGGAGCCGACACCCTTTTTATGAGCGAAGAACTGAAGATTCATCTTCAACATGAGTTACACCTCCTCAATGTTAAACTTTATGAAATCGCTGTATTGATCTGCAATATCCTGCAGAGTGATGATCATCGACCTGACCAGCAGCTCCCCGTCATGGCTGAGCCCCTCCGGGAAACGGACATCGATCAGTCCATCTTCCTCATCGCTTCTGAGATCTATGCTGTCATCAGTAAGCTTCTCTAATGAGTTGCAGGTACCTATGACGACCGCGGATACTGAGCTGCAGACAATATCCATGCCTGGATCGGCATATCCTGAATGTCCTCTGCAGATGAATCCTCTATAGCGATCACTGTTGTCTGTGTAAACTGTAACCTTAATCATTATTCAAATTAATAAACGTCTCTCAGCCGGATCAGGCGTTGATCTTGTCGATCCTGAGCTGTGTAAACGCCTGCCTGTGGCCGTTCTTTTTGTGGTAGCCGGTCTTCGGCTTATACTTGTAGACAATGACCTTTTTAGCTCTGCCATTAGCTACAGCTGTGGCAGCTACGCTGGCACCGGCAACTGTCGGATCGCCAACCTTGATCACATCTCCGCCCACAACAAGAACCTGATCGAATACAACCTGAGCGCCGGGTTCAACACCGAGCTTTTCAACTCTGACAAAATCACCCTCAGCTACTTTGTACTGCTTTCCGCCTGTTGCAATAATTGCGTACATGTAAGGCACCTCCCTTATCATTACTCGCCAGCTTCGGTATTGCTGAATGCAATTTAGACCTCACTGTGCGGCATCCTTAGTATTGTAGCATAAACCTCCGGTATAGTCAAACGATTTTTATCCGCCGGTCTATTTATTTTCCTTATCTGACGGCGCCTTCAGGGCGCTGTCAGCATGCGGTGAAAACAGGAATCCTGACAGCAGCAGGTAAGGCCACAGCACGATGATCATGCGCAGGCTGGCTGCTTCTGTCGTGCCCTGTTTCATTATAAGTATGGCTGTCAGCTCAGTTATCAGCACTGCGGCGATGTCTGCCCCGAACACTCTTCTGCTGTCTGCTCTGCTGAGCCTCAGATCGATAAAAAACAGTATCACCATGATCACGGCCATTCCGGTCATACCGGCAAGAGGCTCAAAGAAAGAAAGCTCTATTTCAGACTTGCTCATAAACAGTATATGGGCGATGCTGGTCCTGAACTCCGCGATCTTTCTGCCCCAGAAATCGAAATCGGACCAGCGGCTCGGTATAAGATCCGGGGGTATGGATATCCTGATACCCGTTAGGAAGAAGAACAGTATCCACATGACTATAATGCCCAGAATGCCGGCAGCCATATAAAAAGGTTTATATCTGCTGCTGACTGTGAACTTTACTGCCCGGAACATGGCGGCAAACAGTATCATGACCGGAAGCAGAAGTACGAGAAACCCTGACAGCCGCTGATAGACTATGCAGTCAGCCTTGTCCGTGTAGCTGCCGCTGCGGTTCTCAAATATCTGGATGATCTCCTCACGGGAGGCATTCTCGTCAGGCCTAATTATCAGCCTGTTGAAATTGTATTCCTGGGAACCTGTATCCGCTGACTGGCCGCTGATGTCGACCTCGTCAGGATCGGTGTTCGCGGATGACGGGCTGTTCTGTGATGAAGTACCGCTGTTCTGCGAGCTGCTCATTATCGAAGCGGCCGGAAGAATTACAACTGCCTCATCGTAATCACATACTCCTCTGACATTGTAGGTTTTTTCATTATATTCAACTGATCCGCTGGTAACCGACGGCTCTCCGAAGAGCTCCGAGGCTGCCTTTGTGCTCAGCAGGCAGGCATCAGTGTCATCCTCAAACAGCTGTCCACCGTATGAGTTCACCATCAGAGATGAATCACCGCTGATATAGATGACTTCGCATTCTGCAGTTTTCCCGAGATCAGGATTTACAAAGCTCTGCGCCGATATACTGCCGCATGCCGTAAATGGTATATGTATCTGGGCATCCTCATCGTCAGAGCGCAGCTGTTTCAGATCATCTGCTGTTGCCGGCTGATCTGAACGATAATATATCACAGGCGATCCGCCGCTGCTGAGCGCGGCAGAACTGTTAAGTATGCTGCCGAAGCTCAGAAGGAGCAGCAGGAGGAAGAAATACCTGAGGACTGTTTTAAAAATGCGGCGCATTATTATTCCTCCCCGCTGCCGTGGTAGCCGGTTTCGCTCTCCTCGCTCTGCAGGATACGGACTCTGTCCTTGTCGTTCAGCGTTTTCGTGGAGGTGAGCACGAACTGCTGATCATAGTTGAATGTGCCGTCGATGGCGGCGTATTCAGTGTTCTTGTCAATTACGGCAACACTCACCTTGTCGACTTTGTTCTCTATACCCAGTACCGAGCTGGACTCGCTTACAGTATATACATAGTAATCATTGCCGTCACTGTGCAGACATCCCAGCGGTACGCAGGTATCATATTTTTTGCTTGCCTTATCCGCCTTCATAGTGGCATAGGTGCTGATCTTTTCAACCTTGGACGGTATGTCGACTGTCACGTCGTAGGTGTCACCGTCGTTTGCCGAGACCTCTACATCACTGATCCGCAGACCCTCTACCGATACCCCGTTGCTGAAATCAAGAGTTACTTTATCGCCCTTGGAGAGGTATTTGGCCGATGATTTTTCCAGAGTCCCCTTGAAGGAATAGCCCGATTCGTGATCGGATATGCGGGCGACAGCCTCTTCCGTTGTCGTATCTCCGACTTCCGCGGAAACCTTGGTGATGAGTCCGCTGGAGCTGGCTGTGACCTTGCCCTTGGCCTTCTGGAGACTGATGAGCCTGTCTACGGCCTTTTGCTTTGAAGCGAGATCATCGCTGCTGTCATCTGTGCTGCTAACGCTGACATCAGTATCTGAAGTGGCGGCATCATCGCTGACTGACACACCGGAATCGGCGGAAGTTTCACCTGTATCGCCGCTGCCAGAGGATAAAGCGTCTTTAAGCGTCCGTTTAGCTTCTTTAACTGTTGAATTATACTGGTCAACGGCTGCGCTGTAGTCAGACTTCTTCGTAAGATAATCGTCCCTCAGCGCCTTAAGCTGTGATTTGTAGCCCTGTTTGCCTATTACCTCATGCTCCGATTCATACTGATCGACAGCTGTTTTCGCAGACGCAAGCTCATCCTCGGCATTGCTGATCTTTTCCTGGGCAGCTTTGAGCAGTGCTGTGTTCTTAGACGAGGAACTGATCTTATCACGTATTGCCTGTTTCTCTTCCTGAGAAAGTTCTGTCTTTTTCCCGCTGCTGTCAACGGAGGCAGCTTTTATGGCATCCTGCACATCAGCCTCGATATCGCTCTTGAGGCCCTCAAGAGCGGATTTTGCCTTGTCAAGAGCAGACTGTTTCTCTTCCTCCGTTTTAGCCAGAGAATCTGCGACTGTCGAATCCGATGAACCGTCAGTTTTGTTTTTCTTGTTTTTATATTTCAGATAGGCTTTCCTGGCAGAATCCATGGCGTCTTCTGCGGTTTTGAGAGTCCTTTTGGCACTGCTGATACTGTCATTGTAGTCTTCATATGCCCTCTTTTTTGCCTCGGCCGCGCTGTCTTTAGCTTCCTGGGCAGCCTTCTTCTGGTCTGCGATATCTTTTTTGGCACTGGCCAGATCTTTTCTGGCAGCCTTGAGCTGCCTGGCTATATCATCGGTATCAAGTTCAAATAACAGATCGCCCTTCTCGACAGTTTTGCCCTCGGCTGCGTTTACAGTCACGATCTTGACGTTAGGTACAGTCGTGATGGCGATATCCCTGACCGATGAGACAGTCCCGTCTGTCTCGATGTCGTGGCTTATAGCCATACCTGTAGCCTGTGTCACTGTCACTTTCGTGATCGTAATGGAATCAGCTGCCCGTGAAACGATCGTGAGAAGAAACATGATGATGAGAAATCCCACCAGGAACTTCACGGCCTTGATCTGTATGGAACTCTTTTTGTCTTTGTCTATTTCGTAATTCATTAAATCTTTCAATTTCATAACGGTCTTCTCCCGATGTGATGATCAGCAGCTACTATTCTTTTACAGCCGATGCCGCTATACCCTGTTCAAGGTAATTCTGCCCGGCGAGGAAAACTAGGAATGAGGGGATAAGCGTCACTACGGAGGCCACAAAGGCCAGCGCGGCATTATCCATCGTAATATTCGGCAGGTACAGTGAGAGCGGCCATTTAGTCATGTCCTTGAGGAATGTGAGAGGCTGCTCTATCAGGTTCCAGGCATCCAGAAAACTCAGCACCATCGCGGATACTATGCCGGATGAGCCGAGCGGTATCCCGATATGCAGGAATATCTGCATTCTTCCGGCCCCGTCGAGTTCCGCGGATTCTATGATCGCGTCAGGTATGCTGCGGAAGAAATGATACATGATGAAAACCGGAAAAGTAGAAAACGCTGCGGGAAGTATGACTGCCCACTGCGTGTTCATAAGTCCTATCATATTCAGCGTCAGGTAATTTGAAAGCATCGTGACCTGAAAAGGCATGAGCATCAGCACTATGTAAATATTAAACAGCAGCCTGCCGTGCCATACTTTGAGCTTGGCGAAGCCCCAGGCAGCCGGCACACCGGCAAGCAGCTGGCCGAGTATGATCAGACCGGTGATCTTTATGGAATTCCAGAACATGACGAAGAATTCCGGCGAATCAAGCAGCAGCTGTACATAAGCCTTAAAAGTAGGGTATGTGGGCAGAAGCGGCCATGAAGCAAACCCGCTGCTCTTCCCCAGCACCGGTCCCAGGTATATGTTCAGCTCATCCGTTCCCATGAATGAGCCCACTATCAGGAAGAGGACGGGCAGGCAGATCAGCACTGCCAGGAGCAGCAATATAATAAAAAGCAGGCGTTTTAATATCTTATTTTTCAAGATGATTCACTCCGGATATCCGTTAGTCTTCTCTGTCCCACACTTTTTGAAGGACCAGTATAAGTGCCATTATCATAAGCGCCGTCACGACAGCCGCAGCACTCATCTTGTCCAGCGACAGTTCCCTGAACCAGTTGTTGAACAGATGCTGCAGCATATACATGCTTTCGTGCGGATAATCACCGGCGACCAGATACGCCTCCCTGAAAACCTTGAATGAATTCAGAAAGGCCAGCACCGCTGTCGTGTACAGTGTCGGCAGCAGGTTAGGCATCGTGATATAGACGAAGCACTGGAAATTGTTCGCCCCGTCGGCTCTCGCCGCCTCGTACAAAGTGTCCGGAATAGCTGTCAGTCCTGCCATCCATAATACTATATTATAACCCAGATTCTTCCATATGTAACTGAAAACAAGTATCCAGAAAACATATTTTGTGTTCATCCAGTCCTGCCCCTGAAGCCCGATCATATGCATGAATCCGCTGAGAAATCCGTTCTCATGGAAAAGTATACGCCAGATCAGGACGGCTGAGGCGACCGGTATCGCCATCGGGACGAGGTAAGCTGATTTGAGTGTCTTGGCACCGCGCACCCCGGCATTGAGAAATACCGCAATGAGCAGGGAGAATGCCAGCAGTATTGGGATGCATATCCCCATAAAGCGCAGCGTGTTTTTCATGGCCAGGAGAAATGCCTGATTTTGAAAGATCGTAATGTAATTCTGCAGGAAAACAAATCCTGAGGCGGCAGCGTTCATAAATGAACGTCTTATTACATCAATGAAGGGAATCAGCACAAAAATGCTGACTCCCAAAAGGCTTGGTATTATAAAGGCTGTGTCCTTAAGCTGCGCACGGTTTTTCAGTTTATGTTCCATAGAAGTTATTCCTTATACAGCTTATCTGAGTTCTGCGGCGGTCCTATTCAGCAAGGTATATCTTGATATCCTTCTGGATCTTCGTCATGGTATCGTCAATGGAATTCTTTCCGGCTATATAGTTGATACTGTCTTTGAAGATCGTGTTCATGACTGTATTGTCCTTGGAGGACGCAGTGTCAAGATTGCTGACCTTTTTCTTGAAATCAGCTATCTCGGCGTCTGTAGGCCAGTATATATCAAGAGTGTAATCTTTGCCGTTCTGGTCTTCCATTCCCATGCTGCTCACAGGTTCCTTGGGATCGTACCAGTCCTGCCCCTTATATGGATTAACAAGGCTTTTGTCAAACGACTCCGTATTGACAGGAAAGCCGCTGTACTGCTGTGAAAAGGCGTTCTGTCCGTCTGTGCTGAGCAGATAGCTGAGGAATGACTTCGCGGTATCCAGATCTTTGGACTTCGCGTTGATGCCGATGATGTTGTTGGGGACAAAAATCTTGCCTCCTGATCCGGGCATAGATGTATATGTCAGCTTGTCATCTGCTTTCATTGCCGAAGTAACATTCTGCAGGCTGTCGCTGGAAGCCATATACCCCAGCGCTACTTTGTTTACGCCGGCAGTTATATACATGGCGTCGCTTGTGGGATCGCTCACACTTGAACCGGAGGAGATGTCGATATCTCCTGCCTCATCTGAAGTATAGTACTCTATCATGCTGTCGACGCTGCTCTTGTCGTCGTCACTCAGACAGCTGTAAGAGGCATCATAGATCTTCTTGACACCTTCAAGAGTAGATTTCACCGCGTCTGAGTTGAGAGTCCCGTCAGTGTTGTACCAGTTGCTGCATACAGGCATTACTGCCATGAGCAGCGAAGAGAGTGAGTATGATTGCATAAAAGTGACCTTGCTGTTCGTATTTGTTTTCGAAAATTTTTCAGCCGCGGCAGCCAGATCTGAGATGCTGGAGATCTTGCTTATGTAATCCTTGTCACCTATTATCATGGGATATGTGAATGTCATGGGCACAGCCGGTATGCTTCCGTCCTTCTGCTTATATGCGGAAGCCTGGTTTTTGAAAAGCTTTCCGCTGTCTATCAGGGGCTGAACGATATCGCTCACATCGGCAAAGACTCCCTTGCTGATGTAATTGTTGACTGACAGCCCGTCGAGAAGAATGACGTCAGGACCGTTTCCGCCCATGATCTCTGTGTTGAGCGTTCTCATGGCGTCTGAAAGGGTGACTGCGTTGTCGCCTGTCATACCGAATTCATATGTAACATATATATCGGGATTAGCCTTCTGGAATCCGGCAGCTACCTGACGAAAAGTATAATTGTCAGACAGCGCATAGATAGTGATCTGCTTGTCAGGCTTTGCCGCTATCTCAGAATCATATGCATATGAGCACACTACCTGCCCGGAGTTGTTTGTGAAGCAGATCAGGAAGGTACCATCGCTGCATACCGAGAATGCGTTGATAAAGATATTGGGATCTATAAGCGAGGTGAGGGCCCCGTCAATTATCTGCGTACTGTTTTCAGTTTTGGTGTCAAATTTGTATACACCGTCGCTGTCAACATAGTATATGTCATTGCTGCTGAAATTGTCGCCAATGATCACGGAACTGCGCGCCTGGGCAATGATATTTGAGAATTTTTTCAGCTCTGCGGTCTTCTCTCCTGTCTGCGCATTATATATGATAGACTTATTGTAGCTCACAGCGATAAGAGAGTCGCCGCACACAGCCATGCTCTGGACATAGTCAAGATCAGTTATTGTCTTTTCTATCTTGTTGTCCTTAAGTGATACAAGGAAAATATTGCTGTCGACTGCAATATAAATATGTCCGCTGTCGATCAGTTTTGCCGAGTTCAGATATCCTGAATATGTGCTTAACCCGCCGTCATCAGTCGTGCTTTCGCCGCTCTCATTGATAACGATTCCGTCATCAGTCTCACCGGTTTCGGAAGATGAATCGCTGATGGCGCTCTCATCCTCGGTGTAATCATAGTGCTGAGTCTTCGGCACATTGGGAAGCTCGAAATCTAGCTTGCTGAACTTGCCGTCAGAGCTCAGAAGATAATAGGTGTGGGCTTCATCGCCTGAATCCGCATTCGAAGTGAGCACATCATAATCAAAGAACACATCTCCCTGGCCGTCGATAGAAACAGTGCTCATGGACTTGCTCACTGAGGTATTGCTGTCATCGGAATTGCTGCTGAAACCGCCGATTGATGAAAAATCGATATTTAAATCGGTCCATGTCTTGCCGTTGTCTTTGGATGAGTAGATCTTGTAGCCGCCTGACGAATCCTGAGTTACCGCTTTCTGCGTACCGTCTTTCAGTGTGGTCATACAGCTGATAGAAGATCCGTACAGATCCGCATTGTCTGTGCCGGTCTCTGTCTCCGCGGCAGACTCTGAAGCTGTTTCAGACGCAGCGTCAGAACTGTCATCCTTGAACGGGTTGCCAAGGTTAGTCTCCACGTATCTGCCTTTGCCGTTAGCCGATGATGTCTGCACGGAACCTGATTCACCGGAAGCTGTCTTTGAACCGGTGCCTGAACATGCTGTGAGAAGTGATAGAACCATGCCGGCAGCAACCGCTGCACTTAATATCTTTTTTTTATTTTTCATAATCGATGCTCCCATTTGGCATAAGGATACACAGGCAGAAATTTCGTCCGATGACAGACATCTGCACGTTAATGTATCAGTTGATTACCGATTTAAGTATATCATAATCACTGCCTGTGAAAACTTACAATCGGTATACAAACTTACGAAATTATTAAAGTTTATGGATATGATCTGCCAGCGGACGTCTCGACTTTTTTCTTGTTATTTCGAGAAGCTGCAAGGCAGTCATGTCGATGACTGTCGTCTGAATGGGATCGCGGCAAGCCGACTCTCTTGCCTGCTGGATCAGCTGGCTGATGTGGTCCTGCTCCTTCATGTTGACAAAATCAATTACGATTATACCGGACAGATTTCTTAGGCGTATCTGGCGCAGGGCTTCGGCGGCAGCCTCCATATTGGTATTGAAGAATAGCTGCTCAGGATCTCCCCGGCGGATGTTTTTCCCTGTATTTACATCAATGACGGATAAAGCTTCAGTTGTCTCAATGATGAGATATCCGCCTGACGGAAGCCATGCCCTTTTGCCGAGAGCCTTTTCCAGCTGGGATTTTATCCCCTTGAGACTGATCAGCGAATACGCAGTATCACTGTACAGCCTGAGGTCAGGACACTGTACTTCGCGATCTGTTTCGCCTGGTTTTATGGCGGAACTTATCTCATCGTATATCTCCGGGATATCAGTAGTTATCCTGCACTGAGCGCTGCGCCGGTACCTTTTTACGGTATTTATATAGACAGAGTCGCCTGAATGCAGTTTTGAAAAGCAGGTCCTGCTGGCATAAGTTGACATAATATTATTACCGTCAACCTCAAGCTCATGCATCTCTTCCATTATGCTTTCGGCATCAGTTTTTGAAGCTGCTGTCCTGAATGTCCAGCCATTTTTCCGGCCCGGGTAATTGCCGATGATCTCATTCAGCCAGGCAATCTTTTCCGCATCTTTTATTTTCCTGGAGATACGGTTTTCATTTTTCCACGGGAAATAGACAGCGCTGCTGCCCTGCAGACAGATCTTATCTGTCAGCGGCCATTCTTTCGATTTGAGGTTTTCGCCTGAGACCTGGACAAGTATCTCGTCTTCTGCCGACAGGCTGCCGGTCTTTTTTACGTTGACAAAGTAATGGGTCCTGTTCTCCGACAGTGAATAGTAGCCCATGACGCCCGGCTGTATCTCAACAAAAGCCGCGTTGATGTTTCTGACGATATTTTTTACTTTCCCTACATATATATCGCCAGTGCAGATCCTGCTTTCCTCCGGCTCCGGCCAGATCTCGCACAGCTTATCATCCTCATAAAGACAGGTGAGAACAGATCCCTGATACGCTGTGATAATAATTTCCGTATTCATAGATATTCTTCCAATCGGTCAGGATACTTTCGTCTGGTATTTATCCAGCGGCGTAAGACAGCGATTACCGTCAGTTCCTGAATCGGCATACATTTCCAGACGCGTGATCTGGAGCTGATACGGTTCAAAGGCGGATCCGTCCTGTGAACACAGTGCCTGCATGACAAGCTCCGGTTTCAGATTGGCGGAACTGCCGGCACTGAGTTTCATAAAAATGCTCTGATCAGCTCTGAGGTACATTTCATATATGAGCGGTCTTATATCAAGATCGATCTCGTTTTTCTTGGTCTTCTTTCTGACAACTATCTCTTTTCTCTCCAGGAAATCGCTCAATGCCTTTTCAGATATATTGCATGCGGTTACGGACTGGCTGTCTGCAGCGCAGGCTTCATCTTTGATGCGGACGAGGTAGTCAGCCGCGGCAAATGCCGACATGGAGTTGCTGGCTTCATCCTCAAGCAGGTTTACACTGAGGATCTCTATTCCCTCAGCCATCTGTTCATTGAGCATGTTTTTCATCTCATCCGCAGATAATGCCGAGTTCACCTCTATATCCATGTATTCGCCCATGCTCTCCAGGCCGAGTCCCAGCGGTGATGCAAATGACATGACGGGATGAGGGTGATATCCCTTTGAATAGCATATGTCGTACCCGGCGCGCCGCATAGCCTTCTGGAAATATCTCATGATATCCAGGTGGCCGATAAATCTTACCGCCCCGGTCTTGCTGAACCTGATCCTAAGCTTCATAGCACACTCCTGTATTATATGCCCGGCATCCGCATCCGGAACAGCCGCTGCGGCAGTTCTGCGTTATCTCCGAATTATGCGCTTTCAGGTATTCCTTTTCCAGAAAGCTCCTGCTCACGCCGGCATCAATGTGATCCCAGGGGAATTTTTCATCCAGAGCTCTCTCACGGTTGATGTAAAATGAGGGATCGATGCCGCATGACGCGAAAGCGTCTTCCCAGCCGGCAAGATTAAAGAACTCAGACCAGGAATCATAAATGCAGCCGTTTTTATAGGCGGCAAGGATCACTTTGCCGAGACGTCTGTCACCGCGGGCAAATATTCCTTCAAGTCTGGTTAGCTCAAATTCATGCCAGTTATAGCGCATGCTCCTGTGGTTCAGCACCTGATGCATCTTCCTGCTTAGGAGCTTCTGCTTTTCCTCAAATTCTTCCTTTGTGCACTGCCTGCACCACTGGAAAGGGGTGAAGGGCTTCGGGACGAAAAACGATGTGCTGGAAACTATCTCTACGCGCTTGCTGCCAGGACGTTCTTCCTTTGGAATGCTGTAGAATCCGCTGGCTATCTTGTCAGCCAGCACGGCGATCCCCTCAACATCTTCATCTGTCTCCGTGGGAAGTCCAAGCATAAAATAGAGTTTTATCCTGCTCCAGCCGCCGCGGAAAGCGTCCATGGCGCCGTTCAGTATGACTTCCTCCGTGAGCCCCTTGTTGATAACATCGCGCATACGCTGCGTTCCGGCCTCCGGGGCAAATGTCAGACTGCTTTTCCTGACATCCTGCACTTTCGACATGACGTCAAGCGAGAAGGCATCTATCCTCAGAGAAGGCAGCGAAATATTGACATTTTTCTTCTGGCACTCAGTGATCAGGTGGTCTGTAAGTTCGGGGAGCTTTGAGTAATCGCTTGAGCTCAGCGAACTCAGCGATATTTCGTCATGACCGGTAGACTCGAGCATAAGGTCGGCCTTCTTAATAAGAAAATCCAGACTTCTCTCTCTGTTGGGCCTGTAAACCATACCTGCCTGACAGAATCTGCAGCCTCTTATGCAGCCGCGCATTATCTCCAGCACAAGCCTGTCCTGGGTGACTTTTATGAATGGGATGAGCGGTTTCTCCGGGTAGCTCACGCTGTCCAGATCGCCTACCACCTGCTTTTCGATTTTAGCAGGTACATTGTCAGCTGCAGGCCGGAAATCAGCAAGAGTGCCGTCATCATTGTATGACGCCTCATAATATTTGGGCACATAGATCCCTGGTATGGCAGCCGCCCGCAGAAGAAATTCATCACGTGACATCCCTGCCGACCGGCATCTCTTATATTCATCCATAAGCCGGTAATAGACAGTCTCTCCCTCACCGATATAGAACATGTCAAAGAAATCCGCTATCGGTTCGGGATTGTATGTGCAGGGGCCTCCTCCGATGACCAGAGTATCGCCGTCACTCCTGTCGCAGGCAAGTATAGGTATGCCGGACAGCTCCAGTATCTGCAGGATATTTGTATAACACATCTCATACTGGATGGTTATGCCCAGAAAATCGAAATCTCTTACAGGGTCCTGGCTCTCAAGCGCAAAAAGAGGGATATTCCTCTCGCGCATGATCTTGTCCAGATCGACCCATGGAGAATATACTCTCTCGCAGCTGATATCATCTCTCGCATTCAGAAGATCATAAATGATCTGTATGCCCAGATATGACATGCCGATCTCATATACATCGGGAAAACACATCGCAAAGCGGATGTCTGTTTTCGACGGATCTTTGTATACTGCATTTATTTCATTTCCGAGATACCTTGCCGGCTTTTCAACCGTGAGCAGGATATCGTCGCCTAGTGCAAGTTTTCTCATATTTTCTTTTGTCCGCTGACTTTAGTCATGTATTCCTGCGGCAGGGGAACGGCAGTCGTCATCGGGTTTATCAGAAATCCCTTAACTTCCTCAGGGAGTGTCATCTTTGCCATATTGCCGAATCCGGCGGCCATGAGCTGAAGGTCGGTATCCTTGGCAAACTGGTTTTTAAATCTGTGATATTCGATGTTATCTGTAAAGACAGGCACAAATGAAGTCCCTGAACTGTTGTTGCTCATCACGATATACTGGGTCTTGCCGCTGGGATCCTCAGGTGTCTGCCGGAAAGCGATCAGGTATCTGGCAGATACCATGCTGTCTACCATGCTGCGGTCAAGATTCTGCCTGTATACTTCATCCTTCTCTGAGTCATCAGTATCACGGCGGAATTCCTGCATGTAGCTGAGCATGGAAAACTGCAGATCCGGGTTGTCGACAGGTCTTTTATCTGACGGCACATCTGAAAAATCCCTGCGCCTGACCAGCTCATAGAGATAAGGGTCATATTCTTCTCCACCGTCATTGATCCTCAGCGAGTTGACTCCCAGCGTGTATAGTTCACCGAAGATATTCAGATAGTCTTTTTTCAGGTATCTCACGGTCGTGGCAGGCATCTTCTGTGAGGCAAGTTCTGAAGCCTTAGCGTGGGCGGCCACTTCGCTTGTAAATATGAAGACTCTTTTTGCTTTCGCGGCGGTGTCAGCCTCAACGAAAGGATGCTGGGTAAGCGTGGAATATGTGAAGAAAAGCTCATTTCTTGTCATAAGCTTTTTCAGGAGTACCTTGCGCCTGGCCGCTTCCCCCTCTTCCTGTATCTTCTTCTCAACGAGTGACTTGACAGAGTCAAGAAATTCCTGGGCAGCTTCGTCTCCGCTGGCAGCGGCCTTCTGTATCCTGTCAAGTCCTTCCTTCCGGTGTTCCGGATCATTGTAGTATATATATCCGAGATTGAACTGGGCAGCCGCGTCATCCTGGTCAGCAGCCAGTTTATACCACTTTATCGCCTCAGCCTTGTCAGGTTCCTGAGCCGATGTGCCGTTTTCGTAGATCAGTCCCAGCTGGAACTGCGCAGGCGCGTAACCGGTCTGGGCAGACTGGGTAAAAAACTGCTGAGCAGCTGCGTCATCGCCGTTTTCCTGGCTTTCTATGCCCAGAAAATAATAGCTCTGTCCCTCAGACAGTGCTTCGTCAGAGCCTGAACCCCTTGTGCTGGCAGCTGAAGTTACTTCATTAGAAGCTGGATCTGCTTCATTAGAAGTTGAATTCCCTTCATTGGGAGCAGAACCCTTCTCTTCTGCTGTGGTCTTTATCTCTTTCGAGTCCTTATTTTTTCCGAATCCGAATAATCCCATTGCCGAACCCCCTTTTATTTGTATAGCTTTATTATATGCAAAAACTCTGCCTTACTGCAAGTTTTTTCCGTATTACGGGATAATGTAACTGCGATTTTCTCTTTATCCAGTATATTCGTTCGGCTGAATAAGTCAAGAAACTAATAACTGCAGTATATTTTCTGTTTGACAAGCGAATATATAAATGTATAATAGGTAAAGGAATATTAGGGAGGTAATTTATGCTGCGACATTTGTTGAACCCATTGGATTTTTCAGTTGCTGAACTTGATAAACTTATGGATCTGGCTGTCGATATTGAGAATAATCCTGATAAATACGCACATGCCTGTGATCGCAAAACACTTGCCACATGTTTTTATGAACCAAGCACACGAACCCGCTTAAGCTTCGAAGGAGCTATGTATCATCTGGGGGGTCATGTTCTTGGTTTTTCTTCTGCCGATTCGAGCTCTGCCGCGAAGGGTGAGAGCGTGGCTGACACCATACGTATCATATCGTGCTACGCAGATATCTGTGCCATGCGGCATCCCAAGGAGGGAGCTCCGCTGGTAGCTTCGCTGCATTCGGGCATCCCGGTGATAAATGCCGGCGACGGCGGCCATCAGCATCCTACTCAGACTCTTACAGACCTTCTCACTATACGGTCTCTCAAGGGCAGCCTGAACAATATTACCATAGGGCTGTGCGGTGACCTGAAGTTCGGCCGCACGGTGCACTCTCTTATAGAGGCGCTTTCCAGGTATGAGGGCATACGTTTTATACTCGTATCGCCACCCGAGCTGAGAGTCCCGGAATATGTCCTGGAGCTTCTGAACAGAAAACACCTGTATTACCGTGAGGTACAGAATCTTGAGGAGGCTATGCCTGAACTGGATATCCTCTACATGACTCGTGTACAGCGTGAGCGTTTCTTCAATGAGGATGATTATATCCGCATGAAGGATTTTTACATACTCAGCAAGCAGAAAATGGAGCTTGCCAAGAAGGATATGCTTGTTCTTCATCCGCTGCCGCGTGTTAACGAGATCTCAGTGGAAGTGGATGACGATCCCCGGGCATGCTACTTTAAGCAGGCACAGTACGGCATGTACATACGAATGGCTCTTATCCTAACTTTACTTGGTCTGGAGGTGCAGTGATGTTAAATATCAGCGGACTTGAAAACGGTGTAGTCTTAGATCACATTCCCGCCGGGATGAGCATGGAGCTTTACAAATATCTCAATCTTGACAAATTTGACTGTCAGGTCGCCATCATTAAAAACGCGGCCAGCAAGAAAATGGGCAAGAAGGATATCATCAAGATATCGGGAGAACTTGACAAGACAAATTTTGACGCGATCGGTTTTCTCGGAAAAGACATTACCGTGAACATTATCTCAAATGGCAGAGTTGTGGAGAAAAGATCCCTGAACCTGCCGAAGACTCTGACAAATATCATAAAGTGCAAAAATCCGAGATGCATCACTTCCGTGGAGCAGGAACTTAAACACGTATTCTTCCTGGCAGATCCCGAGGAGGCTGTCTACAGATGCCGCTACTGTGAGGAAAAATATACAAAATAGAAATATCTGTTAAGCCGGGGGCTGATCAGCGCAGGAGACGTACAAGGTCTTTTGCCGTCAGCCCCTTTATATAATGATCTATATCCAGTTTCTCCAGGGCACGCTCAAGATCATCGTCGAGCGCCAACCCCTCCACAGCACTTTCCAGCGCTGAGATGTCCCCGCTGCCAAAGAAGTCGCCGTAAAAGCGCAGGGAACTTATCCTGCCGTGATCGACCTGCAGATAAGAACTCAGCAGGCCGCCGGCAAAGCGCATCTCTTTCTTTGTATTGTACGAAGGGGAACTTCCATAATTCCATTCCCAGGTCTCATATTTTTCTTTTTTCAGTTTTTCCACAGCCCTGATATCTTCATCACTCAGGGTATATCGCTCCATATTGCCGCAGCGGAACACTGTCTGGGTAAGAAGCTGCCTGAAATCCTGCATGGAGACCGGCGTTTCTGCGTTTTCACTGATCGTTGTCATGCGGCTGCGGACAGATTTCACGGCTCTTGACTCATACTTGACACTGCTTACCCTCAGCGCCCTGGAGGCGGCATCCGTATCTGTGTTCAGCATGATGCATCCGTGGTGCAGTATCCTGCCGTTTTTTATATACTGCGAGTTCCCGGAAAACTTGCGGCCGCCGATCGTAATATCGTTACGTCCGGTAAACTGAGCATCTATGCCGAAGCTTCTGAGGGTATCGACTACCGGGAGTGCAAAAAGACTGAAATCAAAATCGAGTCCGCCCCTGCTGTCTACAATAAATGTGAAGTTCAGGTTGCCCATATCGTGGTACACCGCTCCTCCGCCGGAAAGCCTTCTGACAACAGCGATATTATGTGAGTTCACATAATCCTGGTCGATCTCCTGAATGGTATTCTGGTATCTTCCCACTATTATCGCATTGCTGTTCTGCCACAGCATAAAATATTCTTTGCTTCTGTCAAGCTTCTCGAAGACAAATTCTTCCAGCGCAAGATTGTAATACGGATCAGTTTTATTGGATTCCAGAAATACCATAGTCAGTCTCCTTGAGTTATGCGGCAGATCAGGCGCACCGTCCTTCTCTGTCAAAAAAAGGCGCAGGGTCTTCTGCCGTCATGTTCAGCCTGTATCGTATATAAGTATAACATGCAATGGCAAGTCCTCCTATGATCTGCTGCGCTTTCTGAAAAGAATGAGTATAACGGCAGCTGATACTGACAGTGCCGCCAGACTGAGATAGGGATCGAAACTTTCTCCGGTCTTTACCGACCTGCCGGCAGAAATGGCATCATCATCCGAGTGAAGTGCCGCCGGTACCCGGACAGTCTGGGCTGCATCAGATATATCCTTGTGCTCTGCTATGATATTGCCGTCAGCGTCACAGAGTGATTCAAATACCACAAGCTGACTGCCGCTGATCCTGCTTGTATCAAGAGTGAGGCTGACATTTGCCCTGCCGTCTGTCAAAGAACCTTTTACCTGCCCTCTGCCGGCAGTGAAATCCTCCATGGCAGTGACTTTTCTGCCATTTATCTTAAGGGCTTTACCGGTTTCCTTGTCCATGAGCACAGCCTTAAGCGTATATTTTTTTCCGGCAGTCAGTCCCTTATACTCGACAGTGTCGATAAGCTCCGCCGTTTTGCCTGGTGTCATCGTGTGGGTCGCAGAATGTCTGTCCATCGCCCTGGTCTTTATGCTGATGATATTTATACTCTGATCTTTATCATTGAGATCTTCATGGGCTCCGAGCAGGATGTCATCTCTGTAAAGACGTTCAGATACTACTGCCTCAGTACCTGCAAGTGCCGAAGAATCGAGTCTGAACTGCAGTTCTATGACAGCGCTGAAATATCCTCCGTCAGCTGAAAGAAAAGTGTTTTTGCTGCTTTTTACATCATCATAGCTGAACATTTTTGAAGAAGTTATTTCCTGGCCGTTGATCACAAGGGCTCTCCCACGCTTCTTATCCATTATCGTGCCTGACAAACTGTAGCTTTTCCCTATCTGAAGATTTTTTACGCTGACGGCATCGATGAAAACTGCTTTGGCAGAAGCCTGAGATTCATGGGTACCGTTTATCTTGTCTTCAGCCTTTGTGCTCAGAGCAGGTATGCTGACTGTCTGGTCCTTATCTGAGATATCCTCGTGCGCGGCGATCTCCTTCGGCGGTGAGCTTTCTTTCCCTGACAAGGCGAACAGTTTTTCAAATACTGCTACAGATCTTCCGCCCAGCCCGGAAGCATCAAAATCAAAGCTGAGTTCTGCAGTACCGGAAACTCCTGCGTAAGCACCTGATCCAGGCACTTTGCCAGCTGCTGTAAAATGTTTCTGTGTGCTGATCTTTTCACCGTTGATCACGAGAGGATCGCCGGCCCTGATCCCTTCCTCAGGAAGATCACATTGATATACCAGTGACCCTTCAAGCAGATATTCTCTCCCAGGCACCAGGTTTTCATAGCTTACAGTGTCGGTTATTGTCTGCCCTCTGCCGGCTGTTATTTCATGAAAGCCAACCGGCATGCCAGCTGCAGAGGCAGTTGTACGTATTGCAGGGATATGCACTGTCTGCGCGGCATCGGCAGTATCGGCATGTATCATGACCTTTATGCCGTCACGCTCAATGCTTTCAAATGCGACTACGGTCTTACCTGCCAGCTGCAGCCCAGAAAACGGGCCGAAAATGACATCAACCGAACCGCTGACGCTGTCATCGTATTCTCCGGTCGTTTTAAATTCCTTTGTCGATTTTATTATATTGCCGCTGTCGTCCATCACAACGCTTCCGTCAGCATAATGAAGGACTCCGCTTACAGTATACACGGTATTGCCGTGAAGATTTTCGTAGCTTACCCTGTCAGTAATGCTCATCTTTTCTGATGCCGGCATCTCCTGACTGCCGACCGCTGCCTGCCCGTCTGCATTTCCTGCCGCCGCTGAGCTCTCCGCGGCATGTGTGCGCCCTCTCGGAAAGCGAATGTCCTGCGAAATATCATTGAGGTTTTCATGCTTTGCCTTTTCTGTAAGCGAGGCGGTGTATTTCCCGGGATCCCGGAGCACAGAGGACGGATCTGTCTTTTCGGGCAGGGCGTAAAGCTTTTCAAATACGCTCAGGGAAGCACCTTCAAGGTAACAGCTTCCGCTGTCATCAGTAAATGAGCTGACGTCTTCTTTTGTTATCTCGAGTTCGACCCTGACTGTACCACTGGCATCATGATCTGAGTTTATCAGAGCACAGGCAGTGAATGTTCTGCCCTTGGCATTCGCAAGAGGCTTTTCTGTACGCTTATCCATGAGGACAGCCTGCACGAGGAATGCTCCTTCAGGAAGATTTTCGTAATTCACAGTATCTGATATGTGTATATCCCTGAAACTGCGGCTGCCATCTTCTGCTTCCTCATAAACCGGGCTCTCATCGATACCGCCGCTTTCTGCAGATGTGCGTATCCTTATATAACTCTGCTCGAGAGTATTTGCAGTAGCATCCGTGACAGTGCCGCTGGAATCTACAGAAAATTCTGCTCTCCATTTGCTGTTGATGCTGTATCCTAATGGCGCGGACTGTTCCACGGCATAATATTTTCCATAGCCAAGTGCGTCGGAGGCTGTCGAGGCCCGGCCTTCAGTGTCTGTCCTGACTGTGGCGGCAAGCCCGCCGTCTGCCACTGCTCTATATGTACCGTTCTCTTTTGCCAGAACGGCTTTCCCGCTCTTGTTGTATATCGCGATAACGGCCCCGGCAAGGGTGGCGTCCTCCTGGGGAATGTTCTTCCCTGTCTCGGCGTCTGTTTTGAGAAATCTAACTCCGCCGAATATCGGTGCATTCATCAGGGCAGCTTCAGTCCCTTCTTTAAGATGCGGGTCAGACTCCCAGCCTACTGCTGCCTTCTGCGAGGCGGCATCGTAGCGCACGGAATATTTAAGCTTCCCGGTATACGCGGTGTAGCCCTCCGGTGCCTTCAGCTCGCTTATGTATACTGTTCCTAACGGCAGCTGGCAGCTTCCCTGCGCATCCTGATAGAGAGCATCGCTTTTGTATCCGGCGGCCAGATATGAGGGATCGTATTCTATCTTTCCGCCCCTGCTGACGAAGTACCAGCTGCGGACAGCCGTGCCTGACCAGCTGCTGTTAGGGAAGTATTCTGCCTTAAATAGCGCCCCGTCAAATGAAGAGGCAGTATCCTCTCTGACGGATGAGATCTTTGTCAGCTTCAGAGGGGCTGATACAGGCATCTCTGTGCTGACTATCCTGTTGCGCCCGGGGTCTTCATCCAGCTTGAGTGTGTAGATCCTGATGTCTGCTTTATAACCTGCGGAGGGAGATATCTCCTTTATGTAAACAGTGGCGCCTGCATCATACATCCCGGCGAAGCTGATATTTCCCGCCGCATCGGTCGCGCCTTTCTGATCAGGTTCACCGCTGCAGGATGCGCTGCGCCATACACCGTACACTGCCCCGGCAAGGCTGTAGAGAGGATTGCCTTTTACCAGATCAGAACTGCTGCTGTCGGAGATCTTTTTCAGGGATACAGGCACCGGCAGGTGTTTCAGGGTATCTGTCAGATCCAGCACTTTATCGGCAGCCAGATCCCAGCTGAAGCTGTGTGTCATGGTATCTGTCACCCACTCAAAGCCTGACGGAGGGGAGGCAGCCGGTGCTTTTATCTCTTTGATATAGTAGACAGCTCCGGCTCTGAAATATGCAGCCGGCAGTACACCGGAGCGGCCGTCTGCAGATATTGTAAGGGTGGCAACTGCGTCTGTACAGGCCCTGTCTGCATAGATACGGTACTGCGCTCCCGCCGGGATGATATTTACTGCTTTGCCGTCGCTGCTGACAGCCTTCTTGCTGATCCTGAAGGTGTGCGGATTCATGTAGAATCCGACTACGGGCTGCATATTGTCTGTACTGAGGCCTTTGCTGCCGTCAGGATAGACCCAGCTTAGATATATGCTGACATTCTCGGGAAGATCTCTGCTGTCTGCGCTGGAGCTGACCCATTTCCATATATTCTTCCCCAGATCGTTCACGTCATATTCTTTGTAATCTGCATTGTCTCCGGTATACAGCAGTTTCTTCAGAGAGCTGCTGCCGCTGCCGTATCTTCCTGTAAGATATGACAGTGTGACCTGTATATAATACAGCCTGTAAGTATTTGTTATGTCGGCAGCACTGAAGCCGCTCACAGGAGGGAACTTTTTGAATATCTTTCTGCAGCTGGCGTCATTGTAATAAATATTGTAGATGACTTTTGCATAGCGGTATTCGAGAGAGGCCTTATCCCTAAGGCTGACTGCCGTGCTCTGGGCAATGCTCATTTTTGCCGAGGAAATGTCCTCATCGAACATTCTGTTCGGCATGTTCACGTGGTTGCAGACTCCCAGATAATCGATACCGCCGTGGGAGAAGCTGAAGCGCGACAGGTGATGATTATCGCTGCCGGCATAGCTCACGGCCGATCTTTTTCCTCTTTTTACAGTGACGGTCTCGTCAGCTGCGGCGGCCTGCAGGGCAAAACGGACAGTTCCCGCCTTTTCCTGCGCCGGAACGGCATACTTTTTAAAGCCGACATAGATCTTCTGCGGATCATCGCTGATCTGTACTTCAGAGCTGAAGGCAGTCTCTTCTGACCCGTCCGGGAAAGCAGTCTTTATCTCCTCTTCACTGCCGGTATCGATGGTCTGGCGGTATGAGGATATTCTGAAACCGTCTGCCGCCTCAGCCTTTATCAAAAAGCTTCTGCCAGCTTGTGCTTCAAGCTTCAGGCAGTATCTGCCGTCGATAAGCTCGGCTGCAGATGTATTGCCGCTGCTGTCAGTTACGCTGACTCCTTCTCCGCTCTCATCAACAGAAAATACCTGCCGGGATGTCTTATCGTCAGCTGCCATGACTGTGACACTGCCGCCGTAAGAATCCAGAGCCAGGTAAAGGATCCCTTCAGTCTCCTGCTCGGACTGTGGATCCGCAGCAGTCTCTGTGATCTGCTCTGCGGCGGTCTCTGTTCCGGACACAGCTGCAGAAGGCATATGCGCAGATGCCGGGAAAAGGCCGGAATTTGAAAAGATAACAGCCGCAGCAGCTGCGGCGGCCAGTGCCTGCCGTTTAAAACTTTGCATAAATGTCGCTCCTTTCACAATACAAAAAAAGGAACCGATGGTGATCATCGATTCCTTTGTGATAAAAAATTTCTCTTTTGTAATGATTAAGTTTTGTCTTCCGGCAGCTGCTGACTCGAGTACCGCAGCTGTATGCTGTGAACGTACCGTGATACGTATCTACATGATACCCTCTGCCCATACAGATGTCAAGGATATTTTTTACTCCCTTATCTGGCCGTTTCCATAGATAACATATTTTGTTGTCGTAAGCTCTCTGAGCCCCATAGGACCTCTGGCATGCAGTTTCTGAGTGCTGATGCCAATCTCGGCGCCGAAGCCGAATTCATTGCCGTCTGTAAAGCGGGTGGAGGCATTTACGTATACAGCCGCAGAATCTATCTCATCAAGGAAACGTCTGGCATTTGAGTAGTCATTTGTCACTATGGTGTCAGAATGACCGGTGTGATAGCGGTTGATGTGTTCGATAGCCTCATCCAGGCTGTCTACGATCTTCACCGACGCGATGAGGTCAAGATACTCTTTTCCCCAGTCTTCCTCCACGGCTGCCTTCATGTCAGGCCAGATCTTTCTGGACGCCTCGTCACCGCGAAGCTCGCAGTTTTTTTCTGAGAGAGCTTCAGCAATCGCCGGCAGTGCCCTGTCGGCAGCCGCTCTGTGGATCACTATTGATTCACAGGCATTGCAAACTCCGGTGCGCTGGGTCTTTGAATTGATTATGATCCTGACTGCCATGTCAATGTCAGCTGACTCATCTACATACACGTGGCAGTTGCCGGTGCCCGTCTCGATCACGGGTACAGTGCTGTTCTCAACAACAGAAGCTATGAGGCCGGCGCCTCCCCTGGGGATCAGTACATCGATGTACCTGTTCATCTTCATCATTGCCCTGGCCGTCTCATGGCCGGTGTCGCTGACTATCTGCAGCGCGTCCTCAGGGCAGCCGGATCCTGCGGCAGCCTTCCTGAGTATTTTTACTATAGCCAGATTGGAATTGATCGCATCGCTGCCGCCCCTCAGTATGACCGCGTTGCCGGTCTTGAAGCATAATCCGAACGAATCGGCCGTAACATTGGGACGCGACTCGTATATGATGCCGATCACACCTATAGGCACTCTCTTCTGGCAGATCTCAAGACCGTTCGGCCTGATGGCAGAATAGATAGTTTCGCCGATGGGATCCTTTAATCCCGCGACCTGAATGAGGCCGTCAGCCATCTGAGCTATCCTGTCACGGCTCAGGGCGAGACGGTCGATCATAGATTCAGGAGTTCCCTTCTCCCTGGCAGCAGCTATATCCAGCCTGTTTGCCTCTAAGATCTCATCGCTGCAGCTAAGAAGAAGCTGCGCGGATGCCTCAAGGCAGTTGTTTTTCTGAGTTGATGAGAGGCGGCCCATTTTAAAAGAGGCAGCCCTGGCTCTTTTCCCTAAGTCCAGGATATCCATGTCGATTCCTCCGTTCTGTAATTTATCTAAAATGTTGAATTCCCCTGTGCCGTAATAATGCGTTCAGGCGTTATGATGCAGTCCATTTTAACATCTTTTTCCTCATGAGGTATGCTCTGCATCACCTGAAAATCATAAGCCAGGGCGCATTTGACGACATTGCTGCCGTGACAGGCGAACCACCTGTCATAATAGCCGCCGCCGTAGCCAAGACGGTTCATATCGGTGTCAAAAGCCAGCCCCGGTACAATGACCAGCCCGGAACTCAGTTCCGCGCCGCTGCCATCCTCAGGTTCAGGTATACCCAGGCGGTTCGCTGCAAGTTCATCCGGATCAGTGATGCTGATGAATTTCATCTCACCGCGGGAGATGATCCTCGGGACAGCGGTTTTTTTGCCGTCAGCCAAAGCCCTGTCTATGACAGCCCTTGTGTCTGCCTCATTGTTAACGGAGACATATACCAGGATGCCGGCGGCATCTTTATACGCCCTGGTGCCGGTGAGCAGCCGGAAAATGCTGTTTCCGAGTGAGGCTGTCTCCGCCGCGGCTAATGAAGAACGCATGCTGAGCATGGATCTTCTCAGCGCTTTTTTATCATTTTCCATGTCTAATTGTCATGTCTCTTTTCTTTTTTAATGCGGTCGCCTACATGCTCAACAGAGCCATCGATATTCTGAATATCGATATTGTTGAGCTGTCCGCGGAGACTTTCACGCATCGAGGCGATGTACTTCCCGCGAAGTTCCCTCTGTTCTTCTTTTTCAGACTCCGTAAGTCCCTCACCCTTACTCTTGTGGTACAGCTCATTGATTCTTGCGATCTCTTCGTTTGTGATACCAGCCAAGTTCTCAGTTCTCCATTTCTAAAATATATCCCGCGGCAGCCTGAGCTGCGCGGATGCCGTCCATTGCTGCGCTTGTGATGCCTCCGGCGTAGCCTGCGCCTTCGCCGCAGGGGAATATGCCCCTGATGTTGCTCTGAAGCTCTTTGCCCCTGAGCATCCTTACAGGCGATGAGGTTCTTGTCTCTACGCCTGAAAGTATGGCATCGTCTCTGTTGAAGCCGCGGAGCCTGCCGGAAAATGTATCGATTCCCTCTATAAGACTGCTGCATACATAATCGGGAAGACAGCGGTGCAGATCCCCGAAACTGATGCTGCCCTTATGGACCGGTTTTATTTCCCCGAAGGCATCGGAAACTCTGTGATTTTTAAAATCGCCGAAGAGCTGGACAGGTATACTGCCCTTCCCCTCTGCAAATGCAAGCCGCTCCCATCTGCGCTGAAAAGCAACGCCCGCAAGAGGATGCGCGCTGCCAAAATCATCCGGGCCGACTCCCACGATAACGGCACTGTTCGCATTTTCACTGTCTCTGTCTTTATAGCTCATGCCGTTGACTGCCGCTGCACCAGGCTCGGAGGAAGCGTTGACGACCCAGCCTCCGGGACACATACAGAAGGTATAGACATTCCTGCCGCCTGCGGTCCTGCAGCTGAGTTTATAATCGGCCGGCTCGAGCAGGCGCGCGGCCCTGCCGTACTGCATCTGGCTGATCATCTGCTGCGGGTGTTCTATCCTGACACCGATGGCAAAGCTCTTCTGCACTATATCCATGCCGAGATCATAGAGTTTCTCATATGTATCTCTGGCGCTGTGTCCTATGGCCAGTATAACATATCTGGCGTCGATTTTATCTGAATTATTTATCGTCAGCGAGCGGATATTCATTTCGCTGTCTGTCTCAAAATCCGTCACTGTGCTTTCAAAATGTACTTCACCGCCGCAGGCGATGATCTCTGCGCGCATGTTCTCCACTATACCAGCCAGGGCGTCTGTCCCCAGATGCGGCTTGTTTTTGTAGAGGATCTCCGGCGGAGCGCCGGCTCTGACAAATTCCTCCAGCACTTTTCTGTGGAGCCCGGAAGGATCCTTTACCAGCGTGTTGAGCTTGCCATCGGAAAATGTGCCTGCACCGCCCTCCCCGAACTGCACGTTGCACTGCGGATCGAGTATCCCGCTTCTCCAGAACTGATCGACTTTCTCCATGCGCCTGCGTACTTCGCAGCCTCTCTCGAGCAATACGGGGGCAAATCCGGCTCTGGCCAGCATCAGCGAGCTGAAGAGACCGGCCGGTCCGCTGCCGATGACTACGGGCCTGTGCTTAAGCCCCCTGTCGTTTTTGTATGGGAAATGGTATATCACGGGCTCGTATGCCTGGATGTCCCTGCTGCGGTTTCTCTTCAAAAATTTTTTTTCATTTTTTATTTCTGCGCTCACGGACAGTATGCAGAAAATATCCTCAGAGCGCTCAGCACCTCGTGATTTTCTGGCGTCAATCGATTCTCTGAGGATCTCCCATGAGATAAGCTCGTCACTGTCTATGCCGGCCTTCTTCAATATGGCGTTCCTGAGATCATTTCCTTCATAATTCAGCGGGATGCGCAGCTGATTAATTCTGATCATTCTTTATTCTCCCTGCAGATCTTCCGGCCAGATACCCGGTAGCCCAGGCCCACTGGAGGTTATATCCTCCGCATATGCCGTCTACATCGAGCACTTCTCCCGTGATATACAATCCGGGCACGATGAGCGACGAAAGTGTTGAAGGGTCTATCTGCGCTGTATCCACGCCGCCTGCGCTGACCTGGGAATTGTCAAAACCGTTGGAGGCAGAAATATTCACTCTCAGTGATTTTATCAGGCTGACGAGTGACAGTATACTGCCGCGGTCCCAGCTGTCTGCCGGCGCTGTCCTGTCCCCATGCACGAGATCCGTAAGGACTTCTGCCAGGGTACTGTTGAGTATGCCTGAGAGTATCATGGACATTGAATAGGCAGGATGCTGCGCTGAAGCTTTTTCGATGAACTGTGCAAGCCATCTGCTGCTTTTATCAGGCACGAGATCCAGTGCTGCCTCCGCCTTGTCTCCATTCTCGAGCGCGTACGCAGCGCAGCGGCTCAGCTGAAAGACAGGTATGCCTGATATGCCGTAGGAGGTCAGCTGGAGCTCTCCCGTGTCGTGGGCATTCTCGCGTCCATTCACATAGAGGGTCACCTTTGCCTGCGTCCTCACGCCAGCCAGCTTCCTGAAGAATCTGTCACTGCATCTGAGTGCTGACAAAGCCGGCACTACAGGGACGATATGATGGCCGAAGCCCTCACAGAGCCCATATCCGGAGCCATCAGATCCCAGCTTCGGCGTGGATCTCCCACCGCAGGAAATGATCAGTTTCCTGCTGAAGAATTTCCTGCCGTCATCTGTCTCGGTGACAAATGCCCTTTCATCGCCCGGAAAATATCGGCTGCTTCTGACGGCGGCACCGGTTTCCACAGTGATATTCTTCTGCCCGCACACGGCCCATTCCAGTGAATTTCTTACGGTGGAGGCCTGCATGGAAGCCGGATAGATATATTCTCCGCGGGAAGCTGTAATAATGCCCAGATCCCCGAAAAAAACCAGAGCATCCTTCGAATCGAAGGATGCTATAACTTTGCCCGGAAAATGCGGGTCACTGCAGTGATAACCCTGATCTGCAGCGCTGCTGCCGCGGATTATCCTGTTGTTTGACAGATTGCATCTGCCGTTTCCTGTCGCGAGTATCTTCCTGCCCAGGCGATCCATCTTTTCGAGTATAAGGACTTTGCAGCCCTGCCCGGCGGCAGTGACGGCGGCAGCCATGCCGGATGCACCTCCGCCTATGATGCATACATCGAAGATCATATGAGAATTCTCCTTAAATAAGATGGAAACGTCTTGCAGCCCTGACGATGCCGGCTCCCTTGGGAAGCTGCAGCAGCTCATCCTCACTGAGCGCCTTAGTTCTGATAAGGGCTACCGAATAGACTGCTATCGCCAGGAGCACCGTGAATATCGTTACTATAGAATTATGAGGGAAAACTCTCATAATGCCGTGATAAACCAGATAGATTACTACTCCCATGATGGCCGAAGCCAGGCCTGGCAGGAGAAAGGTGTGAAGCACCTCCTGCCTGTAGCCGATATATTTTTTCAGTGACAGATGATTGAGGACGCTCGCGATGAAGCCGAAAAGTATGTTGCTGTAAAGTATCGCGTAGACGTTCATATCACAGTATTTCAGCAGTATCACGATAAAGACGATATGGATGCCGAGAGCTATGGCCGAGTTAATGATCGGCGTGTTCATCTTGTCTACTCCCTGCAGCGCCCCTATGGTTACCGTAGCCAGCGAGAAGAAGAACAGGTAGGGCGTGCCGATCATCAGCAGGTGCCTGCTCAGGTTAGTCGAATCATTAAATAAAAGCTGCAGTATCGGACCGCCGAGCAATGAAAGGCCTACACAGGCAGGTATCGCTATGATCATACAGAACTTTATCGCAGTTCCTATCTTGCTGTATACCTCATTTGTCTCACCCCTGATGTAGGCTGCCGCCACACCGGGAACAACAGCTGCCTCCAGGGCTGTAGCCATCGCCAGAGGCACATTGATCAGCAGCTTATACTTGCTGCTGTAGATACCGTAAAGTGATGAGATCAGATCCGGATTGTACCCGAGATCTGTCAGTATATTGCTGTACAGTGACGAATCAATGATGCCGCTCACCTGATAGATCACCGAGCTCAGGATAACAGGGCCCATGGTCAGGGTCAGCATGCGGTAGGTATCGTTCAGGGGAAGCTCCCTGTGATAGGTATCTCTCTGAACCTTCCTGGCGAGCATAGGCCTGTAGAGCACAAATATAAAGAGAAGGAAGATCAGGCTTACGATAGCGCCCATGAGTGTGCCCAGGGTGCCTCCCATGGCAGCCATAGCCGCACCCTGAGGTGCCAGTATCGCGGCTGCGGCAACGCTGACTATAGCGTTGAAAAGCTGTTCGAATACCTGTGAGACAGCTGTGGGCATCATGGAGTTGATCCCCTGGAAATACCCTCTGAAAGTGCTCATGACGCAGCAGATGAACAGAGTCGGAGCCAGCACGCGCAGTGCCGGGACGACCCCCATCATCTCTGGTCCGTAGAGCAGCTTCGTTATCTGCCTTGCAAATACAAAAGTGATGCCGCCGAGTACAGAGCCCACGATGAGAGTCCACCACAGAGAGCTCATCAGTATCTTGTGTTCGTTCTTGAAATCATTTTTTGCGTGATAGATAGATACAAGTTTGCTTACCGCTACCGGAACTCCGTTAGACGAAAGCAGCAGAAGTATGGTATAGATATCATAGGCATAGCCGTAATAACCCATCGCCACGTCTCCTGCGATACGCTGGAGCGGTATGCGGTAAAAGAGACCTATCACGCGGACAATAAACTGTGCCGCAGCAAGAATAGTGCCCTGGACTATTATCTCCCTGTTTGTATCTGATTTGCCTGAAGTGGTTCCCATCGTTTACCTCAATTGAAAAGCTGCAGTTATTCTGTGGCCGCTGATAACGTTGATGCTGAGACTGTTCTATTCTGCATCAGTTGCCGGAGTCTTGGCGGTCTCTGACGAACTTCCCGGCACAGTGCCGTTCTTGCCGAAGGTAACCTCAGAATTTTTAGGCACAACTTCAAAGAATGTCTTGCCGGTATTAAGTTTTATCTCAGCGCCGCTCTCGTCATAGTAAAGAGTGCGGTCAGCTTCGGTCTTGCGCTGCCAGGTGATATTGATGGCCTTGCCGTCAGTGATATAATACCCCTTGCCGGAACCGGTAAGCTTGAGATCCTGATGATTCTTCTTACTTATAGTCTTCTCTTTTACATACTGGACAATGATGTTCTTGAATGTAAGCTGTTTGTTGTTCTCAACGTCGATATGTTTCTTGCCGAACTCAAATCTCTTGTAGAGCCCGGTCTTCTCGTCATACACGAAGTACGGCTTGCAGTCAAAGGGAATGTTGACCTGAAGAGCCTCGAACCCGCCTGCAAGCTGAGTGTCCGTGGTATTGAACTGCAGTCTTGCCGTGTAGCCCTGAGGGTAATCTCTGGTGATGCCTGTAGCCTTAAGTCCCTTTTTGAGGAGCTCTCCGGAGGTATAAACATTATGCGGAGCGACACGGTCCTTGGAGCGATAGAATACCTCGCCGCCGTATGAAGAGAGGCCGCTGATGGTCTTTATCTTTTCCTTTTCGATGCGGGCCTTCGCATATTTTGACTGACCGAAGTGGACATAGATAGCATTATTGTCATTAGCGAAATCGATGTAATAGTGGCGGGCGCTTCTGATGGAGCCGATTTTTTTGACCTTGTCTACGTCCTGGAAGACGGCCATAAGTCTTGTGATCCCGCCCTCTACCTTGGCCTCGTAGATCATCTCAGCATTGCTGATACCTGACTGAGGAAGCGCGTCGACGATATTGTTGATCATTATAGCGTAGGGTCTCTGAAGGCCTACATTCTTACTGATTATCTCACCTGTCAGGTAGCTTCTCATCTGCCCCTCAGGAAGATTCTCCGTTGACTCTGTCTGCGCGGATGTCTGAGCTTCGGTCTCGGTTATGACCTGCGCAGGAGCAGTGGTCTCTGTCTCAGCCTGCTTTTTCTGGCATCCTGCCAATGAAAAAACAAGTGCAAGCATTACACCGGCAGTAAAAATCAAGTTCCTTTTCATAATGTATTCCTCCTTATCTGGTCAGCTTAAGCATGTCCAGTATATCACGTTGTTTTTCCTCCATGAGCTCACGGTCGGCATCCTCCATATGGTCATAGCCGAACAGATGAAGCATGCTGTGAGCAGTGAGAAATCCAAGCTCCCTTTCCACGGAATGACCGTAGGCTTCAGCCTGCGAAATGACTTTATCTATGGAGATGATGATGTCTCCCAGGATAAGTTCACCGCTGTCAGGGTCGAAGTAATCCTCCGGCAGGGCATCCTCGATGACTGAGAAGTCCCCCGGACTCGCGTACTCTATCATAGGGAAAGAGAGAACATCCGTAGGCTTGTCGATATTGCGGTAATCATTATTGATACGCGCGATCTCCTCATTTGAGGTCAGGATGACATTTACCTGAGTCTCGTAGGGGCAATCCTCAAATTCCAGGGCTGCCCCGATGACATCGCTGATTATCTTTTTGTAATCCGCATCAATTATGATATCGGATTCGTAATCTATGTTAACAGACATTTTACCTGCTCCTTCTGTCTCCTGAACGGCCTCGTTTTCCGGAACCTCCGGCATGGCCATTCCGTTCTCTGTCTTCTGGCCTGGGTTGCCGCTTTTTCTCATAGCTCTCATATGCTCTTACGATCTTCTGTACAAGCGGATGCCTGACAACATCAAGACTGGTAAGCATACAAATGCCGATATCGTCTATACCGGCCAGTATCTTCAGCGCCTGATCGAGTCCAGATGTCTGGTTCGGCAGCAGATCCTTCTGGCTCTGGTCTCCGGTTATGATGACCTTTGATCCGTAGCCGATCCTGGTGAGGAACATCTTCATCTGTGCCGGCGTCGTATTCTGTGCCTCGTCGAGCACTATAAAGCAGTTGTCAAGTGTCCTTCCTCTCATGTAGGCGAGCGGCGCGACCTCGATAAGGCCCTTCTCCATATTCTTCTGAAATGACTCCGCCCCCATGAGCTCATACAGCGCGTCGTACAGCGGCCTGAGATAGGGGTCGATCTTGCTCTGCAGGTCACCCGGAAGAAATCCCAGCTTCTCTCCTGCCTCGATGGCCGGACGGGTAAGTATTATCCTGGCGACCTCGTCATTTTTAAAGGCTGTGACCGCCATAGCCATCGCCAGATACGTTTTGCCGGTTCCCGCGGGTCCGACGCCGAAAACGATCATTTTATCCCTGATCTTATTGATGTAATCCTTCTGTCCTGCAGTCTTTGGCTTTACCGGTTTGCCGCTGACGGTGTGACAGATAAGGTCTTTGTACAGAGAAGCAACAGTCTCTTCCTTATCTTCCATACACATGGCGATAGTATAGCTGACATTCTGCTGAGTTATAGTCTCGCCTGAGACTGCCAGATTCATCAGCTGACTGAAGATCCTCGCTGTCTGGCCGCACTGCTCTTCGCTGCCTAATATCTTAAGGCTCCCGCCCCTGGAGATGATCGTCACATTCATCGCGCGTTCTATCATTTTGATGTGGCAGTCAAACTCACCGAAAACATTCCTGATGCATTCTGCGGGAACATCTATGATCTGCTCGGAAATACTCATTAAAAACCTCCGGTAATAAATATGATACCAGGGCCACAATACATTCCGGCACTTGTATCATACAATAATAATTCTACCACTAATCATGCAGATTGCAATAAAAACTGAAAAAAGGACTATAACCTTATACTGTGTTATAGTCCCTGTAAAAAACTCTGAATTACGATTCTATCTGTACTTACGTTTTCTCGCTGCTTCGGATTTTTTCTTGCGCCTTACGCTTGGCTTTTCATAATGCTCTCTCTTGCGGATCTCCTGCTGGATCCCGGCCTTTGCACAGTTTCTCTTAAACCTGCGTAAAGCACTATCCAAACTTTCATTCTCTTTAACGACTACGTTAGACATAGCTATCACCTACCCCCCTCCAGTTGTGTATTGTGCTGATACAACTGTAGGTATTGCACTAAAAAAATTATACCATACTTTTTTGTTTCGTCAATAATAATTTGCGGCCATAAATACTGTAATTGTAAAAAACTGAGCTTTTTCTGTGATTTTTACCCACTTTGTCACTTGTTGAGAGACACTGAATAGGAATAATCTTTTTTATTGTATTCAGATTTAAGGCTGGTGCCGTTCAAAAGCTTCGCGACAGCGCCGCTGTAAGCGCTTTCTATCCTGCTCTTGTCATCATCGTCAAGGACCGATGAGTATTTGCTGGTATCCTTTGCCTCACATACAGGGACAGGCTGTACCAGTCCGTTGTTCCAGTTCAGATATACAGGGATCACTTTCATATCAGTAAGTTCTACAGTCCCTGAGATAGAGCTCCTCAGATTCAGCTGCAGGATCAGGCTTATATCTGTGTCAAGATTTTCGTATTCCGAATAATAATCAGATGAGTATACCGCTCCCAGTCCGTAGAATACAGTACAGCTGTGCTGCAGACCGTTATCGTCCGTGACCGACATGACTTCCATCGGCTTTATGGCTCTTGAACCGGTACCGATAATGACGTCAGCTCCGGCCTTTGCCAGCTTCTCGGCCAGAGATTCCTGGCTGGATTCGATATCACTTGAATCAGCAGTGCCGAAATTGAGCATTACTATCACGTAATCGTTGTTCTTCTGCAGTTCACTGATGTGTGTGCACATATCGGCAACCTTGGTATCGCTGAGACTGTCCAGGGTATTTACTGCAAAAGATGCGTTGTCAGGGAGCTTCTGCTCATTTGTATTCTCTGTGTATCCAGTGAAGGCGATCTTCACGTAATTGTTCTTAAGTATATAATCCTTGGAATCCGAGGACGTCTTAGCTGTGCCTACATGCTTGAGCTTCGCCTTATCGAGGTTGTCGATAGTGGTGTAGACGCCGTTGATGCCGCTGTCGAGCGAGTGGCTGGTAGCTGTGTTCAGCAGAGTTATACCAGCATTTTTGAGATCGCTGGCCAGCACTTCAGGAGAATTGTACATTCCATCCTCGGCACAGTAGCCGCCGGTAGTAGAACTGTAGCCGTTGCCGCTGCCTGCCAGTGTCGTCCCGAGAGTGGACACAGTAATATCACCGCTGCTCAGATCATCCTTCAGATATTTCAGACCGTCTGCGAAGCTGAAACTTTTCTTCTCTTCGTCATATGCCTGTTCAAGCTGCTGGTTCTGGCACATGATCTCGCCGGCAACCGTAAGCTTCATATCCGCTGTGTTGTCGGCTTCAACCATATCCTCGACCTTCTGCTGGACATTGACATCATCTATGGTAGCCGTGCCATCCTTTTTCCCGGAAGAAGAACCGCTGAGCAGTGACGGACTGATGTCAGAAGAGTACTCCTCGACGACATCGTCGGCAAAATTATCACACAGTACAAAAAGTCCTATGAAAAATGCCGCCGCCGCCACTACAAAAAGAAGACGTCTGAGTTCTTTCATAAATTATCCTTTCATGGCAGGATCCAGGTGATCGCAGATCATCAGTGTATCTGCTTCTCCAGTTCAGTCTTTGCCGCAGTCAGCGCGTCAGCGATGCCGGCAGCATTTTTTCCGCCTGCCTGAGCCATATTCGGCCGGCCGCCGCCGCCGCCGCCCACGAGTTTTGAGACGGCTTTGATAAGATTTCCGGCATGCGCGCCCTTTTTGACAGCACTGTCGGAGGCCATGGCAAGCAGGCTCACATTGCCGCCGTTGTCGGAGGCGAGCAGGACTACGCCGTCAGTCTTGGCCTTAAGCTGATCGCCGAGATTCCTGAGCTCGTTCATCTCGATATTGCTGACACGGACAGGAAGGAAGCTGACGCCCTTTATATCGACGGCATTATCCATAACGTCGCTGACAGCCTCATTTGCGAGCTTGTTCTTGAGACGGCTGTTCTCAGCGGTAAGTGTCTTGATCTCGCCGTGAAGTGCCTCAAGTCTCGGGACCAGCTGGTCAGGATCACATTTGGCTGCCTCTGCCGCTGCCCTGAGCATTTCCTCTTCTCTGCGGTAATATTCGAACACTCCTCTTCCGGTGAGGGCTTCGATCCTTCTCACGCCGGCAGAGATACCCTGCTCGGATATTATCTTGAAGACAATGATGGAAGCAGTGTTGTCAGTATGAGTGCCGCCGCAGAGCTCCTTAGAGAAATCGCCCATGGATACGACACGCACGCTGTCACCGTATTTTTCACCGAACAGTGCCATTGCACCTGTCTTTTTCGCGTCGTCAAAGCTCATGACATCTGTGTGCACGGGAAGTGCCGCTGCGATCTCATCATTTACGATCTTCTCAACTCTCGTCAGCTCTTCCTCAGTCATCGGGGCGAAATGCGAGAAATCGAATCTCAGCTTGTCCGGATTGTTGAATGAGCCCTTCTGCTCTACATGAGTGCCGAGCACCATCCTGAGGGCCTTCTGGAGAAGGTGGGTCGCGCTGTGGTTCTGGGCTGTATCATGTCTCTGCTGTTCATTTATCTCCAGCCTGACCTTCTCACCAACGCGGAACATTCCGCTGGTGACTACGCCGATGTGAGCTATCTTGCCGCCGAAAAGCTTTTCGGCATTTTCAACTTCAAATGTTCCCTCAGGCCCTGTGATAATGCCGGTATCATTCATCTGGCCGCCGCTCGTAGCGTAGAATGGCGTTTCAGCCGTGATGACAGTACCCTGCTGTCCGTCTGAGAGAGCCTCTGTCAGCTCGCTGTCTGTTGTCAGAACGGTGACAGTTGATTCACATGAGCTGCAGTCATAGCCTACAAACTTTGTAGTTATGGAATTATCTATCTGATCATAGACAGTTGCGTCAGCCCCCATATAGCTGGATGAGCCCTGGATATTCTTGCGGGCGTTCCTGGCCTTGCTGCGCTGCTCTTCCATGCACTTTTCAAAGCCGGCGTCATCTATCTCATAGCCGTTTTCCTCAAGTATCTCTCTGGTCAGGTCAAGAGGGAAACCATATGTATCATAGAGCTTGAATGCGTCTGCTCCGTCAAGAAGCTTAACGCCTTCTGCCGACATCCTGGCTTCGAGCTCAGCAAGGATCTCCAGTCCCAGATCGACAGTCTTGCTGAAATTGTTCTCCTCCTCGGTGAGGACCCTGAAAATGAAATCTTTCTTTTCTTCGAGCTCAGGATATCCTGCGCGAGATGTCTTGATGACAGTCTCCGAGAGCTGCGCGAGAAATCTTCCCTGTATCCCCAGAAGCCTTCCGTGTCTGGCGGCACGTCTGATGAGGCGGCGAAGGACATAGCCTCTGCCCTCATTCGACGGCATTATGCCGTCTGAAATCATGAATGTAGCCGAGCGGATATGGTCGGTGATGATGCGGACAGAGACGTCTGTCTCGTGCTTCTCACCGTAGCTGACATTTGCTAAGCTGCAGACCTTGTCTCTGAGCTCCTGGATAGTATCCACGTCAAATATGGAATCAACGTTCTGGACGACAACTGCCAGACGCTCGAGCCCCATTCCTGTATCGATATTCTTCTGTGAAAGCTCTGTATAATTGTTATGACCGTCATTGTCGAACTGGGTAAAAACATTGTTCCATACTTCCATGTAGCGGTCGCATTCACACCCGACGGTGCAGCCGGGTTTCCCGCAGCCGTACTTCTCTCCGCGGTCATAATATACCTCAGAGCAGGGACCGCAGGGACCAGAGCCATGCTCCCAGAAATTATCTTCCTTGCCGAAGCGGAATATCCTTTCTTCCGGGATGCCTATTTTTTTGTTCCAGATGTCGAAAGCCTCATCATCATCGAGATAGATAGAGGGATACAGACGGTCAGGATCGAGGCCGACTACTTCCGTCAGGAATTCCCATGTCCAGGTGATGGCCTCTGTCTTGAAATAATCGCCGAATGAGAAATTGCCGAGCATCTCGAAAAATGTTCCGTGTCTCGCAGTTTTGCCTACATTCTCCAGATCGCCTGTGCGGATACATTTCTGGCAGGTGGCGACCCTGCGTCTCGGCGGTATCTCTGCGCCTGTGAAATAAGGCTTCAGAGGTGCCATACCGGCATTGATAAGAAGCAGACTGTTGTCATTGTGCGGAACCAGCGAAAAACTGGGCATGATGAGATGTCCCTTGCTCTCAAAAAAATCAAGAAACATCTTCCTGAGTTCATTCAGGCCGTAAGCTTTAGCAGACATTAGAAAATTCCTCCCGAAATCAGATATTTTAGTTGAAGACCTGCACCTGTGCAGGCACCGGCAGCTTCATATTTTGATCATTCCCATTATAATTTCAAATAATATCTTTGTCAATTAATGTGATGTCATTCGCCTGTCAGATGGACTTTAATATAATCGTGATGGACAGCATCTGTGAAGCTGTCAAAGATATCACAGGTGCGGAGCTTGAGGCTGGAAGTGTTTACACATGGATGGCAGCCGATGAATTCTCCACTGAGGACATCTTCATCGACGACAAGCTGCACTTTGTTGTCATGATCATTCATTAATCCCATAACACTGACCGCCCCCGGCAGGATATCGAGAAATTCTTCCATATTCTCCTCCGGAGCGAAGCTCAGGCGGGCAGAATTGATCTGACTGGAGATCTCTTTGGTCTTGAATGGCTTGTCACCTGGCATCATCAGAAGATAGAACTTTGTCTTCTGACGGTTGCAGAGAAAAAGATTCTTGCAGATGGTGGCTTCGAGGACGGCGTCGATCTGTGCGCAGTCTTCCATCGTGTTGGCAGCCTTTTCGTGATCTGTCTGCCAGTATTCCAGGCCAAGTGAATCCAGAAAATCGTATGTACGTATCTCTCTTTCTAGGCGGCCCTCCATACTGTCGGGCCTTCCGCAGTGCAGCTCCATGTTGATAAATCTCCTTTCAAAGCAGGCTGCTGCATTCTGAATGCAGCAGCCTGACATCACTGTTGATTCTGATCTTTTTCTGCCTCTCCAGTCATCTGTGCCAGATTCCTGAAGAAACAGCTCCTGTGCCCCGTATGACACGCAGACCCGATCTGGATGACTCTGGCAAGTATTGTGTCCTCGTCACAGTCTATATCCAGTGACCTGAGATATTGATAATGCCCGCTGGTGTCTCCCTTCCTCCAAAGCTCCTGACGGCTTCTGCTCCAGTATGTCATTCTTCCCTCGCGCAGAGTCTGTTCATAGGCTTCTCTGTTCATATAGGCGAGCATAAGCACATCACCGTTCTCGTAATCCTGCACTATGACAGGTATGAGACCGTCCGCATTCGTCTTAAAATCATTGAAATCCATACCTGCCTCCTAGAGCGCACCCTTGGTGGAGAGCACGTCGGTGATCCGGTCATCGTACTTTACAGCCATGTCCAGAGCCTTGGCGAAAGCCTTGAAGATCGCCTCGATGATATGATGGTTGTTGCTGCCGTCGAGCTTGCGTATATGCAGGTTCATACCGCAGCTGTAAGAGATCGCATAGAAGAAATCTTTTACCATTTCGGTATCGAAATCCCCCACCCGCTCGACCGTAAATTCACTGTCGAAGCGCAGATACGGTCTGCCGGAAAGATCCAGCGCGCAGAGTACCAGGGTCTCATCCATCGGCAGGACGAAATATCCGTATCTGCATATGCCCTTTTTATCGCCCAGGGCTTTTTTGACAGCCTCGCCTATAACTATGCCGGTGTCTTCTATGGAATGATGGCAGTCCACATCCAGGTCGCCGTCGACCTTGACCTTGAGATCAAAGAATCCATGCCTGGCAAAGCTTTTAAGCATATGGTCAAAAAATCCTATGCCTGTGTCTACCTCGGCCTTGCCTGAGCCGTCTATATCAATAAAAACACTGATGTCAGTTTCAGAAGTCTTCCTGCTGATACTTGCTGTTCTTCCGGACATGATCATTACTCTCCTTTTTCAAACCTGACTTTTATGGAATTGGCGTGTGCCGTCAGGGACTCAGCCTCAGCGAACTCGATTATGTCATCCTTGTCCCTCTCGAGAGCCTTGCGGGAATAGTAGATTATACTGGATTTTTTGACAAAATCGTCTACGCTCAGGGGAGAGAAGAACCTGGCTGTTCCATTTGTAGGAAGTATGTGATTCGGACCTGCGAAATAGTCTCCGAGCGGCTCTGAACTGTGTTCCCCGAGGAAAATGGCGCCGGCATTTCGCACCTTGGTCATGACCTCGAAGGGATTCTCCGTGATGATCTCCATATGTTCCGGAGCTATGTCATTGGCTATCTCAACGGCCTCATCAATATCGGAAACGATAAGTATATGCCCGTAATTCTCTATCGACTTTTCTATTATGGCGCGTCTTGAGAGCTGGCTGACAAATCCGGCGATCTCTTTATTGACCTCATCTGCCAGCTTTTCACTGTCTGTGAGCAGTATGGCGCAGGCGAGCTCATCATGCTCTGCCTGTGAGAGCAGATCTGCCGCTACATAGCGGGGGTTAGCCGTCTTGTCAGCGATAACCAGTATCTCGCTGGGACCGGCGATAGAATCGATGCTGACGAAGCCATAGACTGACTTCTTGGCCAGCGCGACAAATATGTTGCCGGGGCCCACTATCTTATCTACCTTCGGAACAGACTCCGTGCCGAAGGCAAGCGCGGCTATAGCCTGTGCGCCGCCGACCTTGTAGATCTCATCGGCGCCGGCCTCATTGGCAGCCACCAGAGTGCCTGGGTTGACTCTGCCATCCCTGCCCGGAGGTGTTGTCATGATTATCTTTGAGACGCCGGCAACCTTCGCCGGGACGATATTCATGAGAACTGAGGACGGGTAGGCAGCCTTGCCGCCGGGCACATATACACCGACCTTCTCCATGGGTGTGATCTTCTGACCAAGTATGGTGCCCTCAGGTGTAGAATCAAACCAGCTGCTGCGCTTCTGCTTCTCGTGATAGGTCCTTATGTTGACAAGCGCTCTGCGGATTATCCCGACCAGCTCCTGGTCTGCCATCCCGTAGGCCTCATCGATCTCTTCCTTTGTGACGCGGATATTGTCAGCGCTGAGCTGAGTCTTGTCAAACTGTCTGGTGAGATCAAAAACAGCTTTGTCACCGCCTGATCTGACCTGATCGATTATTTTCTGGACAGCATCTGCATATTCTGTGTAATTGTTCGGACTTCTTTTCAAGAGATCATCCTGCAGGTCCTTAAATGCTTCCGGTGTTATCTTCGTTATCTTCATTGGCATGGCAAATTCTCCTTTAGGGCTGGATCAGATCCTTCAGCTGCCTTATAAGCTTCATGATCCTTTCGTTTTCCATCTTCATGCTGACCTGGTTCACAACGACCCTGGCGGAAAGCGGACAGATCTCTTCAAGTACTGTCAGCCCGTTCTCTCTCAGCGTCGAGCCTGTCTCTACAATATCGACAATGACCTCCGAAAGGCCTACTATCGGTGCCAGCTCGACGGATCCGTTAAGCTTGATGATCTCAACGGTCTGATGCTTGGAATTGTAGAAATAATTCTTGGCGATATTCGGATACTTCGTGGCTACTCTTATAAGCTGGCGGTGCTGCAGGTAATCGGCAGCCTCAGCCGGTCCGCAGACGCACATCCTGCATTTGCCGAACCCGAGGTCCAGGACCTCATAGAGTTTCCTGCCCTCCTCGAGAAGTGTGTCCTTTCCGGCGACACCGATATCGGCAGCGCCGTAGTCTACGTAGGTGGGGACGTCGGACGGCTTTGAGAGAAACATCCTGATACCGAGCTCTTCGTTCGTGAATATGAGTTTTCTGGTATCGGGATCGCGCATCTCTTCCATATCTATGCCGAGCTTTGCGAACAGATCCAGCGATTTGTTGGCCAGTCTTCCCTTGGCCAGGGCAAAAGTCAAATATTTCATATTACTGTCACATCCTCCGGGATCTTAAAACTCAGGCATAGGCATCGTGCGGATGCTGCCGTCTGATATATCTATCTTTTTGATCGTATTTTTATCGACAATGTGCAGGATGCTCTCTATGTGGAATCTCCTGCAGTAATCCTTGTATTCTTCGATGCTGATACTCGTGTCTTCCCGTATCGTGCAGACGCTCCTGGAAATAGAGCGCAGCGAGGCTGCTGTACTTATGGCCTGCGGCAGGCATGAAGATGGATATAGCACCATCGTCTGCGCATCATCGGAGTCCACGGATATCTTCTGCCTCTCAAGTGCGAGCATAAGCTCATCAAGAACGATGACGAAACCGATGCTGGCGGCATCCTTCCCGAACTGGGCTATAAGCCGGTCGTAGCGACCGCCCTTCACTATGGCGTCTCCTGTCCCATATGTGTAGCCTCTGAAAATGATACCGGTATAGTAATCATATTCCGAGAGCATGCCGAGATCTATGGTCACGTATTTATCAAATCCATACTGTGTTATGAGGCCATGAAGCTTTTCCAGATAATCAAGGATAGCCAGGGCTTCACTGTTGGATGTCATTTCGCGGGCTCTCTGTATTACATCGACTGAGCCGAAAAGCTCAGGCAGTTTTTCGAGCATGGCGGAAACTTCAGAAGGTATGCTCTGCTGCTCAACATAATTGTCGACTGCAAAATAATTTTTGCTGTTGATCAGCTCTCTGAGTTCTCCTGTCCTCTCATCATCAAAGCCCGCCTCATCTGCGAGTGCCCTGAAAAAACCGACATGTCCGATATCGATCTGGAAATCTCTCAGGCCGGCCTCCAGCAATATATGTATCGCCAGCGAGATGATCTCAGCGTCAGCCTCGACTCCCGGATCCATCACAAGCTCGGCGCCGATCTGCGTAGTTTCGCTCAGCTTACCCTGAAGGCTCGAGTTGTTGATGAATGTATTCCCGGAATAGGAAAATCTGAGAGGGATCTTCTCTTCATGAAAATACTTGGCGACCGCACGGGCTACTGAGGGTGTGATGTCCGGCCGCAGCACAAGCGTGTTGCCCTCGCGGTCAAAAAACTTGTACATGTTTCTTGAGGACACGCTTCCCCTCTCCCGGTTAAAAATATCGAAAAACTCAAATGTGGGTGTCTGGATATCCTGATAGCCGTACAGATTAAGTACCTTAAGAAGCCGGTCAGACACGATATTGCGCCGTCTGCATTCATCAGTGTATATATCTCTGACGCCGTCAGGCGTGTGTAGCAGATTATCCATATAAATATATCTCCTATAAAAGCAGCACTTTAGTGTGCTAACATGATAACATACTAAATTATATCTAGTCAAGTGCCTGAGTTTACTTATTCGCCTGAGGCGTTCCCATCAGCTCTCCGGCCTCGAGAGGATATCCTTCTGCACTTTCTCCAGATAATGAAGAAGAACGCCGTTGCAGCTGATCTCGTATTCAGGATCGAGCTCGTCTATGCTGAAATGCTTTTCATGTCCGGTCTTCGATCTGTTCCAGAATGACACCAGCTTATTGTACGGCAGGTAGAAATATCTGTCATCTCTGGAAAAATATATGATAAGGAAGGCGATCCCTCCCTGGTCCTCAAAGTCCTGCATGAAAACTATCTGGTGCTCATGGATATTCTGTATGGGGAAATTGTGTGTCTGGCACTCCTTGGCATCGAAGCATACCGGTATGCCCTGAACGGCGCCGATGTAATCGACGGTACTGCACTGGTTGAAATAGGCCAGCGTTATCTGCCTGGTCTGCTGATCCATACGTACGGGTGTGATCGGGGTAGGTATCTTCTGTATGAGCGCAAGGTGCCTGTCACGGTATTTTTCATTTGTCTGGTTGATGATATCTTCCAGCATTGAGCCTCTGAGGCCCCGCGAATTCCATGTAGCCATAAATAAATCCTGCCTTGCATCTGCTGCCGGAGAACTGCTATCTCTGTCAGACTTATGATCTCTGATCAGCAGTTCAGCTGCGATATATGTTCATTTTCAATGATAGTCTTAAATATCTGAGGTTCCGGCGCGGTGAAAACCTGTCCGGCAAGCCCGGTGATACCGCTGCAGGCCTCATAATCATGGCTGACGGTTTCTGGCATTTCCATGCGTCCGGCATGAAGAAGCTGGTGCCTGAGCCTGTATCTCAGCTTGAAATAGTCATTTATCCTGCTGTCGCCGTACTTGTAATCACCGATGACAGGGTGTCCGATCGATGCCAGGTGGGCCCTGATCTGGTGAGTCCTTCCGGTTATAAGATGCACCCTGAGCAGCGTAAGATCAGCGGGGCAGCTGTCTGTCCGTCTGCCCTCATCCTTCAGGCTGAAGCAAAGCGCCTCATAGCCGGTCTCGATAAAGTCCGAATTATGTGCGGCGGATTCGCTGATACTCACTTTATTTGTCTCTTCACATTTTGTGAGATATCCGGTGATATGCATGCTTTCAGGCAGCACTCCGGATACTATGCATTCATAGTATTTGCGTATGCTTCTGTCCCTGAAGCATTCAGAGAGGAACTGAAGTCCGGTCATGGTCTTGCCGGCGCTGATCAGTCCGCTCGTGTTGCGGTCGAGACGATTGCAGACGGAGGGGTGGAATGCGGAAAACTCAGCCAGTGAAAGCTGGCCTGAATCGAGAAGATAGGATATCATCATGTCATTGATCGATACGTCTTCTGGCTCTGCCTTCTGTGAGAGCAGGCCGGCCGGCTTATTCATGATGATGACATCACTGTTCTCGAAAATGATATCCGGCCGCGGCAGGCTGCCGGCCTCCGGGGCAGATGATTTTCCTGAGAACTTTTCGATGGTCTCGTCTGAAAGCCAGAAAGTGATCTCATCGCCCGGCATAAGCTTTTCACTGCCTGATGCTTTTTTCCCATTCAGGGTAATATTCTTTTTGCGGAGCATCTTATAGACAAATCCGGCTGACGCTTCGCTGAGATGCCTGAGAATGCATTTGTCAAGTCGCTGCCCTGCCTCAAACTTTCCTGCTATGATCTTCTGCATAAAACCTCGACCTTGTTGTTAAAGATATCTGCAAATGAATGAATATAGTAATCGGCATATTTTCGTTTCTCATCATCCTCATATTCTGAGTAAGCATCCCAGACAGCGCAGGTCTTCATGCCTGCTCTTCTGCCGGCAATGATACCGGAGGAAATATCTTCAAAGACAAGACATTTAGAGGGATCTTTGCCAAGTCTTCTGGCGCATTCCAGATATATAAAAGGATCTGGCTTGCCTCTCTTGACATCCTCACCGGTCAGTATCACCTTGAAAAATGGCCTGAACTTATGGACATTCAGCGCTGTCTCTGCCAGGGCCCTGGTATTGCTCGTGCCGACGGCCATATCGATACCGCGGCTGTCTATGTCAGCCACCCACCTGAGGGCGTCCGGCTTGGCCCTGATGATGTCGTGGTATTCCTGATAGGCCAGTTCATTCCAGTCATGCAGCATCTTTTCAGGCGGTTCATCAATACCCAGGATATTCCTGAAATAATCCGCAGTTTCCCTGATGCTGATCCCGGAAAGTATCTTCTGAAGATCCGGCTGCATGTCCTTTCCGTACCTCTTCAGATAGGTCCTGTCGATGTCCTCCCAGACCCCCATCGAGTCTATCAGTGTGCCGTCTATATCAAACAAGACAGCCTCTGTTCCCTCCAGCAGCATGTCTGCATGGTTCATTATCTTGATGTCCCTTCATTGTGTATTGATTTCAGTTTATTGAGTTCTTCATCTGTCAGGACCCTGTACTGCCCCGGGCTCAGACTGCTGTCCAGGACCAGAGGTCCCATTGAAAGCCGCTTAAGATATATCACTTTTTTGCCGACAGTCTCAAACATTCTCTTTATCTGATGGAACCTGCCCTCGTATATGCTTATGCGTATATGTGAGATATCGCCATCCGGGGAGCTGTCACAGCTCAGCACCTCAAGTTCCGCTGGCCTTGCAGTCCAGAACGCGTCTATCTGCAGACCCTCAGAGAACTGCCGCACGTCATCCTGTGTAACCGAGCCCAGAACTGTCGCTTCATAGACCTTGGCCACGTGCTTTTTAGGAGCCAGGAGCTGATGAGCAAGGACGCCGTCATTGGAAATGAGCAGCAGCCCCTCTGTATCTTTGTCAAGACGTCCGACGGGGAAAAGATCCTTCCTGGTCCTGTCCGTGATCAGATCGATGACTGTTTTCTGCCTTTTGTCCTCCGAGGCAGACAGAAAACCAGCCGGCTTGTTCATCATGTAATAGACATATGCCTCATAGATGACAGGGCGGCCCTGAACTGTGACCAGATCATCCTGCGTTATATGCAGGTCAGGAGCATATACTGTCTTACCGTTCACGCAGACCTGCCCGTTTTTGATCTTCTGTTTTATCTCTCTGCGTGTGCCTGAAGCCATATCGGAGAGAAATCTGTCCAGTCTCATAGTTTTCATATGATCCTCCAACCGGCGGGATATTTGTTTTTTATCCTGCCGCCTGAGACCTTACACCATCCTGCCGGGAATTCATCTTCGCATACCAGGCACCATCCCGGCGGCATGCCGGAGTCTGCCTCCAGAGTCTCGCATCTGAAGTATCTGGAGATCTCCTCGCTGTCTGCAGGGAAATATATTTTTTTCTCACATTCTGATATATCCAGCGCTCTGGCAAAGGCTCCGCTCGGCTCGAAGCGTCTGTTCTTTATCTCCCCCAGGAACCATCCGTTCCTGAGAATATGTATACCGGCAAGATTCGGCTGGTATTCGGGAAGATACTGAACGTAGCCGCCGGAAAAACGTATCCTGCCCGCATCAAACCCGGCAGAGATCCGCAGATCATTCAGAAAATCACAGAACGGATCAAGTGAATGATCAGAGGCCCTGCCGCAGTTCGCTGCCTGGTATTCATGGGCAGCTCTGCTGCCTTCTTTGCGCAGTACAGCGGCAAAATGCCCCTCGCCTTCAAGATGATGCGGCCACAGCCTGAGTGTTTTCCTGAGCTGTCCGCGAATGTTTTCGGGACAGGATGAGGGTCTGCCGTCTTCACTGCACAGATCCAGCCAGTCGGGATTGCCTCTGTCGATGCACGTGCATGAGCACAGCATCTCATCTTCATCGATATCCTGGACAGAAAAATCAGGATGAGTTTCCAGAAACGACGCGATCGTCCCCTCATTCTCCTGAGGAGAAAATGTACATGTCGAATAGACAAGCCTTCCGCCCGGAGCAAGCATCACGGCTGCAGAGTCAAGTATACTTTTCTGTATCGGATGATAATGATCCGGTCCTGTTTTCTTCCAGCTCTCCATCATGGATGCTTCCTTGTGGAACATGCCTTCTCCTGAACAGGGGGCATCGATAAGTATACCGTCGAAATACTGCGGCATCAGTGAAGCCAGCTTCTCCGGTGAGGCGCTGGTAACTACGCAGTTAACTATCCCCATAGTCTCGATATTGTGTACCAGAGCCTTTGCCCTTGAACTGCTTACGTCATTTGATACAAGAAGCCCCTGATTCTTCATGGATGCCGCCAGCTCGGTACTCTTCCCTCCGGGAGCGGCGCAGAGATCAAGTATCCGCTCCCCAGGCACAGCCCTCATCAGACGTGCCGGCAGCATTGCGCTTGCCTCCTGTATGTAATATAAGCCGGCATGATAATAGGGATGTCCGGAGAAAAACTTTTTTTCCCTGTCCATATAGAAGCCGTTTTCAGTCCAGGGGATCCTCTTCAGTAAAAATCCGGAGCGGGAATTAAATTCCGCGGGATCTGACCTGAGAGTATTGATCCTGATACCATTGTGAAATTCTCTGCCGAAGCTGGCCTCAAACGCATCGTATTCGCTGCCGAGCATTCTCTGCATCCTGCTGCGGAAATCATCCGGAAATCTTATCATATGTCTTTACCTGAGCTGAACTCTGCCTCATAAGCTTTATCTTCCAGCAGATCATCTGAATCTGCAGCCTGTGTAGCCAGGGCGTCGCAGCGTTCATTCTGAGGGTGGCCATTGTGTCCCTTTACCCAGTGCCAGGCAATGCTGTGGCAGGCCATATCATCGACAAGCCTTTTCCAAAGATCAGAATTCCTGACCGGTTCCTTCCGGCCTCTGGTCCAGCCGTTCTTGATCCAGCCGTCTACCCAGTGCCTGTTGAAAGCATTGATGATATACTGCGAGTCTGAATAAAGGTCTATTGAGCAGGGTTTCCTGAGAACCTCCAGAGACGCGATAACGCCCATCAGTTCCATCCTGTTGTTGGTCGTGAGACGGTAGCCTGCCGAGATCTCTTTCGTAAAGAGTCTGCCGTCTTTATCCGTATATTCGAGTACTGCGCCGTAACCGCCGTTGCCCGGGTTGCCGCGGGACGAACCGTCCGTGTAGATACTGACTTTTGTCATTATGATCTCTCCGTGTCCAGCTGATAGGGCTCTATTTATTCTTTTTGCCGAATCTGTTTTCAGTGCCGTTTCTCAGTCTCTGAATATTTGCTCTGTGCTGCCACCAGTCAATTGCCGTTATCACCAGCGCAAGGATGAAAACCCACGGTTCTTCCGGAAAGAATATCAGCACCATGAAAGGAAATATCGCTGTGACTGTCAGTGACCCCACGGATATATAATGCGTGGAAAAGATCGCCGCCAGGAAAAAGACCGATTCGATGACAGCGATCAGAGGATTCATGGCTATCATAAGCCCTCCGGTTGCTGATATCCCCTTCCCTCCCTTGAAATGCATATAGAAGGGGAAGTCATGCCCGAGTATGACGCCGACAGCGGTAACCATCATCAGTGTATCAGTATAGCTTTGCCCGGGGAAGATCGCGAAACGTACGAGACAGACTGCTATTATCATCTTCAGGACATCTCCGAGGAATACAATGTATCCCGCGGCCTTGCCCAGTGTGCGCACTGTGTTGGTGGCGCCGGCGCTGTGACTGCCGTACTCTCTTATATCTATCCCGTGTACTATCCTGCCGTATATGTATCCTGTCTGGAACAGACCGAAAGCGTAGCCAAAGATCAGACAGAACAATACTCTGATAAACATCTACTCTCTCTCCTTCCGCTCTCTGTACAATATCCGGATCGGTGTTCCCTGAAAACCGAAGGTATCACGGATCTGGTTCTCCAGATATCTTGTGTAGGAAAAATGTGTAAGCTTCTTATCATTGATAAAGATAACAAATGTCGGAGGCTTTACAGCTACCTGTGTCGCATACAGAAGCCTGAGCCGCCTGCCCTTGTCCGAAGGCGGCTGCTTCAGGGCGGCTGCCTCGGCGATGATCTCATTGAGCACACCGGTTGCTATACGCTGTGAACAGTTCTCTATGACCGCGTCGATAGTCTCAAAGAGTTTTAAAACACGCTGTCCGGTCACTGCCGATATATATATGATCTGTGCGTAGGACATGAAAGGAAGCGTGCTGCGTATATCTCTGGAAAATTTGCTCATGGTATTGTCATTCTTCTCTATGGCATCCCATTTGTTTACCGCGATGATCATGCCCTTGCCCTTCTCGTGGGCAATGCCGGCGATCTTCGCATCCTGCTCCGTGACTCCCTCGACGGCATCGATCATAAGGACAACAACGTCAGCCCTTTCCACCGCGGACACAGTGCGGATGATACTGTATCTTTCGATATCTTCCTTGATCCTGCTCTTGCGGCGCAGGCCGGCGGTATCTATAAATACATATTCCCTGCCGTTCCTTTTTATCACTGTATCGATAGCATCCCTGGTAGTCCCGGCTATATCGCTCACGATGACTCTGTTCTCTCCGGTCAGCTTATTGATAAGTGAAGACTTGCCGACATTAGGCTTGCCTACCACAGCTATGCGCGGCCGGTCATCATCCTCTTCGGCTGCACTGTGTTCCGGAAAATGGCGTACGACCTCATCCAGCATATCGCCCAGCCCAAGCTTCGATGATGAGCTTACTGGTATGGGATCACCGATGCCCAGATTATAGAATTCATAGACATCAGGCAGTGTCTTTTTGTAATCATCTGCCTTGTTGACCACCAGGACAACGCTTTTATGCGAGCGTCTGATCATATCTGCCACCTGGAAGTCGGCATCTACAACTCCCTGCTTGACATCTGTCAGAAATATGATGACATCAGCAGTCTCGATGGCTATCTCCGCCTGATCCCTCATGCTCTTGAGCAGGAGATCATTTGTCGAAGGCTCGATGCCCCCGGTGTCGATCAGAGTAAATTCCTTGTCCAGCCATGTCACATCCGCGTATATCCGGTCCCGGGTAACACCGGGAGTATCCTTTACTATAGAGATCTGTCTTCCGGCCAGAGCATTAAAAAGCGTAGACTTTCCTACATTTGGCCTGCCAACGATCGCAACGATAGGTTTGCTCATTCGGACTTCACCTCTTCTTTCAGGTTTTGGAAACCTCAATTCCGTTATTATCTATTCTATTATCTTTTTTACAAGATCCTGACCGTTAGATTTTACAACCGATACCTGGATCTGTAAAGCATTTTCAATATCGTGCAGTGTGACGTCATCAAGCAGTACATCCTCACCGCTGCGCAGTACGTTCACTGGGAGCAGCAGTCTGTCTCCAAGCTCCTGACCCTTCAGCTGCCGGATGATATCTGTCCCGGTCAGAAGACCTGAGACAGTGATCATCTCTCCGAAAAAATGATTGATGATAATGTGTATATCTATGATCACTCCGGGGAACTTTTTCTGAAGCTCATCGCAGAGCGATCTTATGCTCGGCCCGGCCAGGTTGCCGGTGACTATCGAGACATGGCGCTTCCTGCTGTCTCCGGCTGTGTCTGCCAGCTCTTCCCTGAACTCATTGATCAGCAGCCGGAGCATGCCCACACCGTTCTCCAGCTGAAGGTAGCCGTCGTAGCGCTCTTCTTCCGGCAGCTCTCTGCCGGCAAGCAGGTACCATTCGTCAGAGGCATGGACAAAATGAGTGCCGTAATCCGCAAATATCTTCTTCTGCCAGCTCTCTATGCAGTCGATAACTCTGCCTGCATCTTCAGAGCTGAAAGCCTCCAGATGGTACAGCCCGTCTCTGTAGTCCGAAAGGCCTACAGGGACAACGGAAAGACTCTCCATGTCAGGCAGGAACTGCGTCAGATCGCTGATAGTCCTTTCCAGTTCCTGACCGTCATTTACCCCTTTGCAGAGAACGATCTGTCCGTTCATGATGATCCCGCCGCGGTCTAGTATACTCAGCTGTTCCATGATACGTCCGGCGAATCTGTTGCCCAGCATCCTGCATCTGAGCTGCGGATCTGTAGTGTGCACGGAGACATTGATAGGCTCAAGCCTGTAATGTACCAGCCGCTCGATGTTTTCATCAGACATATTCGTCATGGTGATATAATTCCCCTGCAGAAAAGAAAGGCGTGAATCATCATCTTTAAAGTACATAGTTTCACGCATTCCCTTCGGAAGCTGGTCAATGAAACAGAATATGCAGCTGTTGCTGCAGGATCTGTAATCGTCCATCAGTGAGCTCTCGAAAGTTATTCCCAGGTCTTCATCATAATCTTTTTCAATGTCGAGAAGTACCTCCTCGCCCTCGGCGGTCCTGACCAGTACCTGGAGCTGCTCGTCATTTATCAGGAACTGGTAGTCGAAGACATCTTCTATCTCATGCCCGTTGACAGCTTCGATTATATCTCCGGGCTTCAGCTCCATCTCCTCGGCAATGCTGCCGGGCTTTATCTGAAAGATCTTCTGAATATGCTTGTCCAATAAAATTTCCTCCGGGCGGCAGAAAAAAGCAGCTGTCAGATCAGCTGCAGAAATGCAGCCATCCCCCCGCGTATCCCATGTGTTTTTCTGTGTGACCACAGCAGATCATCGCGGCATGAGGTGCATATGTCTGTCACAGCGATATGTTCAGGGAGCAGTCCGCAGTCTGAGAGGATGATCCTGTTTGCCTCCCACAGATCAAGCTGATACCTGCCGTCCCTGCCGGGAAAGAAGATACTTTTCATCTCTTTCTCCGTAAATGTCTTTCTGAATTCTTCAGCAACGTCTTCTCCTACCTCATAACAGTCCCTGCATATTGAGGGCCCGACAGCCGCGATAATGTCTTCAGGCCTGGAGCCGAATTCACTGCCCATTCTTCTGACAGTGACAGCGCCTATCTGTGCCGCTGTTCCCTTCCATCCGGAATGTGAAAGGCCGACAGCCTTTCTCACAGGATCGACGAAAAAAAGAGGTACACAGTCCGCGTGAGATGTGACGAGCATAATGCCGGGTATGTCCGTGATCATGCCGTCCACATCGGAATAATCCTGAGACCTGACTATGCCCTTGCCGCGGTCGCTGTCCCTGATCACACGCACGTTGGAAGTGTGCGTCTGACAGGAAAGGACCATATCCTCCGGTGAAGAGCCGAGTGCCTCAGCCATCCTGCGGTAGTTTTCCTTTACATTCTCTTCATCATCACCGCGGTTGAAATTCAGGTTCATCGATGCGAATGTGCCTGTGCTCACACCTCCAAGCTTTGTTGAAAATGCGTGTTTTATAATGCCGGTATCATTCAGGATATTGAACTGGATAAACGTCACACCTGAGCGCGTGACCAGCCTTGTAGTCTTTGAACTGTACATGAAAATCTGTCCTTAATAAGCTTTTGCAGACAACCGTCTCTGACAGCAGTCTAATAGCAGACGCCGGCAAATGAGAGACTGAACGCATTCTCAATATGCATGGGCCTGCTGCCGACAAATGCCAGCACATCAAATCTGCAGGGTCTGCAGAATGAGTATCCGTGTGCAGTCATGTATTGCACCGCGGCCATACTGATCCTGCGCTGCTTAATGCTGTCAACTGCCTGCAGCGGATGCTGGCATGAATGATCAGCCCGATACTTTACTTCTGTGAACACAAGACAGCCGTGCCTGTCACAGGCGATTATATCGATATCGATGTGACCGAAACGGTAGTCTCTTTCTATTATCCGATAGCCCTTAGCGATAAGATAAGCGGCTGCAGCCTCTTCACCGGCCTGACCGGTGAGATATGTGTTCTTGCGCATACTCATTCCTCCGTACCAGCAAAGGGAAACACTGATCTATATGAAATGTGTGATAAATGATCTCCTGTGGATAGGACAGGGACCGTACTTCCTGATAGCCTGTATATGTTCGGCAGTGCCGTAGCCCTTATGCCTGGCAAAACCGTATTCCGGATACTGCCTGTCATATTCGTCCATGATGCGGTCCCTGGTCACCTTGGCAATGATGCTGGCAGCCGCTATGGACAGACTCTTCGCGTCACCGTGGATGATAGGTATCTGCCTGATGCTGAGCCCTGGTATGGTGACCGCGTCATTCAGGCACAGCTGAGGCCCTGGCGAAAGCTGGGAGATCGCGTCCCTCATAGCCTGATAGTCGGCCTGCAGTATATTGATATCATCGATCACATCAGGTCCAGCCAGACCTACCCCGACACTCACTGCCCGGCTCATGATCTCAGCGAAAAGAGATTCCCGCTTCTTCGCGGAGAGCTGCTTGGAATCATTGACATAAAGTATGGGGTCATCCGGAGCTAGTATCACTGCGGCTGCGGCCACAGGGCCTGCCAGAGGACCTCTGCCGGCCTCATCGATACCGCAGATGACGCCTGCCTCTGCATATCTGGTCTCAAATTCAAGCATATGGCTCACCCGTTCCAGCTCATGCTGATAAGAGTCATAGCTTTTCTGCGCGGATGCTGTCAGCCGTACGACGCCAGATCTCTGATCGGAGTTATATCTGCCGATAAACACCGGAAGATCTTCGGGAGCCGTCTGGCCCAATATTCTTTTTATATCTGAAATTTTTTCCATACAAGTTTAATGTCCCCAAATGCGCTGAATTTAATACAGACATCATAGCATACGTGATGGTAAAAGTAAAGGCAAAATCGAACAAATGTTCTATATCTTCTCCGGCTTCTCCAGCGAAATATGTCCGAGTCTCGCTGACCTGAAGTCATCGATCAGGATCCGTGCTGCCCTGAGCGGATCAGGTTCGCCGCCCTTAGTGATACAGTTGCGGCTAAGCGCGATATCCCCAAGTATCTCCTCAGGCCTTTCAGCACCGGCAGAAACATTGTATCTGCTCTCGATCACAGACCCGTAGTTTTCTTTCAGATAGCTGATAAGCCAGATGGCGAGATCGGAAATGTTGAGTATATCATCATTGATCGAGCCTGAAACAGCAAGCCTGATGCCGGTCTCAGGATCGTCAAACCTCGGCCACAGCAATCCGGGAGTGTCGAGCATTTCAACATTTTTCCCGGCCTTTATCCACTGAGCGCCTCTGGTTACACCTGGCTTATTGCCTGTCTTCGCGCTCGAACGGCCGGCAAATGTATTGATAAGTGTAGACTTGCCTACATTCGGTATGCCGGCTATCATTGCACGAACAGGACGGTTCTTGATCCCTCTTTTTCTGTCACGTTCGATCTTTTCACTGCACGCCTGTGCTATGACGGGAGTAATGTTTTTGACATCGCTTTTTTTTCTCGAATCTATGCGCAGGACATAAAGGCCCTGCTGCCTGAACCAGTCTTCCCATTGCGCTGTCACCCTCTCATCGGCCATATCTGCCTTGTTGAGAAGGATCATACGCGATTTGCCTCTGGCCAGTTCATCAATGTCCGGATTCCGGCTGGACAGCGGGAGCCTGGCATCCACCAGCTCGATCACCAGATCGATAAGCTTTATGTTGTCCTGCATCATCCGGCGTGCTCTGGTCATATGGCCCGGGTACCACTGAATATTCATGTTTAACCTCTCAAAATCGTTTTATTTTATGGTGCCTATGCGCGAGATCGGAGATGACCTGAACCAGACCCTGCCGATTATCTGATCCCTGCTGACTGTCCCGATGCTGTCAAGCCTGCTGTCATCTTCACTGTTGTTGTAATCATCGCAAAGCACAAAATAGCTGTCGTCATCCAGAGTGACCCCGTTCTCAGCGGATCCTGGTACCTTTACAGCCTCACTGTTAAATGTGATACTGACTTCATTGCTGTTGACGTATATCTTGCCGCCTGATATCTTTACGGTATCGCCGGGTATCCCTATGACTCGCCTGATATATGTGGGACTGTTCTTAGACGAACCTATCCTCATGGCTACGACATCCATGCGCGCAGGCGCACCGATTTTATAGGCAAGTCTGTTGATAAGGACTTTGTCTTCGCTCTTCAGTGTCTCTGACATAGACTGGTCAATGACGACGGCAGTAAGCCCGAAACATTTGATGAAGCCGATCCCCAGGACGACAACTATCATCAGTCCGAGAATGTAGAGACCCACATGGATCGCAGCATTTTTAAGACCTTTTTTCTTTTTTCTTTTTGAAGACACGGGATATGCGGAATATTGCAGCATCTGCATGCCAGATCCTCCTGTTAAAGAAAATGGGACAAGTACTGACGCACATGTCCCGGTTAACAACAGAATTACTTTACAAGTTCTCTGACCTTGGCCTTCTTGCCGATCCTGTCTCTCAAGTAGAAGAGCTTAGCCCGCCTTACCTTGCCGTGTCTGGTAACTTCTATCTTCTCAACTGTCGGTGAGTGAAGCGGCCATGTCTTCTCAACGCCTACGCCGCTTGAAGATTTCCTTACCGTAAATGTCTCGCGGCATCCGCCGTTCTGTCTCTTGATGACTGTTCCGGCAAATACCTGTGTTCTCTCTCTGTTGCCCTCTTTTACCTTGGCATAGACCTTAACTGTGTCTCCTACAGAGAAAGGAGCAATGTCGGTTTTCATCTGTGCATCTTCGATGCTCTTGATAATGTTGTTCATCACGAACCTCCTTATAATAATCAGACGTTCTTAATGCCCATGGCAAAAGCGGAACATCCCATATACTACTGCGACAGGTTCTCCTGTCATTATGCGCCGATAATACCGGCACATACAGCAAACATTGTATCATATTATTATTTCGAATGCAAGAAAATATTGATCAGGATGCTGATCTGTGCCAGGTTCTGCATTCGGGCATAAGATCTCCGGAACTCAGCCCTTAAGCCCCTTGCTCTGCCTGACCATATCTTCGACAACGATGTCATATATCTCACCCAGGCTGCGGCAGTATTCAAGGACCTGCCAGGGCTCATTTGTGTGGAAATGGAGCTTGACTGTCCCTTTCTCACCGAACTGATCATCATCAGTGTTGCCTGCTATCACCAGGCAGTCGCCCTTGAAATTGGCGATTATATAATCCCTGACCTCATCGATGAGGTCATCACAGCCGTCATCGTCGATGCCGTATTTGTCCAAAAGCAGCTGGGTATCATAGCGAAATTCTATATTCTGTTCCATTTTTCGTTCTCCTTGATCGTTAATCAGTACCTTTTAAAAAGGAACCCTGTCTCAGAATTATATCATAACGAGAGGAAACTGTGAACGAAAATATGTGCAGTTGTTAAGAAGCTGATATCTTCTGAGAAATAAAATGCCGGGAGACCGGCCGTAAGGCCAGCCTCCTGGTACGTGTCCAGACCGGGTTTTATTCTGCAGCTTTATGCTCTGCGGCGAAATCGCGGTTATATTTTTTATCGTCAAATGATCTCAAAAGGAAAATATTCAGCAGGCACAGGGCCGCAAATATGAGATATGAATTTCTTAAGGATCCGGTGAGGTTCTGTATCGTTCCTGTGATCGTATAGTTCAGCGCTGTCAGAAGTCCCTGTATGGGGAAGACTACAGAATTTACCTTGGCGAATCCCTGCCTTCCGAATACGGATGCCGGAAGCGATACTGTAAAATTTCCTCCGCCTCCTGTCGTGATGGCGAACATACACAGCGACAGATATATGCAGGGCATATAGTTTGTAAAATTTATCATCAGCGCGGCTATATACCATATGGAGAACAGGATCATCGTTTTTCTGGTACCGATCTTGTCATCGATCAGGCCGACCAGGAAACTTCCCGGGATGCTCAGGAGAGAAAGCGCGGTCATTATGGCCAGCGCGGTCTCTATAGACATACCCAGCCCCATGTTTCTCGGGATCAGACGGCTCATGACACCGACTGTACAGCAGGTCGGTATCGAACTGCAGATCGCTGAAAGCCACATTTCCTTTGTTTTCAGCAGTCTGCCCACCGTCCAGCCGCCATCAGCGTCTTCATTGACAGTGTCGTACTCTGCGGCATACACTTCATCGGAGACATTATCCGGGTTAACGCCGCGCTCCTGCGGAGTATTCTTGACAAATATGAACGATATGAAGGCAAGTATCACCGCTGCCGCGGCCGGCGGGATCACACCGCCGTTTATGCCGAATCTGTTGATAAGTATGGCTATCAGCACTACGTAGAACGCTGAAGAAAAACATAGTCCCATCGTAGTATAGCCCATGGCCAGACCCTTTTTTTTCGGGAACCACTGTGCTGTCAAAGTCCCGCCGGCTATGTATACCGCAGACATGATATTGCCGGTGACAAAGCACATCGCTATAGTATATATGACAAGACTGTCCGTGTTGCCGGTCACCACGTAGGCGGCAGCCCCGATTATCAGGCAGATGCCTGCTGTCGTTTTTGAGCCTATCTTCTGATTGACCTGGCCGATAAATATGAAGAACAGGAAGCCTGCGATACCGGCAATGGTATTCATGCTTGTCACAGTGCCCTCCTGCACATTAAGCTTCTGCGCGAGGTAGGAGGCTGTGATATTGATACCGTCAGTTACAAACGCACCATAGAAGAAAAACAAGAGCATGCAGAACAAAATGATGCCGTATCCATGCAGTCCCAGATCGACAGCTGAACTCTTTTTTGATCCGCTCAAATCCCCATCTCCTTTTCTCTTTATGCCGGTCCCTGCTGTCAGCAGGCACGGCATTCCCTGAAACTAAGTCATTCCTTTTCTATGAGCAGCATCTGCAGAAGAGGCAGGATTATTTCGATGATGCTCTTTGAAGAATCGATGCCGAGAGCTTTGCCTGCGATGCGGAGCTTTTCGGCACTCTTCTCGCCGAAGATAACATCGAGAAGATCATCTTCCTCGTTAAAGCGGGATTTGATGTCACGCAGTGCATCTTCATTTCTGGTCCCCTCGATCAGCATGTCAGGAATTGCTGATATGAGACTGTAATCAGCAAGCTGCAGCGCAGAGCGGAGCTCCTTCGGAGTAAGATAGATGTTCATTGAATAGGCATCCATAAGCTTAGCTGTAACAACGATATCTGTACCGTCGTATTTTGCCCTTTTTATATCGACCATTGTCTGGCCTTCTTTAGAAAACATTTTCATGATGTGTTCACTCCTTGAAAAAGCGCGGGATGCGGCTCTTTCTGTTATCCCGCGCTCTGTATTCTATTGCGTTCAGACCATATTGTGGGTATTAGATCAGTTGTTGTTGTCTACGACTTCTTCGATCATGAAGCCGAGTTCTTCAAGTATTGCCGTGGCAGCCGCGCGGCCGGCGAGTGTTACGCCGCAGCCGGGATGAGTGCTGGGCCCGCACATCATCAGCTTATCCACCGGAGTCTTGTAATTGTATCTGGGGATCGGACGGTCACCGAGCATCTGCTCTGAAAAGCTGCCGATATGTCCGATATCGCCGCCTATCATGGCCGGGTTCATTCTCTCAAGATCCCTGGGAGACATTATCCATCTGCCTACGATATTGCTGCGGTCCATGTTGTAGCAGTATTTGCTGACGTAATCATAGATCTGGTCAGCGAACTCTTCCCTGCAGTCATCCCAGTCTTTGCCGTCGCGTCTGCGGTAAGGAGCATAATCGTAAAGATACATGATGTGCTTGCCCTCAGGTGCCCGGCTGGGATCATGTACTGTGGGGACAGAAACCAGCGGCTGTATGCCGGGGATGCCATACTCGAGATCATCAAAGAACCTGCAGAAATCGAGCATATTGTCCGGGGCAAATTCTACGAAGAAAGCCTCGTTGAGAGATTTATCTTCAGCCTTAAATGACGGCGCGCTGTTAAGTGCCAGGCTCTGCTGGAAGGGCACGAATGATGCGGGACGAAGTCTTTCGACCTTGTGGGCAAATCCGTCGGGCAGTTTTGTGTCAGTCACCATGTTCGGGAACACCTGCTTGATGTTAAGATCAGCTACACACATTTTCTCTGCGCGTATCTCTTCACCGGATTCAAGCAGTACGCCCTTGGCTTCTCCGCCCTCGATGATAAACTTTTTGACTGTGCTGTTGAGATAAAAATCAGCGCCGTGATCTTTGAGGTAAGCTTCAAGTGCCTCAGAAAGCTTGCCGGAACCTCCGACCGGCATGCCTGTTCCGGGAGCCTTATGTCCCAGACCGATAAATGTAAAGGCCGTAACGCCGGTGCCTGCTGTCTTGGGATTGACCATTGTCTCGCTCATCCAGCGCAGCATGCCGATCTTGACCTTGTCATTCTCGAACCATTCATTCAGTACATCGAGACAGCTCATGCGGCTGGCCCTGAGAAGCTCTCTGCTCTCATCGCTGGAATCCATCATAGACGCGTACAGACCGTACGCAGGCGCGGGATTGAAGAAGCCTGCGACTATCGTATCGACGCCGTAGCTGGCAAACTCATAGAACCTGCGGTACGCCTCAGCATCGTGCTGACCGTATTTCTGCGCGATCTCCTCGCAGGTCTTGTCTACGTCCAGATAGATGTTAAATGTGGTCCCATCGCTGAAAAGGATGCTCTCCTGAATGGGCGGATAGATGTATTTGAGTCCGTATTTGGACTTGAGTCCCAGCTCGTCGTTTCTTAAAGTCGGGCTGAACTGCGCGATATGATGCTGCGTAGAACACGGATCACTGATAAAACCGGGAGCTGTAAGCCCTTCCCTTGAGATAACGCCGCCGCCTACCTTGTCGTTTTGCTCTATTATGCATACGGACAATCCTGCCTTGGCAAGATAAGAAGCAACGGTAAGACCGTTGTATCCTCCGCCTGCAACAACTACATCGTATTTTTTAGCCATTTTATACTCCTTTGCTGATATTGATCAAAGATTCTGATACAGATCTCCGAGGACTGGCTGAGCGCTCGTCATTCCGCCGTCGATAGCCAGTGTCGTTCCGGTGATGTGTGCTCCGCCGTCAGATGCCAGGCATACAGCGTAGCCGGCAAAGTCAGTAGGTTCTCCGAGACGCTTGTTGGGCATCTGCTGATCGCGCAGGATGCGCAGCTCTTCGCTTGTGTGGAGCCCGGTCGATTCCATGGTATCCAGCTCTTTGTTGGTGGTAAAACCACCTGTGAGAGGTGCGGTGAGAGTCAGGCCGCAGGCGATGGTGTTCACAGTGATGCCGTAAGGGCCCAGCTCAGAGGCAAGGCACCGGGCCATGGCGATGAGAGCGCCCTTGCAGGCAGTGTAATGCGCCATCAGAGGGATGCCGCGAAGGCCCTGCGCTGATGTTATATAGATGATGCGTCCGAACTTCTGTCTGACCATATAAGGCGCGACTGCCTTGGTGCAGTAGAAGGGTCCGTCCTGATTGATCTGCTGGACATATTTCCAGTCGTCAGTGGTCATTTTCAGGAAAGGTTTTCCCGGAATGACTCCGGCGCTCTCCAGCATGATATCTATATGCCCGTATTTTTCATTTACCTCAGCGAAAAATTCATTGACTCTGTTTTCGTCCGTGACATCACAGACATCTGCGTATCCTTTATTTCCTATAGCTGCGAGCTGCTCTCCGGCTTTCTTTGCTTTTTCGGCGTTTCTGCCGCAGACTGCCACAACAGCACCTTCCTGTACATAACGCTCGGCGATAGCCAGGCCGATCCCTGATGTTCCGCCGGGTATGACAGCTACTTTTCCTTTGAGTTCATCTTGCATTGAAATACCTCCAGATTAGAATAATTGCCTGCAGATGCCGGCATCCCAGCCGGCCGTCGGGACAAAAGATCACATATTCTGCCGGCATCTGCAGCATGCATTTTCCTCTTTTCTTAATTACAATATTATGGTAAAATATTGTTGAAAAATTATCAATGTTCAGATAAACTTATGTGTGCAAAGTCTGTACACATCACGTTAATTGACCAATTTCAGTAGGAAGGTGAACACCTTGAGATATGATGTCAACTCCATAAATACAAAACGAGCTCTTGCTGAATCTGTTAAGAATCTTGTCAATAAGAATTATCCGATCAGGAAGATAACCGTGAAGCTTATCACGGATAATTGCTCTGTAAGCCGCAACACTTTTTACTATCATTTTGAGAGTATAAATGATCTCATACTATGGATACTTCACGATGAGATGTACTCGCGCATGAATTCCTTTGACGAGAGCGACAGCAGGGCCTTCCGCGATTTCATTGTCAGCTATCTCGCGGAGAACCAGAAGTTTCTCAGAGAGACATACCAGTATCTGGGATACGTCGATTTTCACAGAAATTATGTTAAGGAACTGATACCGCTCGTCGATAAACATATCAGGCATGAGGCTCAGCTCAGCAATCTGGAACTTAATGAATCCTTCGTATCCTTCCTGTCATATTTTTTTGCAGATCAGGTTGGCTCGCTGTACGTGATGCAGTTCCACAATCCGGGGAGCTATTCGGAACAGACAGTAAGAAAGTCCCTGGAGATGATCTTTGATATTTCCATTCCCTATATGCTGAAGGAACAGGATACCATCGGCAGAGACTTATAGTATGATGATCAATAAAAAACGCAGCCGGAACGACAGCCGGCTGCGTTTTTCTTATAAGAAGGTATTATTGTTTCTGTTTATTTTCACGGATAGGCAGAAGGATGAGAATACCGATGATACCGATAACAGCCAGTGTTATCCACGCTGCCGTCCATCCAAGCCTGTCAACGACTGATCCGAAGACCGGCGGTGCCAGCATCATTCCTACAAAACACAGAGTCATAGAAAATCCGGATGCTGTTCCGGCTGCATGCCAGCCGCCTGCCAGCTCGATCGCAAATGATATCTGCAGTCCGGTAAAGCTCAGTCCTGTAAGTCCGAAACATACGGCCAGGACGCCTATGGCAGCTGGAGGCAGGACATTTCCGGAAAATGCGAATACGAAGATAATAGCTACAGCTATCGCGTTTACGGCTATGAGTATGCCTTTTCTCCGGCCGCCCAGAAAACGGTCGCTTATGGCGCCGACACCAAGCCTGCCGAAGATACCTCCGAAATTAGTCATCGAGTAATATGAGCCGGCGAGAACCGCCGCCGAGGCGATGGCTGCCGCAGTGAATATCTCTTTCATATAAGCTACGAGATAATTTGCGAACGCGTACTGCATACCGTTGAGGAACATACAGCCGACTGCCAGCAGTATCTGGTCTCTGGTGAGCACTTCCCTGAGACTTACTTTCTTGTTCTGTGTGCGCGCTGCGTCGAGCTGCTGTGCGTTCTCCTTTACCGGGGGATCCCTGTAGAGGAAATAGCATATTATCGAGAGCATCATACACCAGATGCCGTCGAGCCTGAACATGGCGTGCCAGCCGAGCTTCATGGAGATAGCCGGGAATAAGGCGCCGCATATAAGGCCGGCAAAAGGTATCGCGCACTGTTTGAAGCCCATTGCAGTTGCCTTGCCCTTGCCCGTGAACCAGCCGGCGATAGGTTTTGATGACGCCGGTGCGCCGACCGAGTTAAACAGACCTGCGATGAACAGGAAAAGCAGAAGCTGCCATGCGGAATGAGCAAAGAACGAGCAGGCGATCATTGACAGGCCTACTCCGCATCCGCCTACCAGGAATACCTTCCTGATATTTTTGCGGTCTGTGATGGTTCCCGCCCATGTCATCAGCAGCATGGTGCCAAGATTTATTGCAGTAAATATAAAGCCAAACTGTGTGTAATCCATCTTCAGGTCATCGCGTATAAAAGATCCGCAGGGACCGATAGCCTGTATCGCGAAGGCCCCGTTCATCTGGATCGCAAGCGCAACTACGAGCATGACCCATTTATAATTGCTGCCTGCAGATTTCTCCTGATTATTCATAACTCCTCATCTCTCCTTTATCTTGAAGGCTCATCAGCCGCGTTTTTACCGGCGATCCTGCCGAAAATGAACTGCTCCGAATGTCCCCATCCTGCCTCGTAGAGCCAGCCTACCGCAGTTGAGACCTCGCCCACGGCATAGAGTCTCGGGATCGGTCTGCCGTCATAATCTATGACTCTAGACCTGACATCATGTTCTGCTCCGCCGCTGGTGCTGATAAGACAGGGTACCCATGGCATTGCGTAATAAGGGCCGTTCTCGATCTTCTTCATCGTTTTCGGATCGCGCCCGAATTCGTCAGACCCTCTCTCACAGGCCAGGTTAAATTCCTCGATAGTATCTTCAAGCACTCCGGGATCAGCAGCTATCTTTTCAGCAAGCTCTTTCAGACTGTCTGCTTTTATGATCCAGCCGCGTTTGATCTCCTCACTGTTGTCGAGGCTCCAGTGATAATGGTCATCCGGTCTCCAGTCCCTGGAGATGGGGGCCTTTTTGCGCATTGACTCATCGAATATCATATAGGTAGGGATCCTGGGCCATTCGCGCCCGTCCTCAAAATTGTTGTCGGGATCGAACAGGGAAGCCTGTCTCCAGGCGTTGTGCAGAACAACTTTTGTCTCATCCTGGTAGCGTCTGCCGAATTTGTCTACCCAGACAAATGCCTCGTCTACCGCTCTTACCTGGAATGCCTGATCTACATCCGGAGCCTTGAAGGCGATCTGTCCGCAGACTGTATTCATATGCCACATCCTGGCGCCTGCCTTCTGCAGCATGATCTGTCCGTCGCCGTCAGCAAAATCATTTGTCCCGAGATAGGCCGCATAGCCGTAGTTATGCTGTTCCATCATCTGTCTGTTCGAGGCATATCCGCCTGTACAGAGTATTACCGCGCGTTTTGCTCTGTAGACAGTTTTTTTGCCGTCTTTTTCAGCGATCAGTCCGAGTACCTCGCCGTTTTCATCCTGAATGAGCTCCTTAGCCCTGACATTGTACTGGATGTCGATATCTCTCGATTCACAGATCGCCTGCAGCTGATTCCAGAAATGGACGCCATACACCCTGCCGTTTGCCCATACACGTTCATTGTTGCTCATCTTGTCCCACTCATCCTGAGGTATCGGTTTTTCATCAGGGTCAGTGGCATGGACACGGATGAGATTGCCGCCCCTGACCTTCGGCCAGCTGGGCCTGCCGAGCGGCGGGTATGAGACAGAGACCTCCTGGCTGTTTCCCTTCCAGAAACTGATCTTCATGCCGAAGGCTTCCATGTCTTCCACCAGCGTCTTGTCCTTCATGGAATAAAGGTCAAGCAGTTCCTTCGGTGTGTGATGCTGTGATATCTTATCGAGATATCCGGAAAAATCCTCATCCTTGCCGACGAATATGCCGCCGGATGAAAGCCTGGTGGCTCCTCCGCCCCGTTCTCTCTTCTCGATTATCGTGACTTTTGCTCCTGCGTCTCTGGCGGTTGTCGCTGCCACAGCACCTGCGCCGCCGTATCCGACTACAAGGACATCAGTTTCATAGTCAGCTGTAAAATCAGAATTGATCATGCCTTTCATTTGCTCTGCCTCCCCTGCAGTCTGTCTGCTCCGAGCAGTCGTCCGAACTGAGGCATCTTATCTCCTATGCCGCACATCTGCAGGCATTTCCACATATTGGCCTGCTGTGTGCCGACTACCGGGATACCTATCAGCTTTTCCAGATCATCGATTATCCCTACTGTCCTGAAACAGCCGCCCACACAGAACACTCCCTCCGCGTCGGGGTGTTCCTCCGCAAGGTGTGTTATATGTGACAGTATTCTCAGGGGTTCTACATTGTTGACATCGACAGGGTTGGTAAAGCTCATATTTTCTTCCCCGACGATCTCAATGCCGGCATTATGGAAATAATCGCGGCAGGTCTGGGCAACCTCAGGATTGCCGTACGGGGTAAAGGTGATGATCTTATGAGCGTTCATAAAACGGAGAGCGTCAACTACAGCCTTGCCGCCTGATGTGGCCGGAATTCCTGTCTTGTCTTCAATAGCTCTGACAAGCTGGTCCTCACCGTCATTCCCCAGAACAAAGCAGGTGGCTGTGGCGATATAATTGATAACACTGCAATTCGCAGTAGCCAGTTTTTCCGCCTCGTTGACAGCGTCCTGTGATGCCCTGGTGAGTTCCTTCTTTGTCAGGCTGCGCACCATGCATCTGCCTTCAAGAGCTACTACGCCGTCAGGTGACATCACATCAAATTCATACGGGCCGTAGCCGCTGTCATGACTGGGTGTGATCATGCCCAGAACTGCTCTTCTTCCAAGCGGATATTCTTTCAACTCTAACATCTCAAGGTACCTCCTAAATATTGTTGCAGAAGTTGATTCGTAATTTAAGCGGCCAGCCGGGATTACGAATATGCTGATACGATATGAATATTTGGTATCTGATGTACTTACATTATTATATTATAATAGAGCAGTATTCTTAACAATGTTCAAATCTAAAAATTTGCGAAAACCTTGGACAAATCGGCTGGTTTGTCCAATTGAAGACAGCCTTGATGCATTATATAATCTGCATCGATTTCCGGGGCAGAAAAAATCGATCTGCTGTGCACAGCGGATCCAATGAATTTCAAAGCGGATGTTGTGAATCGATTGACAAGAAAAGCCGGCCTTGCGGATGAAGATAAGGATCAGATAATGAAAGAGAATTATATATAGAAAAAGGACTGCGGCAGTGACTTTATAGCCGCTGTCGCAGTCCGTGATGATCATTTATCGCATCCGGTTCTGTCATAAATCGCTACAGTCATGCAGCAGTACTGCCAGGTACCGCTGTGCGCATAACCTTAAGACAGGTTCGGAGTCCGGACGCTGTAAGAGGGGTCCAGACGATCAGACAAGCCCTCTCTTTTCTGCAATAATCTCTGCAGTATGCTTAACCTTGATCGGCAGATCGCGCGCATCAAGGCCGCCTCTGATCTGCATCATACATCCCGGGCAGTCGACTGCTACTACATCTGCGCCGCTCTCCTGGATGTTCTTGATCTTGTTGTCAAGGATCGGCGCGGAGATCTCAGGGTACATGATACTGTATGAACCGCCGAAACCGCAGCACTGATCGTGATCATTCATCTCTACGAACTCAACGCCCTTTGTGTGCTTGAGAAGCTCACGCTGCTCTTCGTATACATTAAGGCTTCTCTTGAGATGGCAGGAATCATGATAAGTAAGTTTGACAGGTACTCCGTCGCCCTCGTCAGCAAGGCCGCCCAGCATATAGAAAAGCTTGCAGAAATCGTATGACTTCTCGCTGAGCTCTTTAGCCCTGCGGTACATATCTGTGCCCTCCTCAAAGAAGGTCTCATACAGACGGAGCTGATGTGTACAGGAAGGACATGCTGATACGATATAATCGTAATCCTCTGCATGCATTCCCTCGATATTGATCTCAGCTTCCTTTACAGCATTCTCGGTATCACCCATGGATGTTGCCGGGCAGCCGCAGCAGGCCTGACCCATCGGCATGTCAACTACATAACCGATAGAGTTGAGATCGAGGATAACATCCCTTGCCAGATCTGTGTAAACGAAGTCAAGCAGACAGCCTGTGAACAGTGCTATCTTTCCCTTGGGCTCCGGTACATCCTGCTTTATCGTAGGGAAGATCTCCCTGAACGGAACAGTTGCTATTGAAGGGAAGCTTCTTCCCTCGGTAAGGCCTGAAAGGAACATGGGCAGATGACGGATCATCGGCTGTCCCTTGGTTACTATGCCCTGAGCCGCGGAAGCGATCTTCAGCATAGAATGGAAAAGTGTCCTGTCTGTAACTGCATCGAGGGCAAATTTCTTGACCTTGTTGGGATTCTCCTTGAGTTCCTTCTCACGAAGGCTCATAATCATCTCAGGGATCTGAAGTCCTGAAGCGCAGACTTCCTTACATCTTCCGCACTGCAGACAGATGTTCTGGATCTGCTTTGCACGCTCTCCGGAGATAAGGAAATTCGTCAGCAGGGTCCCGATACCGCCTGTGTAGACCTTTGATCCGAATACATGTCCGCCGACAAGAGCGAAGGCAGGGCATACATCGAGGCAGGCACCGCATCTGATACAGTTGAATATCTGACGGAAGTCGGGATCCGCGAGGATCTTGCGGCGTCCGGGATCATCGAGGATAACACAGTAGAAATTCTTGGGTCCTACAACATCGTTCTCTTTGTCAAGAGTGACCTGTGAAGCACCTGTATACATGGAAATGTATGATGTGATCCTCTGGCAGCAGCCATTCCTGGGAAGAGCCTTGAAGATGAAACGTGCGTCTGCGATCTTCCTTAAGAACTTCTCGATGCCGAATACATATACATGAGTTTTCGGAAGTGTTCCGACCATACGGCCGTTTCCTTCATTTGTCATTGTGAAAACGGTACCGGTCTCCGCTATCGCGACATTGGCACCTGACATGCCCATGTCTGCTGCGAGGAACTTCTCACGCATTACTTTACGCGCGACCTTTACCTCTTCTGCAATGACAGGTTTGCTCTCGATATCCGTGTTGGCATTGAAGAGATCAGCGACCTGCTCCTTGTTAAGGTACAGGGCAGGCATTACCATATGTACGGGAGTGCTGCCGTCGAGGGCGATAATAAATTCTCCAAGGTCGGTCTCGTCGCATTTCACGCCGTCTTCTATAAGAAGGTGGTTGATGCCTATCTCCTCGGATGCCATGGACTTGGACTTAACTACTGATTTGATGCCGAGGTCCTTGCAGAGCTTACGGATATAATCAGAAGCCTCCTTGTCGCTGTGTGCGTGGAATACATTGCCGCCTCTGGCGGTGCAGTTTTTAGTGAACATTTCCAGCAGCTCATCAACATGATCAGCTGCTTCCGATTTGACCTGTTTAAGGCTTTCACGGTTAGACTCGAAATCAACACCTGCGTAGGAGTTGATTCTTCTGTCCGGGTAAGTCCTGCAGAAGTTTCCGAGGGTCTTGCCCAGAGTGGCATTGTCAAGCGCCTGCTTTATTTCCAGTTTTAATCTATCAGTTGCCATTATAAATCCTCCTTCTGCACCTGTTATTCATCTTCAACTACAACTGCAGTAAGCTTCAGAGGACCATGCACACCTATTGTAGCTACACATTCGATATCAGCTGTACGGCTTGGTCCAGTAATGAATCCGACAAATGCCGGCATTTCATTCCACTTGCCTATCTCAAGGAACATCTCATCGTAAGTAGGCTTTATGGTAGAGCCCTTTACGATACCAATGTAATAATCAGGCATGATAGCTACTTCTCTGGCTCTGACATCGGTGTCCGCCTGTACAAGCGTGCCGAGTTCAGCGATGCCGAAAGCTGCCTCAGAACATCCGCCTATGGCTGTCTCACCATACTTGCGGATGTGATCGGTATGTGTTTCGATACCGGCCCCTTTCATAGCTGAACAGACTTCCGCTTCCTTAATAAGCGGAGACTCACAAAGACATGCGGTAGTTGCGCCGTAACCCTTGAACAGGTCAGCAACAGTCTTGCCGAGATCTGCCTTGGATGAGCGTACAACACTTCCGCCGGCGCCTTCAAGATTGCTTTTGAAGCGCTCATATAATTCGTCTGTGATAATACTCATTGCTACACTCCTTTCACTATTGGAGAATCAGGAATTTAAGGGATCCCTGACCAGTGATCTGCAAAGCCATTCAGCCTTGCATGGTTTAAAAGAACAACTTCCAATCGCTCAGGCCTCTGCCTGGTAATTGCAGGATAAAAATTGTGGTACTTACACAAATTTTATTCCAGTATACAATACTGATTTTATAATATTTCGTTTGTTTTTACAAGCATTAAAATGCCATCTGAGTAATTGTGCCCAATAATATACATTAGATGAGGTCTTTTGCGTCTTTTTTTACACTGTCATGATCATTGCAGACTGTCAAGAAAGGCCCGGTCCGCAGCCGTAATGAGCTTGTCTGCCTCAGCTTTTCTGAGCAGATCAGGTCTTCTTTCCAGAGTCCGCTCCAGTGATCTTTTTCTGCGCCAGGCTTCGATATTGGCGTGATGTCCGGAAAGCAGTACCTCCGGCACACTGACATCGTGGTAGATCTCAGGCCTGGTATACTGCGGATACTCCAGCAGGCCGTCCTCAAATGACTCGTCGGAGGCCGAGATTTCGTTGCTCAGGACTCCCGGCACCAGTCTGGCGATCGTGTCCATCATTACCATAGCCGGCAGTTCCCCTCCGGTCAGGACGTAATCCCCTATAGACAGGTTATCTGTCACTATTTCTTCCAGCACTCGCTCATCGACGCCCTCATAGTGTCCGCAGAGAAAGACCAGATTTTCCTCCTGCGAAAGTTCCCTGGCGATGCTCTGGGAAAAGACCCTCCCCTGGGGAGTTGTATAGATGACTCTGGGCTTTTTTGACATGCTTTGCGTGACAGACATAAAGCAGCTGTATATCGGTCCGGGCTGCATCACCATGCCTGCCCCGCCGCCGTAGGGATAGTCGTCTACATGTCTGTGCTTATCTGTTGAAAAATCCCTGATGTTCACTGCCTCGAGCGTGATGGCGCCGCTCCTGAGGGCTCTGCCGATAATACTTTCGGACATAGCCTGCATGATCATCTCCGGGAAAAGAGTCATAACATGAAAATTCATTGATTTCGCTCCTAAAGGTCGCTGAGTCCGGGCAGTATATGCACTGTGAGCCGGCCGCCCTCAATATCTACTTTTTTGACACAGTCTTTTATCACAGGGATAAGAAGTTCTTTGTTTCCGGGGCGCTCAACAACGTAAACATCATTGGCGCCCGTCTGCATGACTTCTGACAGCCGTCCGAGATGACCGCCTTCATCGCTGTACACTTCGAGGCCTATCAGATCGGCAATGTAGTATTCGCCCTCGCGCAGCGGCACGGCCTGATCTCTGGTAATAAGCAGATCATGGCCCTTATATGGCATCATGTCTTCAATAGAATTAAATTCACGGAATTTTATTATGGCCATACCCTTGGAAAAAGATACATTTTCCACATTGAGAGTCATATTTCCGCGCTCTGTTTCCAGAAGACATGTTTTTAACAGTTTGAAACGTGAGATATCATCGGTCGTCGGATATACCTTTACTTCCCCGCGGACACCGTGGGAGGAAGAGATCACTCCGACTCTGAGAAGGGGTACCATAGATGTTCCTCCAAAAATCTGAGCTGCTGACCGGCATGGGCCTGCAGCAGGTATAAAAAAGAGCTGCCGATAATATTTAACCGGCAGCCCGTTACTGCGTTCCAGCAGCCTTCAAGACAGCTTACAGGATATCTACGATGATCTTCCTGTCATCTTTTGCTGCTGATGATTTGACAACAGTGCGGATCGCTCTGGCGATCCTTCCCTGCTTGCCGATAACCTTGCCCATATCATCCGGGGCAACTTTCAGTTCAATGACAACAGCCCTGTCAGTCTCGGTCTCGGTAACTACTACTTCTTCCGGATGATCAACAAGCGCCTTGGCAATTACTTCTACTAATTCTTTCATCCAGATTCCTCCATAAGAATTTACTTTGTAATACCTGCCTGCCGAAAGAGCCTGCTGACAGTGATAGTAGGCTGAGCACCGTTAGCCAGCCACTTCTGTGCGAGTTCCTCGTTTACCTTGACATCGCTGGGCTCAACGTTGGGATTGTATGTGCCGATCTCCTCGATGAATCTTCCGTCTCTGGGAGACTTTGAGTCTGCAACGATGATTCTATAATAAGGAGCCTTCTTTGCGCCCATTCTTCTTAATCTGATCTTAACTGCCATCTAATTCACCTCCTGTACAAATTGTAGATTTTAAATGAAAAAATCATAAGACTTTTCCTGAAAATAGTATATGTCTAAACGCCGGTCCGGCATATGCCGCCGCGGCGCAAGCACCGTTTTACATCCCGAAGGGGAGCTTGAAGCGGCCCATCTTCCCGGCCTTCGGCATCGCTCCGCCGAACTGCTTCATGAGCTTTTTCATCTGGTCAAGCATCTTGGTGAGCTTGTTGACCTCAGCGATATTCACACCTGCGCCGGCCGCTATACGTTTCTTGCGGCTGGGGTTTATGAGCGCCGGATTGGAGCGTTCCTCGGGTGTCATTGAGAGTATGATCGATTCGATCCTGCCGAACTGGCTCTCGTCGACCTGCGTATTTTTCAGCTGGGCGTTCATTCCTGGTATCATGGCCATCATGTCATTGATGCCGCCCATATTCTTGAGCTGTTTAAGGGATTCGAGGAGATCATCATAACCGAAGGTCGACTTCATGATCTTCTGGTTGAGTTCCCTGGCCCTGTCTTCATCGATCTGCGACTGCGCCTTCTCGATAAGAGTAAGCACGTCGCCCATGCCGAGTATCCTCGAGGCCATCCTGTCCGGATAAAACTGTTCCAGATCAGTCAGCTTCTCACCCATTCCCACATAGAGTATAGGTTTCCCGGTGACCGCCCTGATAGACAGTGCGGCTCCGCCTCGGGTATCTCCGTCGAGCTTGGTGAGTATAACACCGTCAAGCTCTATCTTTTCATTGAAGGCCTTGGCTACGTTCACGGCATCCTGACCAGTCATGGAATCGACCACAAACACGGTTTTGTCTACCTTGACGGCAGCCTGGATATCAGCGAGCTCCTGCATCATGCCTTCATCGATGTGAAGTCTGCCGGCAGTATCCAGGATCACAATGTTGAAATCATGCTTCTGAGCGTACTCCACAGCTGCTTTGGCGATATCCACAGGACTTATCTTATCGCCCATGGAGAAGACTTCGACGCCCTGCTTCTCACCGTTGACCTGCAGCTGCTTTATAGCAGCCGGTCTGTACACGTCGCAGGCCGCCAGCAGAGGCTTTCTTCCCTTGGCCTTGAACTTGCCGGCAAGCTTGGCGGCGGTCGTCGTCTTGCCAGCGCCCTGAAGCCCGGCCATCATTATGACAGTCAGTTCATTGGCGGGGTTGAGTTTGAGCTCAGTCGTCTCACTTCCCATGAGGCTGACCATCTCTTCATTGACGATCTTTATTACTGTCTGTCCCGGCGTAAGGCTGGTCATGACATCCTGCCCGATAGCTCTCTCGGTGACAGAATTGATAAACTGCTTGACGACTCTGAAGTTGACATCAGCCTCAAGAAGAGCCATCTTAACTTCCTTCATAGCCGTTTTTACATCAGCCTCGGTAAGTCTTCCCTTGCCGCGGAGATTCCTGAAAACGTTCTGCAGTTTCTCAGACAGATTCTCAAATGCCATATGCCGCCTCCTCTACAGATCCTTAATGATGGTGTTTGTCAAAGTCTTGATCCGGCCTGCGTATTCATTTACGGAGGCTTTGTTGTCAGCCTCGGCAATGATCTGGTCAGCGCATTCATTTATCGAATAAAGAATGTCCTTCGCCTGCAGGAATCTTTCAACCAGATGCAGCTTCTCTTCATAGGAAATGAGCTGCTTTCTGCATCTTTTTATAATGTCATATACTCCCTGGCGGCTGATGCCGCGGTTCACTGATATCTCACCCAGAGAAAGATCATTGAGAGCGAAATCTTCATAGATCTCCCGCTGATGCTGCGTCAGGAGTTCGCCGTAAAAGTCATACAGAAGAGCTGTCTCAAGAAGAGCTTCCACAAAATCACCACCTGTAAAGTATTTTTGCTTTACAGGTGGTATTGTATCGCAGCATAATATATTTGTCAAGAAAATATTGCCGGCATTATCGACAGATCAGCTGAACAGCGCGTCGACAAAAGCGTCAGGATCGAATCTCTGCAGATCATCGATCTTTTCCCCTATGCCGATATATTTTACGGGCACGCCCAGCTCAGACTGTATCGCGATGGCGATCCCGCCCTTAGCTGTCCCGTCAAGCTTGGTTAATACTATCCCTGTAATATCAGCTATCTCCTTGAACTGCTTTGCCTGAACGAGAGCGTTCTGGCCAGTGGTCCCGTCGAGCACGATGAGATTTTCACGCTTTGCCTCCGGAAATTCTCTGTCCAGTATCCTGCCGATCTTCTCCAGCTCTGCCATAAGATTTTTCTTGTTGTGCAGCCTGCCGGCAGTATCGCACAGAAGAATATCGGCGTTTCTGGCCTTGGCAGCCGCGACAGCGTCGAAAATTACAGAGGCCGGATCAGAGCCCTCCTGCCCCGAGATGATCTCGACGCCGGCTCTGTCAGCCCATTCTGTGAGCTGTTCGATAGCAGCTGCCCTGAAGGTGTCGGCGGCGGCCAGGATCACCTTTTTCCCGTCAGCCTTGTACTGAGAGGCAAGCTTTCCTATCGTGGTAGTCTTGCCGACACCGTTTACGCCGATGACAAGTACAGCGGACACAGTGTTTTCAAATGCATATGCGTCCTGCTCAAGGCGCATGCGGTCCTTGATGCTGTCAGTCAGCAGTTTACGGCAGTCCTCCGGATCCTTGATATGCTCTTCCTTTACTTTTTCCCTGAGGTCATCGATGATCTTCTCCGTGGTACTGACACCCAGATCTGCCATGATGAGCACTTCCTCCAGCTCGTCATAGAAATCGTCATTGATGCTGGAGAAACCGGAGAACACATAGTCAAAGCCGGACTTGATGCTGTTCCTTGTTTTGCTCAGACCCGATACGAGCCTTGAAAAAAATCCTTTTTTCTCTTCGGACATTATTTGCTCCTTATCTGAAAAACATTATTTGCTGAGTTCATTTTCGATCAGGCTGACAGAGACCATGGTAGAGACGCCCTTCTCCTGCATCGTTATCCCGTATAGAACGTCGGCGGCTTTCATCGTTCCGCGCCTGTGCGTGATCACTATGAACTGTGTCTCGTTCGTCAGCTTATGGAGATATTCAGCAAAACGTTTAACATTTGAATCATCAAGCGCTGCCTCGATCTCATCGAGCAGGCAGAACGGCGACGGCTTGAGCCTCTGTATGGCAAAAAGCAGCGCGATGGCAGTCAGGGCTTTTTCACCGCCGGAAAGCTGCATCATATTCTGCAGTCTTTTGCCGGGAGGCTGTGCCGTAATTATCACCCCGGTCTCCAACAGATCATCGGGGTCTGAAAGTGACAGCGTGCCCTTGCCGCCTCCGAACAGTGAAGAAAAAACTTTACCGAATTCATTGTTGATAAGCCCGAACTTTTCCGAGAACTGCTTTCTCATGGAAGTGTTGAGTGAATCAATGATGTCAGTGAGGTTTTCCCTGGCCTTTATCAGGTCATCGAGCTGGGTCTTCATCGTCTGATAGCGCTCGGAGACCGTTTTATACTGGTCGATGGAATTGACATTGACATTGCCCAGTTCGCGGATGTCATTCCTGGTATCGGATATGGTCTTGTTTATCTGGGATACAGACTGCTTCTGCAGTTCCTCAGAGCAGAAATCGCCAGCGCTCACATATGTGAGCTTGTATTCATCCCACATGTGATTGCTCAGCTCAGAGCGTTTCTCATCGATCTTTTCCTTCTGCGCTGTCAGTCTGACCTGCTCGCGGTCAAGAGATGACAGTGTCTCAGAAATACTCTCTCGCCTGTCAAAGAAGCTTTTGTGTTCTGATGTATATCTCTCGCGTTCTTTTTTCGCCTCAGCGAGCGCAGCGCTGTTTCTGGAGATATCTTTCCGGCAGCTTTCGATCTCCAGCTCCAGCTTCTTCCTGTCATTTTCCAGTCTTACAAGCTCCTGGTCTGTGCTGTTCTGCCTGCTGGTCACGTCACTGAGCTCCTTTTCCAGAAGCTCCTTCTCTTTTCTGTTCCTGGCAAGATTTTCACCGGCAAATTCCAGTTTCTGTTTAAGCTCGGAATAGCGGACTCGCAGATCTGTGCTGTGTCTGCCAAGCTCCTCCTCCTGCGCGGCCAGCTTTTCGATCTGGGCGCTGATCTGCGCGGATCTCTCCTCAGCTTTTTTCCTGTCATCCTCACAGCTGGCGATCTTGTCATTTATGCCGGAGGAAAGAACTCTGATCTCATCTTTATTGGAAGTTATCTGCCCGAGCTCCTTCTGTATGCCGTTGATGGTGTTGATGTGATCGGCCTGGTTCTGGGCCACCTGCCTGATCCTGAGCTGAACAGTATTCCTGCGGATATTGAGTTCTTCCTTTGCCGCGTGCAGACTGTTCAGGGTGTCTGAGCATTTTCTGCTGCTGCCTTCCAGATCCTCCAATATCCTGCTGCGCCCGGCGATATCATTCTGCAGGGAATCGACACTTTTTTTCAGCTCATCCATCTCCCTGTGTCTCGCGAGAAGATTTCCTGTCTTTTTGTAAGCTCCGCCGGAAAGCGAGCCTCCGGGGTTGAGCGACTCCCCTTCAAGCGTGACTATCCGGAGACTGTAGCGGTATTTCCTGGCTATCGCCAGCGCGTGATCGATGTTGTCGACGATACTGATGCGCCCGAGCAGGTATGAAGTGATATTCCGGTACTTGTCGTCAGTATCTACAAGTTCATCTGCAGTGCCGATGAAGCCCTTCTCTGAGCGGATATCCCTGCTCTGGCTGTCTTTTCTGCCGGAAATACTGGTAAGGGGAAGAAATGTCGCGCGTCCATAGCGGTTTTCTTTAAGATACTCTATCATCCTGCGCGCTGTGGACTCATCCTCAGTAATGATATTAGAGATACTTCCGCCCAGAGCTGTCTCTATGGCAGTCTCATATTTTTTGCCGACACTTATCACGTCGGCCACGACTCCGATCAGGCCCTTTTCGCTGTCCTTCCTCTCCATAACGCGGCGGATGCTGCCGCTGTATCCTTCATAGCGTTCCGTGATGTTCTTTAGCATCCTGTACCTGGCAGATTCCTCGTGAAAGGCCTTCTGCTTTTCACTGAGTTCATTTCTGGCAGCGATCGTATCGGCAGACAGTTTTTTCGAAAGCTTCAGATTCTCGTTCTCCAGCCTGGCATTCTCACTCAGTTCACCGGCGATCTGTTCTTCTTCGGCTTTGAGAGTGTCAGCCAGACTGTCATCTGAGCTGGCATCACTCCTGGCAGAGATCAGCTGTGCGGAAAGCTGGGAATATCTGAGCTCAGACTGCTCCAGCATTGTGTTGTAACGCTCAAGATGGCTTTTTTCATCAGATATCTGATTGAGGTACTCTATCGTGTCAGAGCTAAGCGAATCCATCTCTTCCCGCAGTGCCGCGATCCTGGAGCGGAGTTCATCAAGAGCCTCCAGACTGTCATTCTCGACGGACTGTGCCTGTTCATAATCGCTCTGAAGGCTTAAGACCTCCTGGCTGCAGCTTTCGATCTCGGCAGCCTTTTCGGATATCTTTGCCCCAGCCTCCGATATACGGCTGCTGTCAGCGGCAAGGCTCTCTTTAATGCCTTCACTCTTTGACCTGAGCAGTTCCCTGCTGCCCTCAAGACGCTGAAGATCAACGCTGCGCGCAGTACATGACTCATTGAGGCCGGAGATCTTTTCGTCGTATTCTTCCATAAGGGACTCGATCTCAGTGTAGGCAGACTTGATAGATTCATACTGGTTCCTGGCCTCAGCAAGCTGATCTTCAACGATAGTCAGTCTATCATCCGAGGAAGCGGCCTCTTTTTTCAGCCTGTCGAAGGATATCAGATACATGTTGGCTTCATATATCTTAAGGTCGCCCCGCAGCCGCAGATACTCCACAGCCTTTTCATTCTGCTGCCTCAGCGGTTCCAGCTGAAGCTCAAGCTCGTGGATGATATCCTGTGCACGCTTGATATTCTGCTGCTCTTCATCCAGATCCCTGAGAGCCGCCGCCTTGCGCTTTTTATACTTGACGATGCCTGCGGCCTCGTCAAAGAGCTCACGTCTTTCCTCCGGCTTGCCGCTGAGTATCTTGTCTATCTGGCCCTGGCCGATTATTGAATAACCTTCCTTGCCGATACCGGTATCGAAGAACATTTCCTGGATATCTTTAAGGCGGCAGGAATGCCCGTTTATCTTGTATTCGCTCTCACCGGATCTGAAAACACGTCTGGACACAGTGACAGTCTCGTAGCTGACCGGCAGACTGTGGTCCGAATTGTCAAGTGTGATGCTGACAAATGCGAATCCGAGAGGCTTGCGGTTCTGGGTGCCGGAAAAGATAACATCTTCCATCTTCTGGCCCCTGAGCTGCTTGGCGCTCTGTTCGCCCAGCACCCATCTGACGGCGTCGGCGACATTGCTCTTGCCGCTGCCGTTAGGTCCTACTATGCCGGTGATGCCTTTATTGAATTCGAAAACAAGTCTGTTGGCAAATGACTTGAATCCCTGAACTTCAATACTTTTTAAATACATGTGTACCCCTTCACTTAGCCTGCCTGTTTAGTCCGAGGATGGCGTGGTATGCAGCTTCCTGGCCTGCCGCCTGCTTGGAATGCCCTTCCCCGGTGCCGATGACTTTATCGCCGAGCAGTACCTGCATGACAAAGACTCTGTCATGTTCGGGACCTCTTGTCTGCGCCAGCTGATATGTGATAGGGTCTTTGTGATCCTTCTGAAGTATCTCCTGCAGATATGTTTTGCTGTCGTGGAACATCGATTTGTTTTCAATGTCATCGAGGATGAACTTCATGATGAAATCAGCCGCGCAGTCGGTGCCGCCGTCCAGGTAGATGGCGCCGATAAGTGCCTCCAGCGCGTCTGAAAGTATGGAATCACGGCATCTGCCGCCGTTCATGTCCTCTCCTCTGCCCAGCAGAAGATATTTCCCGAGATCTATCTGGCGCGCACAGTAGGCAAGCGTCGGTTCACAGACCAGGCTGGCTCTCTTCCGGCTCATCTGGCCTTCAGACATATCGGGAAAATTCCGGTAGAGAAAATCGCTGGAAACTATCTCCAGGACCGCGTCGCCCAGAAATTCGATACGCTCGTTGTAATCCAGCCTGCGGAGTTTATATTCATTGGCGTATGAGCTGTGAGTCAGTGCAAGACTGAGCTGCGATCTGTCCTTAAAACTATATCCGATCTTTTCTTCAAGCTCCTGAGCTGCTTTGCTGTGGTTCATTGTGCGTCACTTTCTTCCGCAGTCTGTGAACTGCCGACCGCAGCGGATATTTTGCCGGTGATATCTTTTCTGACAAAATTGGCAGCCTGGGTGATGGCGATGCGGATCTCCTTGGCCTCAGCGCTTCCATGAGCTTTCACGACAAGACCCTTGAGTCCGAGGAGCGGAGCTCCGCCATACGCGCTGGCATCGTACTCCTTAAGGTCGGACTTGAGATCCTTATATATCAGAGCAGCACCGATCTTCGTCTTGAGAGACTTAGTCAGTGTCTTCTTGAGCAGGGACATTATCGCGATGGCAGATCCCTCATACATCTTCAGGGCGACATTGCCGGCAAACGCGTCGCAGACGATAACGTCAGCCTTACCGGCAGGGATATCCCGCGCTTCAATGCTGCCGATAAAATTGATGCCGCTGCATTCCTTGAGCAGCGGGTAAGTCTGCCTGACAAGGTCATTGCCCTTGGCCTCCTCGGTACCTATGTTGAGAATGGCGACACGAGGGTTTTTGATGCCTACATAGTATTCCATATATATAGATCCCATCTGGGCGAACTGAACAAGATTTGACGGCTTGGCGTCAACATTCGCGCCGCAGTCGATCAGAAGCGAGACACCCTGAAGTGTCGGCATAAGGGGGGCAAGAGCCGGCCTCTGTATGCCTCTTATGCGGCCTATCAGCACCTGTCCCCCGACAAGTACGGCTCCGGTGCTTCCCGCAGATAGAAAAGCGTCTGCCTTTCCCTCTCTGACAAGCCTCTGGGCAATTACCATCGAAGAATCTCTTTTCTTTTTTATTGCAAACGCAGGATGCTCGTCATTGGTGATCACCTCTGATGCATGCACGATCTCCAGTCTGCTCTCATCATATTTTTTCCCTGAGAGCAATGCTTTTATCTGCTGCTCATCACCGGTCAGGAAGATATATATCCCGCTGTCCTGCGCAAGAGCGTCAACACAGCCCTGAACAACTGCTGCGGGGGCATTGTCGCCTCCCATTGCGTCTACGGCTATTCTCACGTAATTATCCATAATAATCCAGCTTTCTGTATAAAAAGAGAAGCTGTTACACCTGAAACCTTCTCATTGTAGGGTCCATATGTAACAGCTTCAAAGAATCCGATTAATGATCACTGAGCATTGACCTTGATAATCTCTTTCTTATTGTAAGCACCGCAGGCCTTGCAAACTCTGTGTGGCATCACTAATGCTCCGCATTTGCTGCATTTGGACATTGTGGGAACTGACATCTTCCAGTTTGCTCTTCTGCTGTCCCTTCTCGCCTTTGATGATTTATTCTTAGGACAAATAGACATGGTTCACACCTCCTTAAAATTTTTGAAAATATCCCGGATGGCTGACATCCTCGGGTCCGCTGATGATCTGTCACATCCGCAGTCGCCCTCATTCAGATCTCTGCCGCATACAGGACAAAGTCCCGCACAATCTTCCCGGCATAAAACCTTCGCGGGAAGATGAAGTATCAGCTCATTTCTGATGAACCTGTCTACATCCAGTGTGTTTCCGTCAATAAAAGTAATCTCATCCAGATCCCCTTTGACTCCGCTGTGTATCTTCTCAAAATCGATCTTCTGATCAAAGTCAAAATCAAGAGGAACCGACAGATCCTTCAGGCATCTGCTGCATGGAATAACAAGCGATATATTAGCTGAACCGGAGATACTGACCTTGCTGTGACCTTCATTAACAATGGTCATATCAATGTGCTGACCGCTTTCAACAGGATATGAAAGACCCTCATATTCAAGCTTGTCCATATCCAGTCCCGGGCTGTAAGCACAGCTCTTATAATCCGTTGATATAATCTCAGAAATATCAATAACCATAGAAATCTCCTGTATCCATACCTTTGTAATTATACATATGAAAAATGTGTTTGTCAACAAATTTTTATCCATATAAATGCGGTTTCAGAAAGGGTTCATGACAGCGCTTTCCCGCTGAGCGCATTTGATTGCCGCGGGGCATATTTCATGTTAAAATTATAAATCATCAGCAGGGCGCACGCAGCCCATATAAGCTGCTCTCCTGCTTGGGAGGATTTTTATGAAAACTACGGCTGTTATCGCAGAATACAATCCATTTCACAACGGTCATCTGTACCAGTTCGGCCAGATCCGCAAGATCACTGGATCAGAGCGCATAATTGTCATCATGAGCGGCGATTTCGTACAGCGCGGCGGACCGGCCTGCGCAGACAAATATGCCAGGAGCCGCATGGCTGCTGAATGCGGAGCCGACATGGTATTTGAACTGCCCTGCGCGGGCGCCTCATCGAGTGCCGAGATCTTTGCCTCATCTGCAGTTTCGCTGGCTGATTCACTGGGTTTTGTCGATCATCTCTGCTTCGGCTGCGAAGACACATGTACGGACCAGTTCGATATGCTGGCGGATATCCTTAACGATGAACCTGATGAGTACCGGGCTCTTCTCAGGGAAAATCTCCAGAGGGGGATGAATTTCCCCGCGGCAAGAGACCTGGCTCTGGGGAAATATACGGGCAGCAGTCCTGAAGAATATGAAAGAATGCACGCCGCCCTGAAAAAGCCGAATAACATTCTGGCCATCGAATATTTAAGAGCTCTTAAAAGGCGAGGCTCAAAGATACAGGCTCTGCCGGTCCGGCGTGTCGGCGGCGGACACGACTGCGCCGACAGCTCAGGGCAGTATGTATCGGCCAGATCTATCCGGGACGCGATAGCGGACAATGACACCGGGATCATCGCCGGCTCAATGCCCGCAAATGCCGCGGCAGTAATGTATGATTATCTGGAAAGCGGCGGCCTGCTCTGCGCTGATGATTTTTCGGAAGCGGTGTCATACGCCCTGCTCAGTGAGAAAGGGCATCTTAACGAATACTCTGACGTAAGCGATGACATAGCCAACAGGATCGAGAGCACAGTCACCGGCATGCTCAGCCTCTCAGAGTATGTTGACAGGCTGCAGACACGCAATATTACCTCAGCGCGGCTGCGAAGATGTCTTTTTCACATATTGCTGAGACATAAAAAAAGCTTCCTTGACGCGTGGGCAGCAGATGGGTATTCTGGCTATGCTTCTGTTCTGGCCTTCAGGAGGGATTCACAGGAACTGTTTTCCGCAGTGCCGGAGGAATTCCGCAGCAGGCTCATACTTCGCTCAGCTGACAGAGAAAAGCTGTCAGGAACAGACGCAGAGCTCAGCAGCAATGACATTTTCGCGTCAGAGCTTTACCGGATGACATTAAGCAGAAAGTACGGCTGCCGGAAAAAACAGATACTTTCAGAGCCGGTTATCGTTGTCGGCAATGATATATTATAACAATAAAAAAGATACAGCAATATACGCACAGAATAATATCTGTACCTGTACTGCTGTATCAATAAACTGTCCTCTTGAATGACATGCCGCGAGCCGGTGATTATCAGTCTATATCATCGTAATCGTCATAATCATCGTCGTCATCTTTTTCAATATTATCTTCTTCCCTGACTCTGCGGGACTTCTTCCTGGGAGCCTTCTCCTCGGCTTCATCCTCTTCTTCAGCGATTATCTCATCGTCCTCGTAATCCTCATCTTCGGCGTAATCGTCATCATCTGCAGCTGTATCCTCCTGTTCAGGAGCAGCAGCAGGTGCCGGAGCCGGAGCAGCGGGCGCTGCAGCTGTGTCAGCAGCCGGAGCTGCGGAAGGCTGGGCCTTGATGCTGTTCATCTGGGCTGTGAGGGCATCGTTATTCTCTTTGAGAAGCTTCATATTCTCACTGAGACCATTTACAAGGCCGTCAGTGTTAGTCTTTACAACGTCTATCGAGCTCGAAACAGCGGCCTGGATATTAGATATAAGATCACTGGCATAATTAAGAGAGCCGAGTGTTATCTCGTCTGCATTGCGAGTCGCTGTATCCATGATATCCTTGGCCTGGGCATTGGCGGAGTTGATGGTCTGATCTGCCTTCTCGTATGCCTTGAGCATGATCTCGTGATCCTCAACCAGCTGATTAGCATATTCTGTTGTCTGATCTATCATCTGCTGTGCCTGTTCTTTCGCGTCGCTGATGATCTTGTCCTTCTGCTCAATTATCTTCTTGTAGCGGCGGATCTCATCCGGTGTCTTGAGCCTGAGCTCCGTAAGCAGCTCATAAAGCTGATCCTTGGGAACAACTATCTTGGACTGTGAAAAAGGCGCCGGTTTGCATCCTTCAATAAACTCTTCTATCTCATCAATAATCTGCTCGATCTTGCTCATTGTGAATAACCCCTCTCAATGAAATACCAATATATCAATATTTTTCTAAAACTTTCTGTTCAACATAAGGCGGTACGAACTTGCTGATATCTGCGTGATATTTAGCCAGCTCACGTACCGTGCTGGAGCTTAGATACGAATAATTCTGATCAGTTATCAGAAATAAGGTATCAAGAGCAGGATTCAATAATCTGTTGGCCTGCGCCCACTGCAGTTCATATTCAAAATCAGAAACTGCACGCAGTCCTCTGACGATTATCCTTGCATTGCTGCTCTGCGCGAAGTCTACCAGAAGGCCGGTAAAATATGTAACTTCAACTCCCGGAATGTCTTTGGTAACTTCCTCTAACATATTAACACGTTCTTCGGCTGAAAACAACGGAGATTTTGCACTGTTATTCAAAACTCCGATAACAAGTCTGTCAACCATCGAAGATGCCCGACGGATGATATCGATATGTCCGTTGGTGACCGGATCAAAACTGCCCGGATAAACTGCTGTTCTCATTATAAAAAGGTCCTCATGTTCGTCTGACGAACAAATGCTTGTTCGTCTTATATTTTTTTGTACGTAAAAGCTCATAGCCGTAAGATCCCAGATAATCAAAATCAGAATCAAGCGATGCCTCGATAATGATCAGCGTATCATGATCTATGACCGGTGAACTCTTAAGAGCATCAAGTATATCTGCCTCAAGCATCTTCCTGTATGGAGGATCCATGAAGACAATGTCAAAATGACTTTTGCTGCCGGCAAGCCGTGTGACCGCGCTGCGGCAGTCCATCAGCAGGACATCAGCCCTGTCAGCCAGATGAGTGGATGACAGATTATATCTGATGCATTCTGCTGCTGATCTGTTCTTGTCCACAAATACAGCCCGCTCCGCGCCGCGGCTTAAAGCTTCGATGCCGATGGCGCCGCTCCCACTGAAAAGATCAAGGAACGAACACCCATACAGCCTGTCGGATATAATATTGAATAACGTTTCCTTGATCCTGTCTGTAGTCGGCCTGGTATTCATGCCTTCCGCAGTCTTAAGCTGAATGCGTCTTGCCGAACCGGCTATAACGCGCATATGATCACATCCTGTCAGCAACTTAAAAACATTTTAATATAATTCGTGGTACAATGCAACCGGATTAAGCCCGAAAATCATTGTATTTTTACAATACAATTGTCCCGCCTAAGGCGGTCGCTGATAACGCCTTCAGGAGCCTGCAGTGTTCCGGGGCGCTGAGCTCCGGGTCCTCTGATGTGAGACTGGACGCGGCTTCAGCTGCCTCCAGCAGTTCTCTGGAGTCCTCGTAAATATCCGCTATCCGGAAACCGATCTCGCCGCTCTGCCTTATGCCGAATATATCTCCCGGGCCGCGCAGCTTCATGTCCTCGGCAGCGATCCGGAATCCGTCATTGGTCTGCAGCATGATCTCAAGACGTCTGCTTACATTCGCGCCTGCGCGGCCATACATGAAAATACAGTATGACTGGGAATCACTTCTGCCGACTCTGCCGCGCAGCTGATGCAGCTGTGCGAGCCCGAAGCGTTCAGAGTTCTCGATCATCATCACTGTCGCTGACGGGACATCCACGCCTACCTCAATAACTGTGGTAGATACAAGCACGTCCGTGCCGTCCCCGGCGAAACTCTGCATGATGGCATTTTTTTCCTCTGCCTTCATTTTGCCGTGAAGACAGGATACTCTCACACCGCTGCCGAGCTTACCGCTCAGCTTCAGCGAATAATCCTGTACATTCTCCGCGTCAATGCCATCGGAGTCCGAGACCAGAGGACAGATCACATATGCCTTATGCCCCTGCCTGACCTGCTCAGCTATCAGCCTGTATGCCGCCTGCCTGTATGAGGTATCCACCACGCAGTTCTTTATCGGCAGTCTGCCCCGGGGCTTTTCATCGATAACAGAAATATCCAGATCGCTGTACAGAACAATAGCCAGCGTTCTGGGTATCGGTGTCGCGCTCATGACAAGGACATGCGGATATCCGCCCGGGCTTTTGGCTGCGAGCTTCTCTCTCTGACGCACGCCGAAACGGTGCTGTTCGTCAGTGACGATCAGGGCGAGTCTGTCATAGACTGCCTTATCCTGGAAAAGTGCCTGAGTGCCTATTATGACATCATATTCATGGGAAATGATCCCCTCGTAGACTGTTTTCTTCTGGGCGGCGCTCATCGCTCCCGTGAGCAGTGCTGTTCTTATGCTTGTTCCGTCAAACAGTGAGCAGAGCTTTTCATAATGCTGTCTCGCGAGCACTTCAGTAGGTGCCATCAGGCAGCCCTGGTATCCGGCAAGTGCCGTCTCTGCAAGCGCAAGCGCGGCGATTATGGTCTTGCCTGAGCCTACGTCTCCCTGAATGAGCCTGTTCATTGTCCTGCCGCTCTTAAGATCAGACTCTGTTTCCCTGAATACGCGCATCTGGGCAGAGGTAAGCTTATACGGCAGCCTGCCGATAAATTCATCGGCGCTGACACTGTCCGGCACCCTGAAATCACTGGACTCATTTCCGCGGTTTTTGCTGAGCAGCTTCAGTGACAGAGAAAACAGGAAAAACTCATCAAATGCCAGCCTGCGGCGGGCCAGTCTGTAATTCTGCAGATCATCCGGAAAATGTATCTGCCTGACAGCAAAATCCATCCCCGGCAGCCCGTATGCCTTTTTTGTATCCTCAGAGAGAAAATCCTGTGAAAGATCAATCTGCTCCGTTATATAAAGCATAGTTTTGCGGAAAAAATTCTGGGTCAGGCCTTCAGTCAGCGCGTAGACCGGCTGGAGCGAACAGCGCAGCGCGGCGTAGCTGTCTTCATCATAGATATCAGGATGCTGCAGTACGCGCCGTGAGCCCTTATGCATCACCCGGCCGTACATGATTATATTCTGTCTGAGTACCAGCTGCCTGCGTATATACGGAGCATGATACCAGACTATCTGCAGGGAAGCTTCACTGTCAGGGATCTCTGCCGTAACTATTTCAGCATGCCCGCGCCTCACAATTCTGGCCGGCGCTGTAAGCCTGACAAGGTATGCCGCCTCGCAGGAATCATCACAGCTTGTGTCGGAGGCAGCGATGGGCTCTTCATAGCGCCGGTAATCCCTGGGATAATGCCTCAGGAAGTCGCCCGCTGTAGATATCCCTATGCGCATGAGCCGTTCCTGGGATCTCGGGCCGATCCCCTTCAAAGTGCTAACAGGATCTTCATCTTTCATGACAATCTTACTTTGCCTGGCGCTGTCATTCGACAGAAACTACATAGTAGTATATAGGCTGTCCGCCGCTGTATACCTCGACCTCGCAGTCAGGGTACTTTTCCTTCAGTTTCTCCGAAAGCTCAGAGGCATCATGCTCCGTGACGTCAGCGCCATAATAGATCGTGATGATCTCCGAGCCTTCATCAGCCATCGTGCCTATCGTGTCGATCACCGTCTGCTTGATGTCAGTGCCGACTGCCGCCAGACCGTCATCAGAAAGTCCCATGATATCGCCGCGGTGTACCTCTTTATCGTCGATCGTGGTATCACGGACGGCAAAGGTTACCTGCGCGCTCCTGACACCGTCCATCTCACTGATCATGTTGGAGGCATTTGCCTCGTCCGTCTCGCCCTCATTGTAATTGATGACAGCTGTTATACCCTGCGGAACGGTTTTGGAAGGTATGATGATCACTTTTTTATCTGTGCACATATCAGCAGCCTGGTTCGCGGCAAGGATGATGTTTTTGTTGTTGGGCATCACAAATACTGTCCTGGCGTTGACTTTTTCAACCGCGTCCAGGATGTCTGCCGTGCTGGGGTTCATAGTCTGTCCGCCTTCAACGATGACGTCAACTCCCAGGCCTGAGAAGATCTCCTTCATGCCCTCGCCCATAGAGACCGCGACAAAGCCGACATTCTTGGGAGGATCAGATACAGCCTGTTCTGCATCTTCCTTTTTCTGCATCTCCGCCAGCTTTTCGGAATCGCTGAAAAGAAGTTCCCTGTGCTCTTCATGCATATTATCGACCTTGACACTTGTAAGAGCTCCGTATCCGAGTGCCTTCTGCAGGGCGAGTCCGGGGTCGTCAGTATGCAGATGCACCTTGACGATGCCGTCTGATTTAGCAACGATCACTGTGTCGCCGATCCCTGAAAGATAATTTTTAAAATCTGTTTCCGCACATTTGTCGAAGGAATCATTGAGTTTGATGATGAACTCCGTACAGTATTTGAATCCGGCAGGCTGTGCCTCTTCCCCGGCATCTGTCTTTACTTCCTCATCAGGCTCCTTGCCGATAAGATTGTCGTAGGCACCTTCAAGTATTGTCATCAGTCCCTTGCCGCCTGAGTCGACCACACCCGCCTGCTTGAGTACGGGAAGCATCTCCGGTGTAAGGCTGAGCATGTAATTGCCGTATTCTATGATCTGTCTCAATGCTTCTGTCATATCGTCAGAAGTCTCAAAAATATCCTGGGCCTTTTCACTCATGCCTCTGGCTACAGTCAGTATGGTGCCTTCCTTTGGCTTCATAACTGCCTTATATGCAGTCTCGCTGGCCCTCTTGAAGGCTTCTGCCGCCACAGCGTTATCAATCTCCTCGACATTCCTGACAGCCCTGGTAAAACCTCTGAAAAGCTGCGACAGTATGACGCCGGAATTGCCTCTGGCTCCTCTGAGGGCGCCCTGGGAGATAGCCTTGGCAAGGCTGGCCATAGTCGGCTCTTCGATAGCCTCCACCTCATTGGCAGCAGACATTATAGTCATAGTCATATTTGCTCCCGTGTCACCGTCAGGTACAGGGAACACATTGAGCTCATTTATATATTCCTTTTTGGAATCCAGTCTCCTTGCGCCTGCCAGAAACATGTTCCTGAGCTGCGCAGCGTTTATAGTCTCGATACTCACAACAGGATCCTCCCTCTGTTAATCTATTACTCTCACACCTTCAACAAAGATGTTTACTTTTTCTACGTGCATACCTGTAAATTCCTCGACCTTGTACTTGACTGTGTCGATAAGATTTTCAGATATCGTAGAAATATTTACGCCGTAGACAGTGATAATGTGGAAATCGACCGTGATCCTGTCATTTCCGCTGATCGTTATCCCTACGCCCTTGGTAAGACTTTCGCGTTTCAGCAGCTTGACAAGCCCGTCTTTAACACTGACCATCGCCATGCCGACAACACCGAAGCACTCGACTGCCGCGATGCCGGCGTATTTAGCTATAACATCGGTATCTATAAGGATTCTGCCATTCTCATTGATTATATATCCTCGCATATATGATCCTCCATATCAGATGATGTTCGGGGTCAAAAGGTTTTGCCCATATTGTAATGTATCATGCTCATCACAAATAGTATCACATGACAAACGCATAATGATACATACTACATAATATCATATTATTAAAAAAAATAAATATTTTTGTATGTAATTAAGGGAAATAAAAAAATCTTCTTGCATTTGCAGATATAATCTGTTATTATCTTAATGTTGCAGACTGCGTTAAGCACTGCAGTTATATGTTGAACGGATGATAAGGGAGGTGCATTAAGATGGCAAAATGTGCAATTTGCGGTAAGGGAGCTCACTTCGGTATCAAAGTGTCTCATTCACATAGAAGATCAAATAAGATGTGGAAATCTAACATCAAAAAGGTTAAGGTCAATGACAACGGTACGCCGAAGAGCATTTATGTTTGTACTTCCTGCCTGAGATCAGGCCTGGTCGAAAGAGCATAATTCTTAATTTCAGACAGATAAATAAAAAGACCTGCAACAGGTCTTTTTATTTTTTTGCGCTGTTCCTGTCCTTCTGAACAGAGCGCGCTTTATCTGCTGTTGAAGACGAACTCTTCTGTGGCAAGATGGATGCGGGTTTTATCGTTGAGCTTCACCGGCTCGGAATCTTCTATTCTTACACCGTCGAGATAAATATGATTAGTCGAATTGCAGTCGATGATATAATACTGATCTTCATCTTTTTCATATCTGATAAAGGCATGTATCCTGCTTAAACTGGGATTATTGCTGACCACGTAATCGCAGGCGAGAGGCACCTTGCCTATGATGAACGGAGATCCGGACAGAGGGATTATCTCTCCTGTTTTTCTCCTGAGGAGAAATGCCGGAGCTGATGTTCTGCTGTCAGCCGCGTCTGCCGTTTCCGGCTCTTGTTCCGCTGCGGCAGGGATTTCCTCAGCAGCTTCAGCCTCGCTGTCATTCCCCTGACCTTCAAGATACATTATCAGCTCCTTAAGGCCATAGACATCAGCTGAAAGCCCGCTGATCTTCTCAGATACAGCTGAGCGGAAATCGCCGGGTTCATTTTTCCCGAAAACTTCCAGCAGCCCGCTGAGCAGCGAACCCAGTTTCCCGGTATCTGCAGAGAGATTCGATATAGGTATCACAGCCAGGTAGAGCTTGCCTGTGTCAGGGGCAGTGTATACGTATGAACTGTCAAAGACTACGTAGCTGCTGTCGATAAAGGAATCTTCCAGGAACAGGAGCATATCGTACAGATCTTTATAGACTCTGAGCAGTGTCTGCCTGTCAGGCCGGTCTGGCCTGCATTCAGCGAGAGGAATGAGATCAGCTGTCTGGTAGACAAGCATCCCGTCTTTCCTGCTGACGGCAGTTTTCAGAAATCCCTTATCTGCAGATTCATTGATGAGCTGGATTATGATATCATCAATATCCCGCAGAGATTCATAATTATAAGTTAGAACCTTCTGCGAAGCAATGATCTGCGAATTAAAAATATTACTCATTCTTGGCATCCTCTTTCATATTGTTGATCGTTTCATTTACATCGGGATCATCGTCCGAGCGGTTTTTAAAGCGGTTTATTATATCAGGTGCGATATCGATTATCTTTGATACAGGATCTGAGGAATTGACAGTTATAACTCTAACGCTGCCATCCTTGATCACCAGCACGGCAGACGGAGACATTTTTCCGCCCATACCGCCGGAAGCACTTTCCTTGTGATCTCTGTGCCAGGCACCTGCAGCCATTCCGAAGGAAACATCCATCAGAGGAAGTATCAGTGTATCGTTTACATGTATCGGTTCACCGACGATAGTTTTGGAGGAAAGAAATCCATCCATACCGTGAAACAAAGATTCAATCGTATTATTAAAATTATTCTCCGACATCTCACAAACCTCCATAGTCTGCAGTATAATTATTAAAGTGCTTTGATCTTTTTAACAAGTGAGAAGAATTTTTTATTCAGTACAACCGGAAGCATATATATCAAAACTCTTATCAGCATGATGTGTCCGTGCAGCTGCAGCTCACCCTCCATGACCTTATCCTCAAATTCAGGCGTCAGCCGCATGCCGTCCGGGCAGAGCGGATACAGAAGACTCAGATATCCCATTATCCTGCCTGTCTGAGCAGGATCCCCGGATCCGAAATGCAGATATATCCTTTCAGGTACCGGCAGCAGGTAAATAAGCAGTTTCTTTATCCTGACAAGGCTTTTTTCAAACCATCGCCGGTTTCCCTCATCGTCGATCAGGATCATTATCTTTTCTTTTTTATCATCGATCTCAGAGATCCTGTCTGAAATACCTGCCAGCTTATCCCAGATATTCTCAGGCATGTCCTGCAGCCTGTCGATAAATCCGCCTATCCTGCCGGGGATACGCGCCAGTGCGTCTGCTGCTTTCTTCAGTCTGCCGGCGATCTGTCTGAAGAACCCTCTGATCTTCTCCGCAAATGAAATGTGATCCTTCTCATTGCCGGCTGCCTCATCCGCAGCGGGCTCGCTGTCTCCGGTGCCGATATCCTCATCAGCCTCTTGTTCATGTGGGCTTTCATGTATATCATCCGTGTATTCATCCGGATATCTGTCCTCGATCTGCGGCGGGGCTTCTGCCTGCGCTGCGGATCTGTCCTCTGCCGGTGCGGTCTTTTTTCTGTAAGTCTGTCTCTTTTTCTTTGCCTTTTTCCTGTTGTCAAAGACAGTAAACCAGGCCGCCCTGATCTGCAGATGCATCTTCCTGTCTGATGAAGCCGAAGAATCATAACTGAAGATGACGTGCAGGAGCCTGAAGAGCCAGCCTGCATCGGCCTCAGCCCGTATGGCCTCCTCCTTCTGTGCTTTTGCTCTGTACGTTACAGGTACAAACAGAATAAGTGCAGCCAGTATCAGGATGACAGCCAGTATGATAAGAAGGATCTTGCCGATGATCCCTAAAATCATTAATATTATGCCAAGCAATATTCTACCTCTTCTTTTTGCCGCACGAAGCTTCGTGACTGTCAAAACAGCTGCGCACGTCAGTACCGCCGGTAGTTTTCAGCACGTCGAGTATTATCCTGCCGGCCAGTTCACGTGATTCCCTCTTTGTCCCCGCCAGGCCGACGATCAGCTGATCCTTTCCGTCAAAATGCGGCAGCCGGAGCAGCTCGCTGTGGTAAATATCAAGCAGGCCGTCCTGACTTGAGGAGAGCATGATGCAGTATGTACCTGTTATCTTTCTTGTATGTTCGATCAGGTATTTATAATACGCCTTTTTGTGCTTAAGAGAATCGCCCATATAAAGCTTATTATACCAGTACATGTCTCTGCTCCGTTCTCCTGCCGACTTTCGATCTCATCTGCCGACCGGTCATTTTATATGTTCGTGAGTAAACAGGTGGTCCTGACAGTATTCATAATTGCCGTTGCATTTGGAACAGAACCTGAATTCCAGCTCGGGGTTGGATTCGCTGGTCCTGCCGCACACGGCACATCTGTGCTTGCTTATGCTGCTGTTCTGCGGCTTTTTGACAGCCTTCGCGTAGGCCTGCTGTCTCTTGAACTGTGCCGGGGATATCTTTTTCTTCCTCATAAAGCCGAAGAAGAAGATCACGAAGTTCATGACAGCCAGGGCTGCCGAGATACGTGTACCCATGTCAGGCGCAGTTATGATTATAAACGCGAAATAGGCCATGTCGATATAGGCCAGCCATTTTATCTTTACCGGGATAAGGAACATAAAGAGCAGTTCGGTATCAGGATAAATGAAGGCAAAGGCCAGGAAAAGGCTCATATTCAGGTAGTACGTGTCCATGACATATACATTGCCTGAGATAAAATAAGCCAGGAAAGATCCCAGTATCGTGAATATAACTCCGGTGAAATAATACACGTTGAACTTGAAGCTGCCCCAGGTATTCTCCAGAGTCTCGCCTATCATATAATAGAGATAAACAACAAATATAAATAAAAATACGTTGGTATCAGGCGCCTCTATGAGAAATGTGAAGATCCTCCAGATCTGGCCGTGTATTATAGCTGATGGATCCAGGCTCAGATAATTCTGATAAAATTCCGGATTTGTGTAATGAAGTATCAGCCCGAATATATATAAAGCGCAGATATATCTCATCAGATGTCTGATGGGGTGTCTGCCTATGCTGCGTTCCATTTTATTGAGAAATTTCTCCAAATATCTTCCCTCCAAATACAGTAAAAGGCATAGTGGGCCGGTCTGCCCGTTAATTAACAGTATAGAATTTAAGCTTTGATTTGTCAACCGATGTGTTTGCAAGGCAGAGCCCGGCTGAGCAAGCTGTCTGTATGCTTTATACAGTTTTCGGAGAATGTATCTTTTGCAATTTTTTACGGGCAGGAATCATTGTATTTTTTGGGCGCTTATCGTATAATAATTTCGAAATTGACAGAATATTTTTATTTAAGGAGGGCTGCGGCAACGTTCCAGACGAAGCTCGTGTTTATATGAATCAATTATACTATATGGGTATTGATGTCGGATCGACGACTGTGAAAGTGGTCATACTCGATAAGGACAGCAATATCCTGTTTTCAGATTATGAAAGACATTTTGCGAATATACAGGAAACTCTTCTTGACCTGGTTACAAAGGCCTACAACTCACTGGGAGATGTCAGCTTTTACCCTATGATAACCGGTTCAGGAGGCATGTCTATCTCAAAATATATAAAGATACCTTTTGTGCAGGAGGTATTTTCAGTCGCTACCGCCCTGAAGGCCTTTGCGCCGAAGACGGATGTGGCCATCGAGCTGGGCGGCGAGGACGCCAAGATCGTGTATTTTGAGAACGGCAATGTCGAGGAGCGCATGAACGGTATCTGTGCCGGCGGAACAGGCGCTTTTATTGATCAGATGGCAGCGCTGCTCAAGACAGACGCGGCAGGTCTTGACAGACTTGCTGCTGATTATAAGAATCTCTACCAGATCGCGGCCAGGTGCGGTGTCTTTGCCAAGACCGATATCCAGCCTCTGATAAATGAAGGGGCATCCAGAGAGGATCTGGCTGCATCGATCTTCCAGGCAGTTGTCAACCAGACTATCAGCGGCCTGGCATGCGGCAAGCCCATAAGGGGACACGTCGCATTTCTGGGAGGCCCGCTGCACTTTCTGCCTGAGCTGAGAAAAGCATTTATACGCACGCTGAAGCTTACCGGCGACGAGATAATCGCCCCGGAGAATTCACATCTTTTTGCCGCGATCGGCGCGGCTCTTAATTATAAGGAAGATACTTTTACGACTGCCGGGGAACTTATGGCTCTGCTCAGCTCTGATATGCATATGGCTCCTGAGACTACGCGTATGGATCCCCTTTTCAAGAACGATGCTGAATACGAAGCTTTCAGAAAATGGCATTCCATCCACAAGGTCACAGAGGGCAGTCTTAGGGATTATGAGGGCAATTGTTTCCTGGGAATAGATGCCGGGTCTACAACGACGAAGCTGGCGATAGTAGGCGAGGACGGGACTCTGCTCTACTCTTTCTACAGCAACAATAACGGCAGCCCTGTGCTGACAACTATCAGGGCCGTCAGGGAGATAAAGGATATACTCCCGAAGAACGCTCATATAGTGCGCTCCTGCTCAACAGGGTACGGTGAGTCTCTCTTAAAATCCGCCCTGATGCTTGATGAGGGCGAAGTAGAAACCATTGCGCATTATTACGCAGCATCATTCTTTGAACCTGATGTCGACTGTATACTGGATATAGGCGGCCAGGATATGAAGTGCATAAAGATAAAGAACCACACGGTCGACAATGTGCTTCTGAACGAGGCGTGTTCATCCGGATGCGGTTCATTTATCGAGACCTTTGCGAATTCTCTCAACTATTCTGTCGAGGATTTTGCCAGGGTCGCTTTGAGTGCGAAACATCCTGTAGATCTCGGTTCAAGATGCACAGTATTCATGAACTCAAATGTTAAGCAGGCCCAGAAGGAAGGCGCCGAGGTCGGCGACATCTCTGCGGGGCTTGCTTATTCTGTAATAAAAAATGCCTTATATAAGGTAATAAAACTTACTGATCCCAGGGAACTGGGGGAGAAGGTCGTCGTACAGGGCGGAACATTTTATAATGATGCAGTGCTGAGAAGCTTTGAGCTCATATCAGGGTGCAAGGCCGTCAGACCGAACATCGCCGGTATTATGGGGGCCTTCGGCGCCGCGCTCATCGCGCGCGACAGATACTCCGGCCAGGCAACCAGCATGCTGCCGCTTGATGATATCATCGATCTTGAGTACACGACCAGCATGACCAGGTGCGGAGGCTGTACGAACAACTGCCGCCTGACCATCAACAAGTTTTCCGGAGGCAGGCGGTTTATATCCGGCAACCGCTGTGAGGTAGGGCTGGGACGCTCGAGGTCAGATTCTGAGGTGCCGAATCTTTTCGCCTACAAGTACAAGAGAGTCTTCAGCTATGAATCTCTTGATCCTGAGGATGCGCCCAGAGGCACCGTTGGTATACCGCGCGTGCTCAATATGTATGAAAACTACCCGTTCTGGCACACATTTTTTACAGATCTGGGATATTCGGTCGTACTGTCACCGGAGTCCTCGCATGATATATACGATCTGGGCATCGAATCGATCCCCAGCGAATCGGTATGCTATCCGGCAAAGCTGGTGCATGGCCATATAATGTGGCTGCTGCAGAATAATGTGAAGTTTATCTTCTATCCCTGCATACCGTACGAGAGGGTCGAGACCAAAGGCTCAACCAACAATTACAACTGCCCTATCGTTACCTCCTACGCTGAGAATATCAAAAACAATGTTGAAGAGATCAGAGATCCTTCCGTAACTTTCATGAATCCTTTCCTGACTCTTGAGAGTGAGAAATTCCTGGAGAAAAGGCTGACTGAGGAGTTCAGCAAAAAATTCGATATCGATCCCCGCGAGATACGCAGGGCTGTTTCTGACGCCTGGAATGAACTCTCAAAGGTACACGAGGATATGCACCGCAAGGGCGAGGAGACCCTCAGGTATCTGAAGGATAACGGCAAAAGAGGCATCGTTCTCGCCGGCAGACCTTACCATCTCGACAAGGAGATCAACCACGGCATTCCTGAGCTGATAACTTCCTATGGATTTGCTGTGCTGACCGAGGACTCGGTCTCCCATCTGGCGAATCCCGACAGGCCGCTGATAGTATCAGACCAGTGGATGTACCATTCGCGCCTCTACTGCGCGGCGGAGTTTGTAAAGAAAACAGATTATCTGGAGCTCGTACAGCTGAATTCCTTCGGCTGCGGCCTCGACGCGGTAACGACCGATCAGGTATGCGACATACTCAACGGTTCTGACAGGCTCTACACCTGCCTGAAGATCGATGAAGTCAGCAACCTGGGAGCAGCCAGGATACGTATCCGTTCACTTATAGCAGCGATTCGTCTGCGCGAGGAGCACAATATCCACGGGCATGAACATTCCAGCGCCCACAACAGAACTGTATTTACTATGGAGGACAAGCAGGAGAATTATACTATACTCGTCCCGAACATGTCGCCCATACATTTCGAGCTCCTGGTACCGGCACTTAACAAGCAGGGACTTAACCTGGCGCTCATGCCTGACTGTGATCAGGAGGCTAAGGATCTGGGGCTTAAATATGTCAATAATGACGCCTGCTATCCATCCATATGTGTAGTCGGACAGATAATGAAGGCGCTGCTTTCCGGCAAATATGACCTGAACCGCGTCGCGGTGGCCATGAGCCAGACAGGCGGCGGCTGCCGTGCCACCAACTACGTGGGATTTATCAGACGTGCGCTCGGAAACGCCGGGATGTCGCAGATACCCGTAGTTGCCATAAGCGCGCAGCAGTTTGAGAAGAACCCCGGATTCAGATATACACTGCCGATGCTGAAGGTAGCCATGCAGGCGCTGGTCTATGGCGATGTTTTCATGCGCGTGCTCTATGCGACGCGTCCCTATGAAAAGGTCCCGGGCTCAGCCAACGCGCTGCACGAGAAATGGGTCAGGATCTGCATTGATTCCATGAACGGCAAGGTAAAGCGCTCATTCAACCAGAACATCAGGGGGATCATACATGATTTCGACAGACTGCCGATAAATGAGGATGTCGTCAAACCCAGGGTCGGCATAGTCGGCGAGATAATGGTCAAGTTCTCTCCTTCGGCAAACAATCATCTTGTAGATCTTCTGGAGGCAGAGGGAGCCGAGGCAGTCATGCCTGATCTGATAGATTTCTTCCTCTACTGCTTCTACAACACGAACTTCAAGCATGACAAGCTTGGCAAGGCAAAGGGCACGCAGATCATCGGCAATACGGTCGTGGCATTTCTGGAGAAGATAAGGAAAACTGCCAGGGTCGAGCTGGAAAAGAGTAAAAGGTTCTCTCCTCCGTCACGCATACAGGAGCTGGCTAAGTACGCAGAGCCGATCGTGTCTGTGGGCAATCAGACAGGTGAAGGCTGGTTCCTTACAGGTGAGATGATAGAGCTTATCCATGACAATGTTCCCAACATAGTCTGCACCCAGCCGTTCGGCTGCCTCCCCAACCACGTTGTGGGCAAGGGTGTCATAAAAGAAATAAGGCATCTGCATCCCGGATCGAATATCGTAGCGATAGACTATGATCCCGGAGCAAGTGCCGTCAATCAGGTCAACAGGATAAAACTTATGCTGGCGACCGCGAATAAAAATATTGCCCGCTCAGAAAAGGAAAAAGCCGCAGACAGATGATCTGCGGCCGGCGAAAAGCTTCAGTTTCTGATATTTTCTATCTGCCAGTCTACCGGGGCTATGCCGTGGGCTTCAAGGAATCTGTTCGTCTTTGAAAACGGCCTGCTTCCGAAAAAGCCCTTGTAGGCTGCCAGCGGACTCGGGTGCGCGGACTCGATTATAAGATGCTCAGGATTGCTGAGCATCCTTTTTTTCTCCTGGGCATTCCTGCCCCAGAGTATAAAGACGATCGGCCTGTCCTGACTGTTGAGGATCTTTATCGCGGCATCGGTAAATTCCTCCCAGCCTATGCCCCGGTGGGAATTTGCCTGGTGGGCTCTCACTGTCAGCACTGTATTGAGCAGCAGCACCCCCTGCTGAGCCCACTTTTCCAGGTTGCCGTTGTCGGGTATATAGCAGCCTAGATCATCGTGAAGCTCCTTGTAGATGTTCTCCAGAGACGGAGGTATCTCCACGTCCTGGCTGACGGAAAAACACAGGCCGTTCGCCTGCCCGTCATCATGATAGGGATCCTGGCCGAGAATGACCACCTTTACCGATGACAGGGGGGTTATCTCAAACGCGTGAAATATCTTATCAGACGGCGGGAACACCTTCCTTGTCTTGTATTCATCCAGTACAGTCTTATAGAGCTGTGCGTAATAAGGTTTGGCGAATTCCGGCTTTAATGGTTCAAGCCAGTCATTGGCGATCGCTCCCATGATATTAACACTTCCTTCCAATGCATCATCTTTATTTTCAGCCTTCAGATCAGAGTCTTACACTGACGCCTCTGCCTGCCAGATACTCTTTCAGGTCTTTTATCTCAAGTTCTCTGTAGTGAAACAGCGAAGCTGCCAGCGCAGCGTCAGCCCTGCCGTCGGTAAGCGCGTCATAGAAATGTTCTTTAGTTCCCGCTCCGCCTGAGGCTATCACAGGGACAGGGACAATGTCGGCGACAGCCCGGGTAAGCTCGATGTCATACCCTGCCTTTGTCCCGTCACAGTCCATGCTTGTCAGAAGTATCTCGCCGGCGCCCAGCCTGCAGACCCTGTCAGCCCATTCAAGAGCATCTATGCCGGTATCTTCCCTGCCGCCGTACTTATAGATGGTCCAGCCTCCGCCGGGTCTTCTCTTGGCATCGATCGCCACAACTACACACTGACTGCCGAATCTGTCGGCAGCCTGCGATATAAGTTCCGGATCCTCGATGGCCGAGGAGTTTACCGAGACCTTGTCTGCGCCCTCACGCAGGACAGCCCTGAAATCATCGACAGTTCTGATGCCGCCGCCCACGGTAAAAGGGATGAATATCTTTTCAGCCACTCTTCTTACCAGGTCGACGACAGTACTGCGGTGATCGCTTGAAGCTGTGATATCAAGAAAAACAAGTTCATCGGCTCCGGCCTTGTCATATAAGGAACCGACCTCTACAGGATCACCTGCGTCCTGCAGATTAACAAAATTTACTCCCTTTACGACTCTTCCGTTGTCTACGTCCAGACAGGGAATTATTCTTTTTGTCAGCATGATATTCTCTCCTCAGCAAAATCTACAGTTCTGCAAAATTTTTTAAAACACGCAGTCCGATCTCACTGCTCTTCTCAGGGTGAAACTGGCTGGCAAATACATTATCATGTTCAACGGCTGCATCGATCAGCGTGCTGTAAAATGTGACAGCAGCGACATCCGCAGGATCATCCGCCTTCAGGTAGTAGGAATGCACAAAATAAAAATAGGGATTATCGCCTATATCGCGGAATATCCTGGATTCTTTTTCCAGTTTCACGCTGTTCCAGCCCATGTGCGGTATCTTAAGTCCCTGACTCTCCGGGATGCGGAGTATGTTTCCCTTAAGTATCCCTAGGCCCTCTTCTCCCGGCGCCTCATCGCTCCTGTCGAACAGAAGCTGCAGCCCCAGGCATATCCCCAGGAACGGTTTCCCGTCATCCACGGCCCGGCGTATGATCTCGACAAGATCATATTTTCTGAGCCGCTGCATGGCGTCTCCGAAAGCTCCGACGCCCGGGAGGACGATCTTGGACGCGGACAGTATTTTCTGTCTGTCGCGTGTTATGCACACATCTTCACCGAGAAACTGGAAAGCCTTCTCTACACTTTTCATGTTTCCGGCATCGTAATCAATAACAGCAATCATATTTTAACCTCCGATGAGCGGATCGACACAATATACTGAATCATTATACCAGTCTTGGCTCATATATTCAAGAAATGCAATTTTCGTCAATATGTCCAATAAAATCTGCATTTACAGCGTTTATGATAAAAATATTATCTTCTGCCTGGCCAATGGCCTGAAACACTTTCAGCAAATGCTTCATTTGCCACAAAAGCAAAAGGCATTTTTAGCCGTATTGTTTATATAATACATATTGACAGAGCTGTGAATTTTTATGCAGGGTTTACAACTGATGCCTTGAAATATTTGATTTTTTGCAGGATTTATTATATTATATTATACAAAGTTGAAAGACTTTAATCTGTTTTATTACGGAGGAATTTATGAAGACAGCATTTTATGTAGAGTACCAGAACAAGCAGGCTGAGGAGAGCGAGATCGTTAACAGAATCAAGGACGCATGGCTCGGCGAGGGCAGACTTATCAAAGAGATCAAGACTTTGAATATATATTTCAAGCCTGAAGAGAATGCATGCTATTACACGATCAATGACGACATACAGGGCAAGCTGGATCTTTTTGCATAGCAGACAAGATGCCAGAACTGAGCTTTGATGCCGGTCAAAAAAGGAACTGCAGAGATATCTTCTCTGACAGTTCCTTTTTGTTTGGCGATAACGCTGCTTTAAAGATCAGCTTCTTCTGCCTCATTCTTGTTCGTGTCACTGCAGTCCAGCTCAAACCAGAACAGCACACCGTCTTTTTCGTTGCGAACACCGTATTTTTGTCCGAGCAGGTTCATGATCGCCTTGACAATGGAAAGTCCCACGCCGCTGCCGCCGTACTCGCGTGTCCTGGCCTTGTCGACTTTGTAGAACTTGTCCCAGATGCGGTCGATGTCTTCATCAGGTATATTGTCTCCGTTGTTGAAGACACTGATGCGCACGATATCAGCCTCACGCGTAAGCGTGATCACGATGCGTTTCTCACCTGCGAGATGGTTCAGCGCATTCGTAAAATAGTTCGTAAATACTTCATCGGTCATGAAGGAATCGCTCCAGACATAGACCGGCTCAGTCTGTTCAAATACCAGATTAGCTTCCTTCTCTTTTATCAGTATATCAGACCTGGAGATGACCGATCTGATAAGCTCTGTGACATCGAAATATTCGATGTTTACATGGCTGTAGCCAAACTCAAGCTGATTCAGCGACATGATCTGTTTGACCATCCCGTTCATCTTCTTGGCCTCATCAACGATCACCTCACAGTAGAACTGGCGGCTTTCCTCGTCTTCGTTTACATTATCCAGAAGGCCCTCCGCGTAGCCCTGTATCAGGGCGATAGGGGTCTTGAGCTCATGCGATACATTTGACAGGAACTCCTTGCGCATCTCGTCGATCTTTTCCTTCTGTTCAAGATCCTGGCGCAGCTGAGTATTCGCATCCTTAAGTTCCCCGATGGCCTTCTCGAGCGACTCGGAAAGAATATTGATGCTGTTCCCCAGGTCCCCTATCTCATCTTCGGTCTTTACGTCATACTTGGCGGTAAAATCGAGCTCAGACATTCTCTTTGCCATCATCTTAAGTTCAGATATAGGATTGAGGAACTTGCCTGTCACAAAGTATGTGAGGATAAATCCGAATATAGCCGCAAATATCAGTATGTAGAAGAAAAAGCTGTTTGCCAGGTACACACTCTCCTTGATGCTGGCAACCGACGCGCGGATAAGTATCTTGTCATTATTCGGAAGCCTGCCCTCAAGATAGAGATAGCTGGAATCTACTCGTTCAATATCGATCTGCTTTATCCTGTAAGTCCCCGCGGTTATATCATTGGCACTGCTGTTCTTGGAATAGACATAATCAGCGTAGATCTTGTCGTTGTTGAGCTTGCTGTCCTGTCCCATTCCCAGGGAAGAATAGAGAAGCTCATTTGTATTGTGAGTAATGATGAATCCATACAGATCCTGTGAGCGGTTTACTGTCCGGTATATAAGTATCGACAGGCTCTTGTTAGTGCTTATCTTATCTATGTCAAGCTGGAGATTGTCTGATACCACAAGATCTTCGGAATCTGATGTCCCGCTGCTGCCTGCTGTGCTGTTCTGGAAGATCGCAGATTTCCCCTTATCGGGTTCTTCGGCTTTACTCTCGGAGTTCGGTGAATTTTCAGATCCGCCGGTACTTTCGCCTGCCGGAGGGATATTTGCCGAAAATGCAGGCGCAGAAGCAGAGTCGGAGGAGCTGTCGGATTCCGGAGTCTGTTCATCGCTTGTCTCAGCCTGTGTATTGCCTGATACACTGCCTGAATTCTCCAGACCTGAGACATATTCGGCGTCGATAGACTGGAAAGCCTTGACAAGGGAATCCCTCTTGTTCTGCATATAAAAATATGACAGGAAAATATTGCTGATCAAAAGACCGAAAAGCACGACCAGCAGGAGAATCACTATGACGAGAAGAGCCAGTTTGACCCTAAGGGTTTTTTTTCGAAACATTGCAGATACCTCTGATAACTATATTCTGTTTACAGTATATAGATTTGCTATTTCACATCGAATTTATAGCCCATTCCCCTTATGGTCACTATATAATCTCCCTTATCGCCGAGCTTGCTGCGAAGCTTTTTGACATGTGTATCTATTGTTCTCGCATCCCCGTAATAATCATAATTCCATACATTATTGAGTATACGCTCCCTGGACAGAGCTACTCCCTGATTTGTCATAAAATATATCAGCAGCTCAAATTCTTTAAAGCTGAGCTCAACAAGCTGATTATCGATCCGTACTTCATGCGCGGATTTGTCGATAACGATCCCGCCGGCTTCGATCGTATCTTCTGCCGTCAGTGAATTGCTGCGGCGGAGAATGGCCTCCACCCTCGCCATCAGTACCTTGGGACTGAATGGTTTGGTGACATATTCATCAACGCCGAGATCAAAACCCTGCAGTTCATCGTTCTCCTCACCCTTCGCCGTGAGCATTATGATGGGCACCTTGGAATACTGCCTGACTTCCTTAACTACCTGCCAGCCATCCATCTTCGGCATCATAACATCAAGAATCATAAGAGAAATATCCTGATTCTCAAAAAACTTGTCAACAGCATCCTCTCCGTCGACAGCTTCAATAACAGAATATCCCTTTCGCACAAGGAAATCGCGAACAAGTTTTCGCATTCTGCTCTCGTCATCAACAACCATTATCTTAGGCTCATTCATGCGCTGATCCTCCTCCTGATATTATTTTATTATAGCAAAAATTATCATCATATGTAAAGGAACAAACTGAATTTGATATTTAACTGTCATCGCCGATATGATAGAATAAAAAAAGTTACAGCAATCTGTTCTGCAGTTCACAAATATTTACGAGGTTTATAAAATGAAATCACTAGAAACAAGAATCCTTGAAGAGGGTCATGCCCTGAGCGAGACAGTTCTTAAAGTCGACAGCTTTGTCAATCATCAGGTAGACCCGAAACTGATGAGTGATATAGGCAAGACCTTTGCCGATCATTACCGCGGCATGGGTATAACCAAAGTCTTTACTATCGAGAGCTCCGGGATAGCTCCGGCTGCCTTTACAGCGTATGAATTAGGCGTCCCGATGGTGATCCTCAAAAAGCAGACATCAAAGATACTTGTCGGCGATGTATATCAGACAAACATCACGTCATTTACAAAAGGTACCAGCTATGAACTTACGCTTTCCGCGACATATATCTCAGCTGATGACAAAGTCCTGATAATCGATGATTTTCTTGCCAACGGTGAAGCAGCCTCAGGCGCTGTGACCCTTGTACAGATGGGCGGCGCTTCTATCGCCGGTATCGGCATCCTTATCGAGAAGTCCTTCCAGCACGGAAGGAAACGGCTGGAGGACGCCGGTTTCAAGGTAAGTTCTCTTGTCCGCATCAGCAAGCTCGCCCGCGGAAATATAGAATTCACAGAGGCAGACCTGTAGGCCTGATCGTCACAGATAATATTAAAGAGGTACAGCGGCCGGAGTTCCGGATGCTGTACCTCTTCAGCATTTAAGCAATTCTATTTGCCAAAATGGCAGTTCGGATAATGGCATTCACTGCAGCCCATACAGAACCCGCCATGACCGTACGCGGCAATATCTTCTGCCTTGATCATTTCTCCTGCCAGCAATCTGGGAAATATCAGGTCAAAGACAGTGATCTTTGCATGCATCACGCAGCCCGGAAGTCCAAGCACCGTACGCCCGTCATCCGTATATGAGAGCAGGAACATCGCGCCTGGAAGCACCGGCGATCCATAACTTATGATATCGCAGCCGGCATCGCGTATTGCTGAAGGCGTCAGATCATCGGGATCTACCGACATGCCGCCCGTGCAGAAAACCATATCTGCGCCCCTGTCAAGCCATGTATGTATGGCTTGAGCGATCTGTTTCCTGTCATCTGGAACAATGATCTGGCCGGCAGTTATGCATCCGTAATCTTCCATTTTTTTCCTGAGTACAGGACCGAATTTATCTTCTATCCGGTGATAAAAGACTTCATTGCCGGTCGTGACCAGACCGACTGTAAAGGAACTGAACGGCCTGACTTCGATGATCTTGTTTCCGTCCAGCACTTCTCTGGCTGTATCCAGTTTCTTCTGGTCGATGAGCAGCGGGATCACTCTTTCGCCTGCGACTGCCTGCCCTTTTTTGACCGGCATGTTGTTCTGCAGTGTGGCAAAACAGATCTCCCCGAGCAGATTGAGCTCATAAAGTCTTTTTTCATCGACCTTCAGCAGACCGTCATACCGGGCTTTGAAATTGATCTTGCCCTCTTTGATCTCGCCAAACTCAAGTCCGTCTCCCATCGTGATATCTTTCAGGAATACAGCGGCGTCGTTCTCGTGGGTCATGCCTTCCATCTGCTCCCATACATAGATGTTGTCCTTACCCAGGGACAGCAGGACCGGTATATCTTCCTCTGTTATTACATGACCCTTTCTGAACCTGGCACCTTTGAACTTGCCGGGAAGTATCTGGGTGATATCATGACAAAGGACACAGCCCACTGACTGTTTAACAGGGATCATCTTCATCTGTTCTTCCTCCTTCTAATGATCCTGCGCATCCGCGGGCTGTCTTACCCCGGCAGCCGCCTGCAGGACCTTGTTCTCATAAATACATATGGCAGTCAATACACTTCCGGCAATTGTTCTGGCTTTATCAGATATGGTAAAACAGTTTTTCCGCTCGCCGATGCGCGGATCTATGTCCGCTATCTTGAAATGTTCAGGGACTGTCAGTCCGTCTCTCAGCAGACCGCGCAGTACGCCGTCGATCGTTGCCGGCACAGGAACATCTGCGACATGAGCTATCACATCTCCTGCATGTACTATATCTCCTATCTCTGCCTTTGAGATGAAGACACCTGCATTCTCAGAGTGTATTACCCTCTCCCTGCCGTAGCCCATGATGATTCCCGGGACGGCTGTATTCGGCTGCGCGGTTCCTCTGGAAATGATCCTGCCGAGATCATGCCCTCTGTTGGTCTCTATAACGATATCAACGTCATCACCGGCGCAGAATCCGGGTCCCAGCCCTATTACAAGAGGGGCCATATCCTTTCTTGTCCCGAGATTCCTCTTGGCAATGGCTGCATCAACAAATATCTGCGGAGATATCTTCAGCGCTTCCTCCAGCAGCGGATCAGAGATCACCGGGATCTGTCCGTTCCGCCAGACTGCCTCTGCCTCGGAGATATCATTGATCCTTCTGGCCACGATCCCCTCTACCTTTGCGCTGCCATCGTACATCGCCTCACAGAAAGACACAGTTCTTCTGATAGCTGTAGGTTTCCTGATCTCAGAGACAAGCACATCGAAGCCGCAGCTGGCCAGACACCATATAGTACCGGTAGCGATATCGCCGCCGCCTCTGACTACAACTCTTTTATTCATTACGCAATCTCCTGTAATCCTCCGGAGTATCCATATCCATGCCCTGGCGTATATCTCCGAAATCGACATATTCGATATCTTCAGGATGTTCCCGGATTATCTGTCTCCCGCCGACATCACCCTGAAGGGATATAAGTTCTGTATAATATCTCTGCGGAAAATAGACCGGCTGCCCGTTTCGGTATTTATATCTGGCAGCCACGATCTTCCCGTTGTTCTTCTCTATTGCTTCTCTCACTGCATTCACGATATGATCGTCAAGCAGCGGCATATCAGCACTGACAAAAAACCATCCCGCACTGTCCCTGGAGGCTCTCACAGACTGTATGACAGACTGGCTCTGGCCGAGATGCGCGCAGCTGTTGTGTATGATCCTGACAGGATAATTCAAAGCAGCCTGCTCGACCGAAGGCTCAGCGACTGCCACTATAATATCCTTCCAGGTAAAACCGCATACTGTCTCAAGCACATGCTCGATTATCGTCTTTCCGTCGTGTTCCAGGAGAAGCTTGTTGTATCCCATCCTGGAAGAAGATCCTGATGCCGGTACTACAGCAGTTATATTTTCGAACATTTACCTACCCCAAATCTAAAAAAGAGTACCGCATACTGCATAATCGATATAGCCGCGGCATCTTTCTGCAATGATCTCTGCTGATCTGTACTGCCCCTCATCCAAGCATCGGTTGAGGAACAGCAATCTGCGTACTTTAAACGGCTGCGGTTTACCGAAGAGACCGTGCGGACTGCATATCATGATGACATAGGCATCTGTATCAATAATATCACCCTCGTTAAGGCCAGTGAGCCCGGTAAATAGCGGCATCCTGAATACTTTATCTGAGTCAGCCCTGCAGCCGAGTACATGCATCGGCAGAATGCCTATGACAAGAAGTGTCGGGTATATGATAAGCGGCTCATAGCTCTCCCAGCCCTTCAATGGCTTCCCGCGGGAACCGTCTGCCTCAATAAGTACTATATTGCTATGGCTGTCTGCCTCCGACTGCATGGCGCTGCCAAATCCTGATATTTTTCCCACTGGTAGGATCCGGTCTGTATAGAATGTAATATTGCCGCTATTATTATCTATACATTTATGATCAACAGGCAGTCTCACGCAGTCTGCAGTGTACGGAGCCTTAAGTATCCCCTCAGGCGTATGTATGTCCGGAAATCTTCCCTCAACAGACCATTCTCCGTCTGGCAGCAGCATCTTGGTCGATGCCGCCACTGCCACCTTCATCTCTGCAGCATAATGAAAGGCCAGCATTCTTATAAGAGTGGTTTTCCCGCCGCATCCGACGACAGAAATGTATTTGTTATTATCATCTATATATTTATCTATAATTTCTGCAATACATTCTATACTTGTTTTCATATCTGCTGTCTCTTACTAATTGTCGATATAATAAAAGAGCAGATAGATAGTATATCTGTCTGCTCTAATATATCCTGCATCAAAGTTAAATAAACAAATAGTATGTTAACAGAATAGGCTTATTTAGCATATTCTATAGCTCTCGACTCTCTGATTACATTCACTTTAATCTGACCCGGGTATTCAAGTTCTGCCTCGACCTGCTTAGCAATGTCTCTCGCAAGCAAAACCATGTCTGCCTCGCTGACCTGATCAGGAATAACCATTACGCGAACCTCTCTGCCTGCCTGAATAGCAAAAGATTTTTCAACTCCCTTGAAGCCGTTAGTAATATCTTCAAGCTGAGTCAGTCTGTTAGTATATGTTTCCAGTGTTTCCCGCCTTGCACCCGGCCTTGCAGCTGAAATAGTATCGGCTGCCTGCACGAGGCATGCGATGAGTGATGTCGGCTCTGTATCACCGTGATGTGAAGCCACAGCGTTTATAACAATCGGTGACTCCTTATATTTCTTGCACAGGTCCACACCGATCTGAATATGGGATCCCTCCATCTCATGGTCAAGAGATTTACCAATGTCGTGAAGAAGTCCGGCACGTTTTGCCATACGGACGTCTTCCCCGATCTCACCGGCAAGCATGCCTGCCAACTGAGCGACCTCGATAGAATGCTTAAGCGCATTCTGACCATAACTGGTCCTGAACTTCATCTTGCCCAACAGACGTACGAGCTCCGGGTGTATGCCATGCACCCCGACATCAAGAGTAGCTGCTTCACCCTCTTCACGAATCATAGTCTCGACTTCCTTCTGGGCCTTCTCTACAGTTTCTTCGATTCTGGCCGGATGGATTCTGCCATCAACTATTAATTTTTCAAGAGCAATTCGAGCAACTTCTCTCCTGATAGGATCGAAACATGAAAGGATAACTGCCTCCGGAGTATCATCTATTATCAAATCAACTCCTGTCATCGTCTCAAGTGTACGTATATTACGTCCCTCGCGGCCGATGATCCTTCCTTTCATCTCGTCGTTAGGAAGAGATACGACGGAAATAGTTGATTCTGCAACTGTATCAGCAGCACATCTCTGTATCGCCGTTACGACAAAATCCTTTGCCTTCCTGTCCGCTTCTTCCTTTGCGCGTCTTTCAAGTTCTTTAACTAACAGTGCTGTTTCATGTTTTACATCATCTTCTACAGTCTTCAGAAGATAATCTTTTGCTTGTTCGGAGGTTAACTCTGAGATTCTTTCAAGTTCCTGAGTACGTTTCTCACCTAGAGCGTCGACTTCAGCCTGACGCTTGTTCAGCTTGTCTTCCCTGGAAGCCAGATGGCTCTCTTTCTTCTCCAGGGTATCAGCCTTCCTGTCTACGGTCTCCTCTTTGGCAAGTACGCGCTTTTCAAGTCTCTGTAATTCAGATCTGCGTTCTCTGCTTTCCTTCTCCAGTTCATTCTTGTTCCTGAGAGATTCCTCTTTCAGTTCAAGCAAACCTTCACGCTTCTTCGTCTCGGCTGTCTTCAAAGCCTCGTCGATAATCTCACGAGCCTTCTCCTCAGCTGAACCGATCTTAGCTTCAACAACTTTCTTCCTGTAAGAAATTGCTGCATTCCAGACAATGAGCGCAGTAGCGACGACAGCAATAATAACTGCTATAATCGTCATTGGATGCACAAGAGCACCTCCCTATTAAATTTTCATTGTACAGTTTATTTATACAACAAATAAATTTTACGCTTTTTTGCTCCTTCTGTCAAGTAATACGCCTGTTTAAATTGTAGATAATTATCAGAATATTGTAAGCATGACAATATAAATGCAAGAATCCGGAAAGATATTTATCACAGATCGTAAAATTTAAAATATGGCCAAAATTTATTCCTGATCCGGGGCCTGACTGTCTCTGAGCCTTGAAAAGGCTGACAATATATCCGAGTAGCTGTATCCTTTATTCTGCAGGCTCCGGCAGAGCTTCTGGTATTCAGCTGATCCGGTCAGAGGGACCGTGCCGCAGCGGCAGCGCTTAAAAAGTTCAGTGCAGGCAGCCTCAGAGTTGCTCCATCTCTTATCCTCCAGCTGACGTGATATGATATCATCTGAGATACCCTTCTCCTTCAGCTTGCAGATGATCATCCGCCTCGACATGCTTCCCCTGCGCGATTCGATAAACTGGCCGGCAAAGCGTTCATCGTCGATGTAGCCGTAGGAACAGACGTACGCCATGGCCCTGGCTGCAAGCTCAGGCGAAAAGCCCTGGCGCAGAAGCAGCCTGTAGAGTTCATTCTCAGCGTAATCCCTGCGCACCAGATGATCCATGGCACAGCGCGACGCCAGTCTGCCTGCCTCCTTCATGAGCAGCTCTTCTTCACTCTCCGAGAGGAGTGTATCAGGCTTTATCTCCAGGCCCCAGCTGGCCAGGATCTTATCTGAAACAGTAAATGCCGCCTCACCGTCAAGACAGATCCTCGTCTTGCTGCGGGAGACATGTTCTACAGATGTTACAGTCATGACAGATCATCAGTCATTATCAGAGGGGATGTCACTGACCTTGCTCGCGTTGCTTTCACTGGCAGCTTCCTTGCCGGAGAGCTTTTTATCCTTGTCCTCTTCAGCTTCCTCAAGTCCGTAAAATGCGCGTACCTTGTGTTCTATCTCGTCCATGACAGCGGGATTCTCAAGGAAATATGCCTTGGTATTCTCGCGTCCCTGGCCGATCTTTTCTCCGTTATATGAATACCAGGCACCGCTCTTCACAACAATTCCGGTATTCGCAGCCAGATCAAGAATATCTCCCTCACGTGATATGCCCTTGCCGAACATTATGTCGAATTCTGCCTCTTTGAACGGAGGCGCGATCTTATTCTTGACGACCTTCACTCTGGTCCTGTTGCCGACTATCTCCCCGCCCTGCTTGATGGCTTCGATCCTTCTGATATCAAGGCGCACTGACGAATAGAACTTCAGGGCACGTCCGCCGGTAGTTGTTTCAGGGTTGCCGAACATAACGCCGACCTTCTCACGCAGCTGATTGATAAATATAACTATACAGTTGGACTTGCTGACGACCGCGGTAAGCTTCCTCAGCGCCTGGGACATAAGTCTTGCCTGAAGGCCTACATGGGCATCACCCATATCACCGTCTATCTCAGCCTTAGGCACAAGAGCAGCCACAGAGTCGATAACTATGATATCTACCGCACCTGAACGCACCATCATCTCTGTGATCTCCAGAGCCTGTTCTCCGTTATCCGGCTGGGAGATATAGAGATCGTCGATATCTACGCCGATACTCTTGGCATAATTCGGGTCAAGAGCATGTTCAGCGTCAATAAATCCTGCAATCCCGCCCAGCTTCTGTACTTCAGCGATCATATGCAGAGTGACAGTCGTCTTGCCTGACGATTCCGGACCATATATCTCTATGATACGCCCTCTGGGTATCCCGCCGAGACCGAGCGCCAGATCAAGGCTCAGAGAACCGGTAGGTACTGTCTCTACGTCCATGTTCACGCCCTGGTCCCCGAGCTTCATGATAGATCCCTTGCCGTAATCCTTCTCTATTCTTGATATAGCAGCATCAAGTGCCTTAAGCTTTTCGTTCCTGTCCATAAAACTCTCCTTATCAAAATCATATGATACACGTCCGGCATGCGAACTGATGTTCGTATCACTGCTTTATAGTACCATGCAAACACTTGTTTGTCAATATGTTAATTTAGGGATGCCAATGCAGATATTTTCAGCAGTTCCCGAAGAAATCTTACCATATGCCTGGCACAATCTCAATCATAAGCGGCGGAGCAATTTCGCCGTCTTATCTCATCCGCCGACATAAACCGGCGGCATCAGCAGAAAAAATGCCGGTCCGGAAGACCCGGCCGGCCGATTTTCTTTTATGATATATATAAGATCTATTTGCCGTCATCTGCGGATCCGCCAGTCTGCAGATTGCCGCCTGAGGGGTTGTCTGCAGCGTTCAGGTATATCCTGTCAGCGTCGACATGCCTGTCGATAAAGAACACCAGGATCATCGTGACGGCCAGTGAAACAGCACCGCAGCAGACGAGAAAAGCTGTCCGGCTTACTGCGATGTCAAGATCTCCCATACGGCCTATTGCCAGTGAAAGCATATTGGCGCATACATGGAGCACGATAGGTGCGAACAGAGAACCGTACTTTTCGTATATATACGCAAACAGTATCCCTATTACGAACGCATATATCCCCTGCACAAGATTGCCGTGCATCACAGCAAATATCATGGCAGACATGACGATCGCGACATTGACGTTCGCGTACTGCCTCATCCTCATATATATAAGGCCTCTGAAGATCAGTTCCTCACACACGGGGATCACCAGCCCTATAAAAATAAGCTGAAATATAAAGGGTCCGGAGAACAGCATCGACTCGCTCGTGGTGAATGCATCTGAGTTTTGAGCCCAGCTCCCGATATTAAGAAAACAGTTGCCTGCGGCAGAAGCAAATATTCCTGTCGGTATCAGCAGGAGCCACATCTGTCTTTTTACCGAACTTTTGTCAAATACATATCTCCTCTTCAGATAATCCTTTATGTACATCCGGTAAAGGAAAAACAGGGATGCGAGCGCGGCAAGTCCCTGCATGAGCAGAGCGTATTTTACTGTAAATTTAAGCAGTCCGTTGATAAGAGCCTGCTGATCCAGAACATTGGCAGAAGAGACAAAGCTGTCCATATGGCGCACTGCCCATACAGCAGACATTATCAGTTCGACGATAAAGCTCATGCCCTCATATATTAACAGCGGCGTGATAAGCCGCAGTATCCTTTTCCCCCAGCCCTCTTCCATATAAAGCACTTCCTTAATTGATATTTGTACTTTGATTATATCTGTTTTAAATATAATTTCAAGTTTTTTATAGAGCCGGGCTGCAGGGATCAGGTCCTGGAGACTGTCTTCTTTTTATGTTTCAGGCCCTCTCTGAGCGGATCCAGATTCCTGATAGAAAATAATATCATGATGCAGATGAAAACAGTCTGCAAAATGATGCTTAATATCGACCAGAATGATATTATGACATCGGGGACACCGAATGTCGCCAGCATATAATTGAACCATGTATAGTTAAGCTGCCTGAAGGTAAGCCCTGTAAATGTCACTGCCGGATTCAGAAGCCAGAAAAGTATCATCGGCCCCACATAATAAGATGAATTATCCGGGGATACGGCATTTACGGCAAATGCTGACAGGACAACAAGTATGGCGGTACCCAGCGTCAGGAAAAGTATTATGCCATAGGAGGCTACATTTGCGGAAGTCGTGGTCTTAAAGGTGCAGGAACAGAAAACTCCGACCGCAGCTATCAAAAGCACAAAAAATGCGACATAAAGTACTGACTGGTATATCTCGGCGAGCCCTATCCCGCCGTATACGAGGGTCACAGTGATCACAGGCACACCTGATATCAGCAGTATAAATGCGCTGCAGGCACTGGACATCATCTTGCCTGTCACGATCTGTGCCGGCGTCAGCCTGGACGAGAGCAGTATATCAAGTGTCTGCCTCTCCCGTTCCCCTGCTACGCTGCCGCCGGCAGCTGGTGTTATAAACAGGGCAAGCAGGACAGCCGTTATAGACATAAGTCCGATATTGAGTGGCATCATATACCGGTATGGCGAAAGTCCTGATGACAGTGTGATATTCCGTACATAAAAGAGGACCAGCATAGCTATCACAGCCAGTATGATATTGTAGATCGCCATGATGATAAACATCCTTTTTGACCTGGCTATAAGCTTGATCTCATTTTTACATACAATGTTAAAAATCATAGCTGTCACTCCCTGTATTATTCTTACTGTCGGTTATCTCAAGAAATAGATCTTCCAGTCCGCCTCGGTCATTCCCAAAGCTGTAAACGCCGGCTCCTTCTTCTGTCAGGCGGGAAAGAAGCTCAGCCTCCTCCTCATGGCTTCCCGAGTATGTGACATAGATCTCGTTGCCGCTGTATGACAGCTTATCGGCAAGAGGATCGCTGTTCAGTACCGAGATCGCCTTCTGGATGCCGTTCGTCACCTTGATCACCAGCTTTACTGATGATGTCATACGATATTCTATGTCCGATACCGTGCCTGAGATCACATTTTTCCCATTGTTGATGATGCAGATATCTGTGCACATCTGAGCGAGCTCTGACAGTATATGCGAGCTTATCAGGATAGTCGTACCTCTCTCATGGAGTTTTCTGATCAGATCCCTGAATTCTATCCTGGCCCGCGGATCGAGTCCGGAGGCAGGTTCGTCAAGTATCAGCAGGCGCGGATCATGGATCAGGCATCTTGCCAGGCAGAGTTTCTGCTTCATGCCCCGGGAAAGTGAATCCACGTAAGTGTTTTCAAGTCCGCTCAGCCCTACAAGATCAAGCAGGCTTTCTGTTTTTTCCGCTGTCCTGGCGGCATCGATATTATAGATCGAAGCAAAGAATTCCATATATTCAGCCACTCTGAGCTTATCGTAAACACCGAAGAAATCCGGCATATAACCGATAAGGTCTTTGCTTCCGAAACGGATGTCAGTGTCATCCACAAGGACTTCACCGCTGTCTGCCTTCAGCAGTCCGGCGATTATACGGAATGTCGTCGTCTTTCCCGCTCCGTTAGGACCTACGATCCCGCAGACTGAGCCATCAGGTATCTGCAGGCTGAAATCAGTCAGCACCTGATGATCTGAAAATGATTTGCAGAGATTTTTTACCTCAATCATTCCTGTCACCTCCGGATACATCAAATGCCGGTATGATGTAAAAGCCGTTCTTAGTGGCCGTATCCTCACTTTTGTACTTTATGTTCACCAGTATCTGGTTCCTGCTGTTTATGTATTTCTTAAGGCTTTGACCGCTCAGAGTCTCTGAATCCGCCATCACTGTCTCATACTTTTCCTCAGACCAGTTGTACAGACTCAGCTTCAGCAGATGCTTCTGAGGATTGATCCAGACCAGATGATCGGCATTCATATCAGAATCAAGCTTGTACAGCAGGTTGAGATCATCGTCGTATATAAAGTGCCCGTCATAGCTGTACTTGCTGACGTCATCCTCAGTTACCGGTATGCCCCAGAGAGGATCTATACATTTCCAGTTAACAGCGCTCTGCTTTATGCTGACGTAATTATAGAGCATCGTCAGTCCCTTCAGTTTGTCAAACTGATCTGCATCCAGACCGGAATCGCAGGAACTGCTGAAACCTCCGATGAGAGTATCGTCACCAAGAACATTGTTGGCGCTGCCTATCATGACAGACATGCACTTCAGTCCGGCGTTATCATTCGCAAAATCATATTTCTGCAGATCGGTGATGAAGCAGCTGCTGCTGCCCGCACTGCTGAAATCGGCATCAGCCAGAAGCTGGCCGGCAATATTTTTGACCGTTACAGTGTCGCCGGCGTCTATCTCGCCGATATAGTAGATAAGATCCTTCCTTAATATAAACACGTCATTAATATCATATGAGGTATTGTTGGTGATCGTCCCGCTTATGCCGGCACGCCAGCATGTGAGGCTGGCTTCGATCTTCCCCTTGCTCTGGGTATGCCTTTTGGCGATGACGCTGTTCTCCTCAAATACACTTCCTCTTCCCGTCACGATATCAGTACCGTCATCCGTGCTGGCGATCGCAGCCTTATAGCTGGCCTTCATAAGATCTTCGCTGTTGAAATCATTTGCGGAGGAGCCCTGCAATGCGTTGTCAACAGCAGATAACTGACCGCTTCCTGACATATAATACGTCACATCATAGTCAAGCGGCAGTGAATAGTAGTCGGAATTGCGTCCGGGTTCAGTTGTCTTGATGATCGTGCTCTGTACGCTGCCCTCATCAGAAAGCTGTACACTTGAAAAATATTCTCCTGAGAGAGAATGCAGTCTGGTATGTGACCCTGCCGCATAAACTACACCAGAGAATATTACCGCGATCACAGGCACATAGAACCATATATGCTCGAGTCTGTCTCTTTTCTTAAGGAAATAGTAGAGTCCGGGACAGATGATCAGAATGTAGATCATTATCAGGAATAAATAATTGAAAAATGCCGGTGCCCTGTCAGTTATGTCATAATCCGTCAGGGTGCTGTACAGACCGCTTGCCGGATCGCGGCTGGAATAAAAAGCCAGTCCCAAGTTATTGTATTCGTCTGTAGTCATCAGCTCACTGCAGAGCTGTGAATAATCATTCAGAGTTTCTTTGCCAGACTGATCATAGATAAGGATCTTGCCGGCTCCGTATCTGAAAGTATTCGTTTTGTTCTTATCCTCAGGCAGGTATTGCGAGGCTGTCTTCCTGTTCAGAAGAAGATAGCCTCCGTTAACAGTCCACTCGGATATGTTCTTCCATCCTGAGGCGTCAGGCATAGATTCATCTATCAGTATGGTATAGGCATCCAGATCGCATTTTGATGCGTCTGCCGCGGAAAAGACAGACAGTCCTGAATAGTACGAATAGTTGGAAGAGATACTGCTCTTCCCGGCAGCGCTGTCCGCAGAATCTGTCTCAGCGCTGCTTTCTGCCTCCGTTTCAGCTGCCTGATTAGGGTCAGTATAGTTCAGAGGGAAATTGGTCTCCCCCTTGTATTTCTCTGCCGAATCGCTTATCAGCCCGGTCACCAGGGAAGATGATCCGGTGTATGTATCAGCTTCACTCTTGATCACAAAGACAGATTTAAATGCCGGGTTGCCGCTTACATCGAGTATATCGACACGAAAAGAAATGTCATTGCCAAGCCCAAGGTAGTTCAGATACGTAAGGTTGACCGCGAAATCTATATCCTTCGTCTGTCCTGCCTCAACAGAGATGTCCTTCGCCAGGGCGATAGTCTTGGTGTATCCGCCCTGATACGGAAGCATCAGTTTCACCACACCTGAAAAATCCTTGTCGCTTTTGTTCTTGACACTTATAACCAGCGGGTATTTGCCGCTTACCTGTGAAATATAATAAGTATGGTCGGTCCTGCAGCTGACATTGAACAGATTCCCGTTCTCGGCGTTCTTGTAACTGACATCCTCCGTGGAAGTCTCTGTGTCAACAGGCTCGTTTGCTGCTGTGCCGGTCTCTGCGGCCATGGCTGCAAAACAGCCTGTCCCTGAAGAGGCGGCAAAAGCACAGACGATAAGCAGCGCGGCCACAGCGCGCCAGATCCTTATATAAATATCATCATGTATCCTGGTAGATTTAACAGTCATGGGAAAAACACCTTTCAGATCATCAGCCGTAAAGACCTTAATCTTTTTTTAAGGGAAGAGTTACAGTGAAGATAGTGCCGTTGACGGAGCTCTCAGCCCTGATCGATCCGCTGTGATTTTCAACAATGGATTTTGCTATGGACAGACCCAGGCCTGTCCCTCCGGCTGAAGCCTTCCGTGAATCATCGACCTTGTAAAATTTTTCAAAAAGGAAGGGAAGATTCTCTTCCGGTATGATGCTTCCGAAATTTACTACCTTTATTTCAACTGTATCAGAATAAGTCCTTGTTATCACCTGTATGAGCTTGCCGCCGCTGCCGTAGCGGACCGCATTGCTCAGGAGATTGTCGAAGACACGCATCATGCGCTCACCGTCTGCATATATTATCACAGAATCAGAATCGTGTATGAATTCACATTTCAGACTGTGTTCCTCAAATACCGGGTAGAGCTCATCGATCTCCTGCGCAAGCAGCTTGATCAGATCTATGTTTTCCATTTTAAGAGGCTCATGGCCGTAGCTGGATTTTGTAAAACTGAAAAGCTCCTCGATGAGATTATTCAGCTTATCTGCTTTATTCGCGGCAATGCTCAGGTATTGTATTCTTTCTTCGTCACTTATGCCCTGCCCGTGCGCAGCCAGGTCAATATAACCGATGATGGATGTCAGCGGTGTCCGCAGATCATGGGCGACATTGGTTATCAGCCCGTTCTTCGAATTCTCTGCCTCCTGGGCAGCTTTCTTCATGTTGTCCATATTCTGCGCGAGATGATTGATATTGGCGGCGATATAAGCAAACTCGTCATCATGGAGTACAGGTATCCTCTCGGAGAAATCTCCCGCGGAAACCTTTCCGATGCCCTCCACTATCCTGTTGATATAGTCACTCATATTCCTCGTAAGGAGAATAAATGTCGCAATAAATACTACAAGCAGCAAAATTATCAGTACCAGGACCAGCTGCCATTTTATGCCGACGCCGAATATCCTGTAAAATACATCGTGTTCGCCTATGATGGCATTCGCTGCATTCCTGCCCGCGGCGGCGGCTGAGTTCTGGCCGCTGACCGCGGCACCGCCTGTAATGCTGCTCTGTGAATTATCCGTTATCAGAGGTGAGACATGCCTGGATCCCTGAGTCAGAATATTTACTTTTATGCACAGGAAAAGCACCGCAATATCAGCAAGTATTGCGGCTGCCAGACTGGCAAAAGTATAAACCATGATCCGCAGTTTAAATTTCCATCGGAAATCAGTATTCAAATTCTATCACCTGCACATATCATCAATCGTCGATCTTATAGCCAACGCCCCAGACTGTCTTTACTATCTGCGGCTGGCGCGGATTAAGCTCTATTTTTTCCCTGAGACGCCTGATATGTACCATGACAGTATTGTTCGATTCATATATCTTTTCGTTCCAGACATATTCATAGATCTCATCCGTGCTGAACACTCTGCCGGGATGGCTGGCAAGAAGATGCAGTATATTGAACTCTATAGGCGTAAGTACGACTTCCCGGCCGTCGATTATTATCCTGTGTTTGACGGTATCTATCACCATATTTTTAACTTCGATGGTATCGCTGGATTCGCTGGAGGAAGTGTTGAGCTCGTGATATCTTCTCAGCTGCGATCTTATCCTGGCCAGGAGTTCCATAGGGTTGAAAGGCTTAGTCATGTAGTCATCCGCGCCGACAGTCAGTCCCTTTATCTTGTCGACATCCTCAGATTTGGCACTCAGCATGATGACAGGGAAATTGTACCTGTTGCGTATGGTCTTGCACATCTCTATGCCGTTCATGTTGGGCATCATAACATCAATGATGGCAAGATCGATATCATGAGTCTGGATGATCTTAAGACCTTCAGCGGCAGAATATGCCTTAAAAACAGTATAGCCGGAACCGGTAAGATATATCTCGACCAGATCCGCAATGTCGTGATCATCATCTACCACAATAATATTACTTTTATTATCAGCCATTTTTGTTCTCCTAATACTCTATATTCAACATTTTAACACAGTGGATAATATAAAATCCTTACAATATTCATAAATATTCTTACGAATTCTGAGAATTTACTCTTATGCATCCAGCTCGGACTTCATTAAAAAAGCCCCTGACAGCGATCGGCAGAACAACACTGCCTGAAAGATGCCGGAGCCTCTGTATGCATTTGTAAAAAAGGAGCTGTAAGTCTGCCCGTAAGCCGGGTTATGTTGTGATAATCATCTATCTAGACCTGCCGTTGCCGGCAGGTTCAAGCGACCTACCCTAAAACACGCCGGGCAGACGTATCGTTTTATGTGCGGTCTTGCTTCCGGATGGAGTTTACATATGCCCCCCGCGTTACCGCGGGGGCGGTGGGCTCTTGCCCCGCCTTTCCACCCTTACCTGTCCCGGCGGCCTGCGCCGCCGGCAGGCGGTTTATTTCTGTTGCACTGGTCCTGGGGTCACCCCCGCCGGGTGTTACCCGGCACCCTGCCCTAGGAAGCCCGGACTTTCCTCACCTGCTGTCTTTCGACACTTGCAGCCGCGATTATCCGACAAACTTACAGCTCTTATAATATAACATATCTCAGACAGACCTGCCAGATTATTTTTCAGCTGACGTTAAAATAACTGCCGCCTATGAACTCCCTGATGATGGAATTGCGCGGGATGTCCGAGCTGTCAGCTCCCAGGAAATAATTGAGAAATTTCAGCAGCCTTTTGGCCTCGTCATACTCCGGGGCGTCCGGCCTGGTCCTGATGATCAGCGGTTCTACGGCCTGCTTCAGAACAGCCAGTTCATATATCAGCGCTGAGTTGAACATATAGTCACAGTCCTCCTGATAGGGGAAGATATTCCTGTCCTCCCCCTTGCGGACTGAATCCCACATCTCTATAGTCCTGGCCGCGGATGCGCCGCGGTGGGCAGCGTCTCTGCACATACGCCTGATAAGCCTGACATCCGTGGTAGGTATCCTGTTGTGGTCGTCCATGCTGAGCTGGGTCAGGGCGCTGACATAGATCTTGAATTTGTTGCTGCTGTCAAAGGTATACGTCATCTTGTCGTTCAGTGAATGTATGCCTTCAATGACCAGCACATCATTTTTGCCGATCTGCAGAGCAGTCCCAGTCGGCTCACGTCTGCCGCTGACAAAATCGAACACCGGCAGTTCCGTGCTCCTGCCGGCGAAAAGCATCTGCATGTCATCGTTGAAACGCTTGAGATCAAGTGCCTCCAGACATTCAAAATCCAGCTGCCCGTTTTCATCTCTCGGTGTCTTGTCTCTGTCGACGAAATAATTGTCGACCGGGATCGGATGAGGTCTGAGTCCCAGCGCCCGCAGCTGTATGGAAAGACGGTGGGAAAAGGTTGTCTTCCCTGAGGATGACGGCCCGGCGATCAGCACCATTCGCTTGCCGCTGACAGCGATCATCTCCGCTATCTCGCCGATAGTCTTTTCCATCAGCGCTTCCTGTACAAGCACCAGATCCGTGAACCTCTTCTCGGCGATCACCCTGTTAAGATCAGCGATATTCCTGACATCCATCAGCCTGCTCCAGCGCTTTGACTGCTTGAACACTGTAAAAAGCTTTTCCGGCGACACCAGCGGCCTGATGGTCTCAGGGTCAGAATAATCTGGCATCTCCAGCACGAATCCCTCGTCATATCTGTGTATATCGAAACATTTGATGTAGGAGGTGTCAGGAGCCATATAGCCATACAGATAGTCGATCGTCTCATCAAGCATATAGTAGCTGGCCTCAGTGCTCATCCTGTAGTAGAACAGATCCACCTTATCGGTGAGCCCGTATTCCCGGAAAATATCGAGGGCTTCTCTCATCGGCACAGTCTTTCTGATGAAATTGAATTTTTCCGCAACTATCTCATGCATTTTATTCCTGACCTTGTCGATAAGCTCATCCGTCAGCTTCTCTTCAGAGTCAAGTTCACAGTACATGCCGCTTTCAACTGAATAAAGGACAGAAAGCCTGTTGATCCTGTCCCGGCCGATCACATCCTCAAAAGCCTTTATCATTATCATCCTGCAGGAGCGGCGGTACACCTGTATGCCGCTCTTATCCCCGGTAGTGATGAAGCTGATCGTACAGTCCTTGTCGATGATCCTGGAAAGCTCTGCCATGCTGCCGTTTACCTTGGCAAGAATGATGCAGTGACTGTAGTTATCCTGAAAATCCCTGCTTATATTCTGAAGCGTGATACCGGCAAAGTATGAATATTCTTTCCCGTCTATCGTAAGCTGAATTTTGTGAGACATTAAAAGACCTCCCTTGCTGCCTGTAATATGTCAGATCACCTCAAACGGTGAACAGTTTTTATCCCTGCTGATCTTTATCTGCGGGAAATTTGCCGAAAACCAGTCTGACATATAGTCCACAAATATATGTTCAAGCCCGTGATGGCCTGCATCGATCACAAACAGACCCTTCTCAACACTGTCGATCCCGAAATGATGGTCGACATCGCCGGTTATATAGACCTGTGCGCCCGCCCTTAATGCCTCGGAAGCAACACTCTTGCCGGAGCCGGGGCAGATGGCAGCTCTGCCTACCAGGGCGCTGCCGTCGCCGAAATATCTTACAGGCGGCAGGTCAAATTCCCGGCGCACTTTTAACGCCAGTTCGGCCAGAGTCACAGCTTTGTCAAGAGTGCCGACAGTTCCGATGCCGACAGACGGCTCCTGCTCTGTGGCCGGATCCAGCGCCCTCTCAACGCTGATCCCCAGCTTCTCAGATACTATCCGTCCCATGACGGCAGAGTCAAAATTCGTGTGCATGGCATAGTAAGTGATATCATTTTTTATGAGAGCTATGATCCGCCTGCCGATGAAGTCGTCCGCGCGCACATTTTTTACCGGAGAAAATATCATCGGATGATGGGTGATCAGCATATCGCATCCGTTTTCTGCCGCCCCGGATATTGCGTCTGAGGTGGCATCAAGAGCAAGATATACAGACTTTAGCTCCCGGTCCGCATCTCCCACAAGCAGTCCCGGATTGTCCCATTCCATGGCCAGTGACGGAGGGGCAAGCTCTTCCAGGGTATTTATCAGTTCTTTTGCAGTCATATCAAACCTCCGCTCAGTATTCAGCTCTCACTGCCGGGAGATCCGCCGCAGCGTTCCAGCGCCTCACGCAGCCGGGCGGCGTGCTCCTGCATCTGTGCAAGACGCGCATTGCCGGTTTTTGTATTCTTATCGCGCAGCTGAGCCATTATCATCTCTGTCTTTAAGAGATCAGCATTCAGCCAGGCTTTTAATACCGGGTGATGCGCATCCATCAGCAGTTTACCGAATTCAAAATCAATATCATATTTATATTCGTATTCTTCCGGACAGCAGCCGTGCCTGCGCACAGCCCTGAACATAGAATAATATTTACCGTCTTCGCAGACCATATTCTCGAGATCGATCATATAGCCGCTTTCATAGAGGAAGCGCCTTACCGAAGAGATATCTGACTGAGGCTGAAGTATAAGCTCATCCGCGTATGAAAGCACAGCTGCCCCCTCTGAAAGTATCCTCATCATGAGCAGGCCTCCCATACCGGAAATGACGACAGAATCGGCCTCACCGGTCTTCAGTCCCGCCGCCCCGTCAGAAAGCCGCGTTTTCACCTTATCCTGCAGACAGTGATCCCTTATATGGGCGGCGGCCCTCTCCAGCGGTCCTTCCCTGACATCCATCGCCAGGGCAGCGGGAATTATACCCTCCTCTGCGAGAGAGATCGGTATATAGGCATGGTCTGTTCCGATGTCGGCAAGCTTAAGGCCGGGCGTGACCATATCTGCAATTGCCTGCAGTCTCTTAGAGAGTGTCATCGCCAGCCTTCATCTTTCTTCTTCTGAGCATCAGTGCCCTTGCCTCGATCTGCCTGACGTGATCTTCGCTCAGGCTGAATCTTCTGCACACGTCCTCCATGCTGTGGCCGCGCGGCTGGTTAAGTCCATAGCGAAACGAGAGCACGCTGCGCTCCAGAGGTCTCAGCTGATCTATAACTTCCGCGATCTTATCCCTGGTATCTTCACTGCAGTTCTCCTGCCGAGACGGTTCAGCTTCCTGAGGAAGCTTTATCTCGTCATTTGAGAGCTCAACAGCCTCTCTGATCCTGCCGGCCGGAATGTCCAGATATTCTGCCAGTTCGTCAGCGTCAGGGTCTATGCCGTATTCTTTGGCAAATATCTCCTGCGCATCCTTTATCAGGTTAAGCGTTCCGGCGATATCGTCCGAAAATGATGTCTCACGTCCGGCATCAGCGATAGCCCTGATGATCGACTGACGTATCCAGCAGGCGGCATATCTGCTGAAAAGTATATCATGCCTGCCGTATTTTTCAGAGGCCTTCAGGAGCCCCATGCTTCCCTCCTGTATAAGGTCATAGAATCCGGGCTGAGCGCCGGGGCTGAAGTATGCCTTAGCGACAGCGAATACCAGCCTCATGCCTCTGCGCCTCAGAGTATCAAGGGCAGCAGCGTCGCCGTTTCTGGCCGCCGCGGAAAGCCTTGCATCCTCGTCGTCAGAGACAGGCTCAAGACTTTCTATCTGTTCCGCGAACAGGCTGAAAGCCTCATCCTTCTGCGCGCCCTCAGGCAGAGAAAGATCCTCAAGATCATATTTATACAGCTGACTGTCAGAAAGATCCGCCTGCAGCTCCTGATCATCATCTACTGTTATGCCGGCATTATGAAGATACGATATGACCGTATCCATCTGCCGTTCATCCAGGCTGAGACCGTCAAAATGCCGGCGTATATCATCCCTGCTGAGTGAATCTGAGCCGGCATCTGATTCAAGCTCCTTCAGTTTTGTCATGAAAAAGGATATATTTTCATCCATATTCAGGCCACCCTTATTTCTTTCCCTTTTTGATCGCTTTATAGGCATCCATGATCTGATCCATGGTCATCGAAGACTTCAGAAGCTGGTTTTTCCTGTATTCCCGGATATTCCTTACCACATCGGAAATCGTTTTTTCCCTGGTAAGCGGATCATCTCCGTTCGGGAGCTTAGTGGTGAAAAGCGAGGCGATTACTTTCTGCTCATCGGCCTCCTCAAAGCTTCCGACTATCCTCGCCGGTGTAACCCTCCCGGTCTCGGCATATTCCCTGAATGCCATGGAAGCTGCCCTGTGGAAAAGAGGATCCTGAAAATCATCCGCGCTTATCTCATCCTTATATTTTTCAAACAGTGTCGGGTCCTCGATCATATATGTCAGCAGAAGCTTCTGTGAGACCGCTATCACATTTTCTTTTTCTGCCTTCCCCTTGGTATCAGCGGCAGTCTCATTAAAGACCGGCTCTGTTTTCTCACTCATCTCGTCGATCTGTTCAGGGCTTAAGGCAGCGCCGAAGCTGTTCACCATCTTGCTCAGACCGTCAGAGTCGAGCCCGTAACGGCTTGATATCGATTCTATGTATACATTTCTCTCAAGTTCCTGGGGAAATTCCAGCAGTTTTTTGGCAGCTGCCTTTATAAATGAAGCTCTCCCCTCGGGGTCTGACAGTTTGTATCTTTTCTCCAGCAGGGAGATCTCAAACATAAATCCGGACTCAGCATCATCTATCCTTTTCTGGAATTCCCCGCTGCCGAGATTCTTGATAAATTCATCCGGATCCTTATAGGGCTCCATGTGTATCACTCTGGCGCTGATCCCGGCTTTCTTCAGCATAGGTATTGCGCGCTGGGCAGCCCTTATGCCTGCCTCATCGCTGTCATAGGCCAGCCGCACATCCTGCGCGTATCTTTTCAGGAGCTGCGCGTGCTGCTCGGTAAATGCCGTTCCCAGAGAGGCGACGGCATTAGTAAATCCGGCCTGATGCATGGCAATCACATCCATATAGCCCTCGCAGATTATCAGATACGGCTTGCGCGATATCCGCGCATAATTCAGCCCGTAAAGGTTCCTGCTCTTGTCGAAAATGATCGTTTCGGGCGAATTGAGGTACTTTGGCTTGGCGTCCCCCATCACCCGTCCGCCGAAACCTATGACGCGGCTGTTTATATCCATTATCGGGAACATGACACGGTTCCAGAACCTGTCATGAGCTCCGTACTTCTCGTCATACACTATGAGGCCGCTGTCCTTGAGCACCTCATCCGTATAGTCCATGCTTTTAAGGAATCTGTACAGCTCGTTGCTGTACTTTGATGAGCAGCCAAGGCCGAAATGCACCCTTGTCTCCTGGCTGAGCTTCCTCTCGTCAAGATATCTTCTGGCCTGGGCGCCATCCTCCGACTGCAGCCTGTGATAGTAATAATTGGCCGCGAGTCTGTTGACATCAAGGATGACCTGCTTCCTGCTGCGTTTTTTCTTATCTTCCTCGGACTCCTGCACCTGGGGGAGGACGATGCCCGCCCTGTCGGCAAGATTCACGATCGCCTCCTGGAACGACATATTCTCATATTCCATCACAAATGTGAACACGTTCCCGCCGGCGCCGCATCCAAAGCAATGATAGAGCTGCTTGTCGGGGCTGACAGAGAACGAGGGAGTCTTTTCATTGTGAAAAGGACATAGTCCTACATATGAGCCGCCTCGCTTCTGGAGCCTGACATAGCTGCCTATAACATCAACGATATTATTGCTTTCCCTGACCTGTTCAACTATCTCATCAGGATAGAACATCTCAATACACCTTCCATGCTTTGGGGACGTAAAGTTCTTCATACAGAGCTATCGTATACTGGTCAGTCATGCCGGCAATGTAATCGCAGACGATCCTTTCCAGGGAACAGTCCCCCCGCTCCATAAGTTCATGGAATTCATGCGGCATCTGGTCCGGGTGATGCATAAAATGCTCATAGAGGACCTTCAGCAGATTCTGGGCCTTGGATTCCTGGTTCTTGGCGACAGAGTTCGTATATACACTTCTGAACATATACGCCCTGAGGCCGAACATAGCTTTCTCTATCTCTTCAGACATATAGATATCCGCCTTGCCCATGCTGCTCAGTATCACGTCATGTATCAGGCAGTTGAGACGCTCCTTGCCGGTATTCCCCAGCACCTTGCGGAAATTTTCCGGGATATCGTCCTCGGATATGATATGTCCCCTCAGCGCGTCGTCTATATCATGGTTGATATAAGCGATCTTATCGGAAAGCCTCACCACCCTGCCCTCAGGGGTCGCAGGCATCATAGCTGTTCCGTGCCTGAGCATGCCGTCACGAACTTCCTTTGTCAGGTTGAGCCCTCTGCCGTCATTCTCCAGAACCTCGACGACCCTGACGCTCTGTTCATAGTGTTTGAATCCCTCAGGACATATCTCGTTCAGCACCGCCTCGCCGGCATGGCCGAAGGGAGTGTGCCCGATATCGTGGCCGAGAGCTATAGCCTCAGTCAGATCCTCATTCAGACGCAGTGCCCGCGAGATCGTCCTGGCTATCTGGGCCACCTCCAGTGTATGGGTAAGACGTGTGCGGTAATGATCGCCCATAGGGGCCAGAAATACCTGCGTCTTGTGTTTCATCCTTCTGAAGGACTTGGAATGAAGTATCCTGTCCCTGTCGCGCTGATAGACCGGCCTGATGTCGCACTGAGGTTCTTCTCTGTCGCGGCCGGCAGATTCACAGCTCAGAGAAGCATACTTGCTGAGATGTTCTTTTTCCCATAATTCCTGCTGTTCTCTGATCGTCATAAGGACACACCTCCACTCTAAAACTGCGCGTAACCGGAGCGAGTCTAAAAGTACTGCTTCCGGTTACGCAGAAAATCTTCAGTCTGTATGTTTATTCAGCTGCCGGGCGGACATTGAGAAGCTTCTCACGCAGCTCGTTTTCGATCTTGGTGAGCTCTCCCTCTGCAGCTCTGCGCTTTGCCCTGCCCTCAGTCTGTATCTGCAGCACCTCGTCGAGAGTGCCGATCAGCTGTTCGTTTGTTGTCTTCAGTGTCTCGATATCGACAATTCCGCGCTCGGATTCCTTCGCGACCTCAACAGAGGCTGTCTTGAGCTTCTCAGCGTTCTTTTTCAGCATCTCATTGGTGAGGTTCGATACCTCGCTCTGGGCCTTCGCGGCCTGCAGCGAATTGTTTACGCCAAGCGCGATGACCATCTGGCTCTTCCAGAGAGGTATGGTGTTTACTATAGTAGACTGTATCTTATCCGACATCAGCACATCATTGTTCTGTACAAGACGGATCTGAGGACCCATCTGCATGGATATGATGCGCGTGAGCATGAGGTCATGGAGCTTCTTGTCAAAGCGGTCCGCCAGAGACTGAAGATCTGCCGCTGCCTGGGCGTCCTGCTGCGAACCGGAGGCTGCTGCCTTGGCCTTCATCTCCGGGATCTGTCTGTTCTCGACATCGTCCAGCTTTTTCTTGCCGGCAATGATGTACAGGGACAGCTCCTTGTAATAATTCATATTCATCTCATACAGCTTATCAAGCGTCGCGACATCCTTCATGAGCGTCATCTGATGCTTCTCCAGTGCCTCAACAATCTGGTTCACATTGGTCTCAGCCTTCGCATACTTCGCCTTGATGGCCGTAGCCTTGTTCGCGCCCTTTTTGAAAATGCCGAGAAATCCCTTGTCGTCTTCATCGACATCAAAGCTCTTGAGCTCTGTGACAACGCCTGTTATCATTCCTCCGACCTCGCCGAGATCCTTGGTCCTGACATTCTCAAGGGCAGTCTCGGAAAACTGGGCGACCTTCTGCTGTGCGCTGGAACCATATTGTATTATCTGAGTTGAGTTCGTAAGGTCGATCTGTTTTGAAAAATCATCGATAGCTTTTCTTTCTTCCGGCGTAAGCTTGCTTTCATCCAGATCATCGGCCTGTTCAGCCGGCTGTGAAGTATCCTGGGCTGTCTGCGTCTCAGCTGCCTGTGCAGCCTCTGCCGCCTGATCATTCCCAATACCCTCCAGTTTTAATTCCGGAACCGAATTAAATTCCATTTCGTCACTCATTGATCATTTCCTCCATCTGTTTGTTTAATGGCTTTGCCCTCTGTATCTGAATCTTCGGCAGCCGCGGCCGACGCCGCGGTGCCGCCGGAAGAAACATTCTCAAACGGATCCCTGCTCAGGCCCTCCTGGGCGAACATGCTCTCAAGTACAGAAATATCGGAGCTTATGTCCATGGCAGACGCTTCAAAGAAACTGTCCAGGAGTTTCTGATACGCATAATTGATCGTATCTACAGTATCCTCGATCTCTTTTTTGGATCTCTCTATGTTCTCGCCGCCTGCTGGCTGTGAATCCAGTTCCTGATAAGCCTGAAGAAGCTTTATCGTGGTAGGCATATAATATTTCATGAATTTGCGCAGTTTGTGAAGCTGATCAGGTTTCTGGCGGATAACGTCAAATATCTTTCTGATAAGCTCCTCCATCCTGTCAAGCTTTTCCGTAAAAGCCTCTGAGGGGATGGCTTCATTGGCATCGTGTATCTGGCGGATATATCTGTCGCCCTCCTCAAGAGCCTGCGCAAGCTCTGAATTGCCCTCGGCATTTTCCTTTTCATCGTCATCCATGACCCGCTGCTGATACTGTTCTACTGACTTAAGATACTGACTGTATGTCTCTTCATCAAGCATAAGGGTAGTCTTCAGCGTATCAATATGCGCGTTGGTGAAAAAATTCCTGTCGATCATTCCCTGCAGGTCTTCCGCCGTGTACTTATTTGTCTTCCCGGTCACAGAAGCCAGCTCGCTGATCTGGCAGTACTTCCTCTGGCCTATCTGCTTAATATATTTGTTGAAACGCTTTATCCTTCCGTTCGTCTTTATGCCGTGTACGAGCACAAATATGGAGAGCAGAAGAAAAGGCAGCAGGATAACCGCAGTTATCAGCCCGGCCTTCGCAAAAGCATTCAGGGCAATGCCAAGCGTTATCACCACAAATTCAGAGAGTCCGAAAATTGCTGTAAAAGTAGCCCCCAGCGCTGTAAAAACTATCCCCGAAAGAGAACCGTGCGGATTCTTGACTGCGATCGGTATCTCCCGCGGCGCAGCGGCAGCCTTCATGCCGGCGGCATTCATCCTGGCACTTGTACTTGTCTGCGCAGTGCCCCCGAATCCCTGTCCGCGAATGTGGTCGCTGATGTTCGTATTGATATTGAGCTCCTCAAACACAGACTGGATAGTGCTGTTTATATTCTGGCTGAGCCTGTCGAAATTCATGGAATTCATGGCAGTATCAACGATGTCCTTAACCAGATCCTCGTTTGAAGAATGCTTTTGATCCGGCATATACAGATCCTCCCCCGGTCTTGATTTTTCCGTAAAAACCTGTCACCAGGCTTTCAGGAAATTATACATAGTATTATATCGTATATAAAATGAAATGTGAATACTCATTTTGAGCTGTGGTACAATGGCTCAAACTGCCGTCTCAGCTCCTGAGGATGCTCCTCTGTCTTGGCTGCCCTCTCCTCTGCCTCCCGGCAGAAATATTCCTGGGCATTGAGCGGCACCTTGCCTCTCTTATCTATCTTGACATAGCTTCCGTCGGGCTGCAGTACCGACGCTTTGACATTGTCGGCCAGCTGTACCTGGAGTACATGCTTGACCTCTTCCTTGCATTTCTCATCCTCGACCGGAAACATTATCTCTATGCGCTTGTCAAGATTTCTGGGCATCCAGTCGGCGCTTCCCATATATACTTCCTCATAGCCGTCATTGTACCAGTAAAATATCCGGCTGTGCTCCAGGAAATTGCCTACGATAGACCTTACCCTGATATTCTCGCTGAGGCCTGGGATGCCTGCCTTAAGGCAGCATATACCGCGGATGATAAGGTCGATCTGCACTCCTGCGCAGGACGCCTCATACAGGGCAGCAATGATGCCCTCATCGCACAGCGAATTCATCTTCGCGACGATCTGCGCGTCTTTGCCCTCGGCCGCATGCTTTGTCTCACGCTCGATCAGACGCATGAATTTATCTCTGAGCCATATCGGGGCAACGACCAGCTTGTTCCATCTCGGAGGCTCTGAGTAGCCTGAGATCATATTGAATACAGCTGTGGCATCTTCGCCTATCGGTGTAGAGCAGGTCAGTATGCCCATATCTGTATATAATCTGGCAGTCATGTCATTGTAGTTGCCAGTGCCCAGATGTACGTAGCGCCTGAGTCCGTCCTCATCCCTCCTGACGACCAGCGTTATCTTGCTGTGCGTCTTGAGGCCCCTGAGACCGTATATGACATGGCACCCCGCCTGCTCAAGCTTCTTTGCCCAGATGATATTGTTTTCCTCGTCAAATCTGGCCTTGAGTTCTACCAGCACCGTTACCTGTTTGCCGTTTTCGGCGGCGTCCGCCAGCGCGGCGATTATCGGCGAATTGCCGCTGACACGGTAAAGTGTCTGTTTTATAGCCAGGACCTCCGGGTCGAGCGAAGCCTCGCGGACAAAATCAACGACAGGGTCAAAACTCTGGTACGGATGACTGAGCAGTATATCATGCTCTCTGATCTGGGTAAATATATCCTCCTCATCGTTCATCCCCGGCACCGGCTGCGGTATATATCTGGGGTAGCGCAGATGATCGAACCCGTCCATGCCGCTCACCTTCATGAGAAATGTCAGGTCCAGCGGACCTCCGATGCTGTAGATCGAAGTATCCTTTACCTCAAATTCCTTCCGGAGTATCTTCAACAGCCGTTTGTCGATGCGGTCATCTACCTCGAGTCTTATCACCTCACCCCACTGGCGGCGCTTTATTACCTCCTCGATCTCGCTCAGAAGATCAGCCGCCTCATCCTCATCTATCGGCAGATCGGCATTTCTCATAACCCTGTATGGCGCTGAGCAGATGATCTTATAGTTGAGGAACAGCTTCTGCAGGTTCTGTATGATGATCTGTTCGAGAAGTATTATCGTGATATCCTCACTGTTCTCCGAAGGGATGCGGACATAGCGCGACAGTCCTGAAGGCACCTGTACCGTGGCAAAATCATGTCCGTTCTCCTGGTCATCACTGCGTATGAGGGCGCCGATATTGAGTGTCTTGTTCCTTATCAGCGGAAATGGCCTCGAGACATCCACTGCCATAGGTGTAAGTATGGGATATACCTCCAGGTCAAAATATTCTTCTACGAAATCACGCTGTTTTTCACTGAGATCATGGCAGTCGTCAATTATTATCAGATGATTCTGCCTCAGTGAAGGCTTAAAAGACCTGTTGTAGCTGCTGTACTGCTCTGAGACAAGCCTGTGCGCCCTCTCGCTGATGGCATCAAGCTGCTGCTGTGCTGTCATCCCGGCGATATCCTTCTTGCTGTATCCGGCATTGACCATATCCTTCAGAGAGGCTACCCTGATCATAAAGAATTCGTCTAGGTTCGATGACGTTATACTTAAAAACTTCAGCCTTTCAAAAAGAGGCAGTGAAGTATCGCGCGCTTCCCTCAATACCCTGTCGTCAAATTCAAGCCAGCTGAGCTCGCGGTTTCTGAAATTCTCAGGTTTATCATATTGATTGCTCATATCAGGCCTACCTCCTTTTCAGTCTGAGCTGCGGCATAAGTCCGTATACTTCCTCAAAGAAAACACCCTTGTCATTAACGATATTCTGTTCAAGAGTTATATCATATATCGTGTCAGCCCTGATCAGCAGTTTTTTCTCTTTAACGCTGACCGTCACTTTATCGACCTTCTGGCGGTGGCTCCTGTCTATCGCGTTTGCCAGGCGCAGTATGGATGTGAGCTTGAGCATCCTGATATATGCCTTTTTGCTGAGAGGCATGCTGAGCTCCTCTATAGCCGGAACGTGAGACCAGGAATTGTATTTTATCACATTCGCGGCGATCTTTTTTTCATCTTCCGATATCCCTATGAAATCCGTCCCCAGTACAATAAAATAGCTGTTGTCAGTTCCGTTGGTCATATTCACGAATTTGCCGGAATCGTGCAGTATACATGATATCCTCAGCAGCAGTCCGTCCTCCTGCGTCAGCGCCGCATATTTTCTGACGGCGTCGAAGATCGAGAGCGCCAGATATTCTACGTTCGCGGTATGCCTGCTGTTAGAACGGTATTTTTCTGCGATGACCCGTGAGTAGCTGATCATGTCCTCCGTGAAGTCATGGACAGGCTTAGATCCCGTGTTCTGCTCAAAAAACTCCCAGGCCATGCCATCGCACAGGTCTGATGTAGAAGACCATATCCTCTTAGTGCCTGCAGTCTCTATAAGCCCGCGGTACACGGCCAGGGCAGGCTTCAGCAGGTTGGCGACCTCATAGGGAATGCTGTATTTTACTGAAAGCTCATCGACGCTCAGGGCATTGATACTTTCATATATGCCGGCGAATTTATTTCTCTTCAGTGCCTTATTGTCGTCACTGTCATTGACTATCTTCATGACGAAGAGGAGTTCCTCGCCGGATATCACCATATGCCTGAGCCCGGTATGATTTTTAAAGAAAAATGAAAGCGTGTCGAAATCATTGCCGATATAATCATCCATCACAGCGGAAAAGTTTGACGACCTGCCCTCTACATCGCTGAGGATCTCGCGTATCCTCAGCGATCCGAGTCTCAGATTCTGGGTAAATATCAGCTTCCCTGCCTCATAGACAGTGAGCTGCAGGCTCCCCGTGCCCATATCGGCGATGACGGCTCCTTCCTGGGTGATCTTCTCAAACTCCGGCATGCTGACGGACAATGATTTCAGCTGGAAAAAGCGCTGTCTGGCATTGCTTATAGTCTGGAGCTCAAGGCCGGTCCTTATCCGTATCTGATCGAGTATGAGATCACAGTTGCTGGACTCTGTAAGCGCTCCGGTAGCATAGGCAAGATAGCTTTTTGTTCTGTACTCTTCAAGCTTCATGCGGCAGCCGTCCAGAACATTGCACAGCTCATAGACAAGACTGTGATCGATATACCCCTTTGTATAGGTATCGCTCCCGAGTTCGATATAATAGCGAAGATAATCTATCTGGCGGATGCCGTTTTTTTTCGACATCTCATAAACCTTCATCATCACTTCGCCTGAGCCTACATGTATCGCGGAGAAAGTATTATAGGCCATATGCGCCACCTTCTTATTCTGCTTTTACATAGTTGCCGAGTATCTGAAAGCTGTCGGACTCCTGCTCTATAGCCTTGAGGGCATCTCTTACAGGTGCGTCTGAAAGATTGCCGTCAAAATCGATAAAGAAACGATATTTCCATTTCTCGCCCCGTATCGGGCGGGATTCGATCTTATTCATGTTCAGGTGATTATATATGATGAAACCCAGGATATGGTACAGACTTCCGGACTCATGCTTCAGCTCAAAGGTGATGCTTATGTCATCCGCCTTCACATCATATTCCCGGCTGTTCTTTATTATAATAAACCTGGTAGAGTTGTTGCCGATGTCATTTATATTGCTGCGCAGCACCTTAAGACCATAATAGGCAGCTGCCGCCCTGCTGGCTATGGCAGCCTGTGTGGGATCTCTGTCCATCAGCACTTTCCGGGCGCTTACTGCCGTGTTCTTCAGGCTGATCTGTTCCCATGCCGGTTTTCCTGAAAGGTATTCCGCGCACTGCATCAGTCCCTGCGGATGCGAATACACAGTCTTTATATCAGCTTCCTCTGCCTCAGGCAGACCGAGAAGCGCGTGTTCGACCTTTACGACATATTCACCGATAATGCAGTTATTGTATCCGCTGAGCATGTCATATACGTCGGTAATTATCCCCGTTGAAGTATTTTCCACAGGCAGTATCCCGTAATCGGCGCGCCCCTCGCTTACTTCCCTCATGACATCCTCAAAGTTTTCTACGTGATAAAGGCCTTCGATGTCCCCGAAATATCCCTGTGCAGCCTGATGTCCGTATGAACCCTCGACGCCCTGGTATACTGCGCGCGGCGAGCTGATATCAAAGGAAGAGACTTTTTTGAATCCGAAGCTCTCGCCTGTATCCTCAGCGATGATCTCATACTGGCGGCTGCGGCTGATAGTCATTATCTGGTTAAACAGGGCTTCCATGCTTCTTTTGTTAAAATCAGTGGAGACATTTTCTTTTACCTTTTCAATCTTCTGCCTCTCACGTTCAGGATCAAGCACTGCTTTGCCGACACTTATCTTATATCTGGCGACATCCTCCGATATCCGGATCCTCTCTTCGATCAGAGCTGTTATCCTGCTGTCTATCTCATCAATATTGTCACGTAAAACATTCAGATCCATATTTATTCACTCTCCGGCATCTCTTTTTTTTCAAGCTCATCCAGCAGCTGGCTGACTGTCTTCCCCAGATACGGATGCCTCAGGTAGGCTCCGATCTCAGAGAGCGGCTGCAGTACAAAGAGCCTATTCTGGAGATCGATATGCGGGATATGCAGGTCCTCAGTATCTATTATCCTGTCATCGTAAAAAAGTATATCTATGTCTATAGTCCTCGGGCCCCAGTGCACATCCCTGACACGCCCGCAGCTGTTCTCGATCATATTGATGACCGCCAGGAGCTGTTCAGGCTCGAGAAAGGTCTCGATCTTTGCGCAGGCATTTATAAAGTCGGGCTGATCCTTGTAACCGTATGGCTTTGTCTCATACAGTTCAGAGCACATCAGGACATTTATGTCACTCCTGTCGTCGAGCATCTCCACCACATCGGCAATATTTTCCTCGCGTTTCCCCAGATTGCTTCCCAGGCCAAGGAATACTATATGACGTTCCCTCTCCACGTGAGCGATTATGGTATCAAAATGGAAGGGAACCGGAGCATGCGGCTTCTCGATCTCTACAACTGCCTTCGTCAGGAGCGGATACTCCCTCAGAAGCCTTCTGGCGATAAGATCCGCAGCGGTCTCGATCATATTGCAGGTGTACTCGTGCATCCATTTTATGATCTTATCACAGACATCAGCGTAATTCACCGAATCGGCAAGCTCATCATTTTTGGCGGGAATTTTTAGATTGATGTAAAGGTCAGCATTTATCAGAAACTTCTGGCCTAAAGTTTTTTCCTGGGGAATGCAGCCATGACTGGCAAACACTTCTAAGCCCCTGACAGAAATTCTATCCACAATATCACTCCTTAATAACTGATCAGATCACTGGGCGTCTCTTATGGCCATAGTCATAGCTACGGCTCTTTTGTTGGCTGCTACGTCATGGACCCTGACAAAGGCAAAATGGGCCTGTACTGCGTAGACACTGGTCACGATAGTTCCCTCTGTCCTCTGGTCAGTCGGCAGGCCAAGGGTATAGCCTATGACAGACTTGCGTGAGCAGCCCAGCAGCATAGGCATGCCAAGTATCTTGAACTGGCCGAGATGCTTGAGCACCTGCAGATTTTCCTGATAAGATTTCGCAAATCCTATACCGGGATCCAGTACTATCTTCCCCTTCCTGATACCGGCGTTGAAAGCAATGTTGAGCGAATCTGAAAGTCCGTCCAGACATTCATATAAAAAGTTCTCATACACTGCATTGTGGGAATTGTGCATAAGCAGACAGGCCACGCCGCTCTCGGCAATGATCTTCGCCATCCTCCTGTCATATTTCAGGCCCCATATATCATTTATCATGTCGCAGCCGGCGTCGATGGAGTCTGCTGCCACCTCAGGCTTATATGTGTCTACGGACACCGGGATATCGAATTCTTTTTTAATGCATTCCAGCGCCGGCATGACACGTCCTGTCTCCTCTTCACAGGAGATCATTGTATAGCCGGGCCTTGTCGATTCACCGCCTATGTCGATGATATCCGCTCCCTCTTTTATCATAGCCTCGACCCTGAAACGCACGTCGTCCAGACTTTTATAGCTTCCGCCGTCCGAGAAGGAATCCGGTGTGAGGTTCAGGACCGCCATGATATAAGTTTTATTATCAGTATCAAACTCTCTGTTTCCTATTTTCATAATTCCCCTGTCCTTTAGAAATCTGCATCAGCGAATGTTCTTCCAGATCTTCTCTGTCTCGGCGATCACCGACAGCGTACCGAACTGGATAACTGCAGCGTCCTCAGCTTCAGCTGTCCCGCAGGTCCTGCGGACTGCAGCGCTGCAGCTGTGTTCCGTATAAACATTTTTAAAATACTTCGCGGCAGACTCTGCCAGCAGATCCTCAGCAAGTCCTCTGGGACTGCCGGGTCTGAAGCATACTATACTGTCTGATATCGCAGACATGATCCTGAGCATAGACTCATAATCCTTGTCGGCAAAAACTGCCATCATCAGTATGATCCTTCTGCCATGAAGATACCTCTCCGCGGACTCTCTCAGTGCCCGCACTCCGTCAGGGTTGTGCGCTCCGTCGACGATCACGGGGATATCTGCGCGCACGACCTGAAAGCGACCCGGCCACACAGCTTTGCGGATCCCGGCCATGACTGCGTCATCAGTTATATCGAAACGCAGCCACCGTCCGCTGTCGTCCATCCCGGACCTGTCTCGGATCACCAGGCAGGTCTTTATAGCTATGGAGGCGTTCAATGTCTCATATACGCCGAGCATGCCTGTAGTGATACCCTTATAGCCCAGAAATGAAAACTGCTGGCTGAGCGGCATCTGCGAAGAGTTGTCCGCCTCCGGGCTGCCGCTGCTGACTGTCTCCCTGCTGCTCACGATATGCAGATCCGAGTGCCTGTCACGGCATATAGCCGCGAGCACATCAGCGGCCGCAGAGTTATCGCCGCAGATGACAGCCGGTCTTCCCGGTTTTATTATGCCTCCCTTTTCAGCAGCTATCGATGCGATATCGCTGCCCAGATATTTCATATGATCCATAGCAACCGGCGTTATCACAGTGATCAGCGGAGCATCCACCACATTGGTAGCGTCGAGCCGGCCTCCCATGCCTGTCTCAATGACAAGCACATCCGCCCTGCTCCTCCCCAGATACAGGAACGCCATGGCAGTCTCTATCTCAAATGATGTCGGCATATCTTCACTCAGAGCCGGATCACTCTCAACTGTATCTCTGATGACAGTAAGACACTGAGCCGTATCCTCCTCGGATATCCAGCGTCCGTCGATCTGTATCATCTCTCTGTAGCCAAACACCGAGGGAGAAATATATCTTCCCGCGCTGTAACCTGCCTCGCGCATTATGGAGGCAATATAAGTGCACACCGATCCCTTGCCGTTCGTTCCGGCAACATGTATCACCGGTTTCAGGTCCTGGGGATCCCCAAGTCTGTGCAGCAGAAGCCGTATCCTGTCCAGTCCCGGACGTATACCTGTTTTTGCCGCACCTTTTACATAGCCGCAAGCTTCTTCATAATCCATCAGGCTATCTCATCGAATCTATAAGCTGCAGGGATGCCTTCCTGATAAGCTGGGTCATAGTCAGATTATGACTGCTGGCGCATTCCTCGAGCAGCTTGTATTCGTATTCTGTAAAGCGTGCCTGAACTCTGCGTTTTCTGGGGTCATCGGATTTCGGCCTGCCAATTTTCTTCAGTTCTTCAGTCATTTCAGACGCACCTCCTGTTAGTATCGTTAATCATATTATAGTTTCTGTAGTACATAAAAGCAAGTTAATTATGGCATCCAGAGCAGTCTGCTGCAACAAAAAAACAGCATATGCGCTGTTTTTTGTCAATGCGTCCATATTTTTTTAATATCAGGGAAAAATCAAGCCGTAAAAAACAACAGCAGCAGAGTGATCAGGATACCGCCGGCAAATCCTCCCAGATGAGCCGCCAGATTGATCCCTCTTCGGGAAAATCCGTAAAGGGCATTTACGATGATCACGTAAAGAATGTTATAAAGAGATACAGAGCCCCTAAGAGACGGCCACAGAGCTATCACCAGATACGCTCCCAGCAGGCCGAATATAGCGCCTGAAGCTCCGGCTGATACGGAATATTTATGTGTCCTCTTCTCTATCAGCCAGGTCAGGATATTGCCTGAGAGACCGGAGACGAAATAAACTGCCAGGAACCACTGAGCGCCGAAAAAATATTCCAGGGAAGGTCCCAGATTGTAGAGAGAATACATATTGCATATCAGGTGAAAAGTCCCGAAATGCAGGAACATTGCCGTAAAAAGCCTGAATACCTGCCCCTTCTCCAGCAGCGGCGTATACTGCGCGCCGAATCTCAGGGCGGTCTTTGTGTCACTGCTGCCGCCGGCTATGCTCTCGGCAATATATACCAGAACATTTATGCCTATCAGAACGTAGGTAATACTAATATTCAATCTGCCGACCTCCGACTAGAGAGCATCATTATCCAGCTGATAAGGATCGATCACCTGGAATATATAGAACTTCAGGTAGTAGGATTCCTGCGCTGACCACAGTATCGGATGATCCGGAGACTGGGTCCTGTACTGGACCTGACGGAGCAGCCTGTGCGCTGAGCCTGAGGCCTGGTGCAGCATCTGCGTAAAAAGCTCGTAGGTCATAAACTGGGAACAGGAACAGCTTGCCAGGAAACCGCCGTTCCTGATGAGCTTCATAGCACGCATATTTATATCACGGTAGCCATTCAGCGCATGTTTTACGGAATTCTTCGATTTGGCAAAGGCCGGCGGGTCAAGGATGACGAGATCATACTTTTCTCCTGCCGCCTCAAGCTTCGGCAGCAGATCAAGGACATCTGCTGTCTCAAAATGTATTATATCAGAAAAAGAATTCAGCTCAGCATTCTCTCTGGCCTGGGCGATAGCCGTCTCCGAAGCGTCCACAGCTGTGACCTCTGACGCGCCGCCCATGGCGGCATTCAGGGCAAATGAGCCGGTGTGAGTAAAACAGTCCAGCACTCTCGCGCCGCGGCAAAGTCCCTGTATGGCAAGCCGGTTGTATTTCTGGTCAAGAAAGTACCCTGTCTTCTGACCTTCGCGCACATCAACGATCATATGTATGCCATTTTCAGTTATCGGTACCCTGGTGTCAAATTCCTCGCCGATAAAATCCCTGATGACAGGCAGTCCCTCCTGGGCACGATACCTTCCGTCGCTTCGCTCAAAGACACCGCGCACCGCGATACCGTCAGCGAGAAGTATGTCTTTCATCTCAGAGACGATCACCTGCCTGTATAGATCCATGCCCAGCGCCGAAAACTGAAGGACAAGCACATCAGAATATTTGTCAATGACCAGACCCGGCAGGAAATCCGCCTCGCCGAATACTATCCTGCAGGATGAAGTATCGACAGTCTTCTTCCTGTAATCCCAGGCAGCCTGCAGCCTCCCGCGAAAGAAAGCAGCGTCAGTCTGCGTGCCGGTACTGCGGGACAGAAGCCTCACCCGTATCTTAGACCGCGTATTTATAAAGCCGCAGCCCATTGGATAACCGTCGAAATCGCGCACATCAACAATATCGCCGTCAGCGATGCCGTCGGTGACAGCTGCGATCTCATTGTCATATATCCAGAGACCGCCCCCCTTTATGGTGCGTCCTTCACCCTTCTTCAGAGTAATAATGCCTCTTTCCATCTAGCCTCTGATCCCTACGCTCTTAAGATAATCCATGAGCCTGCCTACGGTAGTCATCTTCTCAAGCTCCTCAGCCGGTATCTCTATATGATACTCATCCTCAAGATCAGTTACAAGTTCAAAAAGGTCAAGCGAATCTGCTCCGAGATCATCTTTAAAATTTGTCGCCTCGGTGATATTGTCAGTATTGACGTCAAGCTTTTCGGCTAAAATAGCCTTGATTTTTTCTAACATGATTTTCTCCAATCCCAGAATATAATAATTGTTATGTCAAAAGCAGAGCTTCTCTCAGCTCTTCTTGATAAACGAATTGCCGCACTTCGGACACCTTATCCTGATCCTGCCCCTGCCTCGCGGTACCCTTATCTTCTGCTTGCACTGAGGGCATCTGAATATCCGATAATTCTTTTTATCCTCACGGCTGCTGTAGTCCGAAGAAGAATGCCTGAAGACTGAGGTGACCCGGTCTTTCAAGCCGAGGAATTTCTCATTCTCTGCGTAACGTCTCTGCATGTCTCTGGAAAACATGCGATAGTAGCCCCAGACGAGCAGGATGATCGCTATGAAATAAAAAATACTGCGGCGTGTTATGATCTCAAGAACGATGGAGATCATGGTGACGATGAAAATAAATCTGTTCAGCTGGTCATTCCCGTACCGCCCCATCATAAACTGGTTAAAACGGTCTCTCATTGCGGGTTCCGCTCCTTTCAAATAGGCAAAGCAAAATAAACAAGTGTTTACATTGTAAATCAAAAAGAATGGCTGGTCAATATCTAAATAGGCTGATCTGTTTTCCTGCAGACTGATCCCTGTCCGGGTAAAATGATAACCGCCGGGATTGCAGGCAATACCGGCGGTTATGATATTTTACTCTGAAATGTCTTCAAAAGAGATCTGAGGATTACTTTAACTTCTTGATCTCCTCGATCATCATAGGAAGTACTTCGTTAGCGTTGCCAACGATACCTACATCAGCTACCTCAAAGATAGGAGCCTCCTCATCCTTGTTGATAGCTACGATGTACTTGGATCCGATCATGCCGGCGATATGCTGGATAGCGCCTGAAACACCGAATGCCATGTAAAGGTTAGGAGCAACGATCTTGCCGGACTGACCTACCTGATGAGCACGGCTGATCCAGCCTTCCTCATAAACAGGTCTTGAACATCCGAGAACGCCGCCGAGAAGATCACAAAGCTCCTGAAGCTTCATGTAATTCTCCTGAGAGCCCATTCCACGTCCGCCTGTAACGATGATATCAGCTTCTTCAAGGTTTACTGACTCAGTGATCTCCTGAACAGCATCCTTTACCTGGAACTTGATAGCATCATCAGCAACTGTGATGGCTTTCTTTACGATCTCGCCGGACTTCCCAGCCTGGGGATCTTCCTTGCCGAAGCTGCCGCCTCTGATGGAAGCAACCTGAGGTCTTGTCTCAGCGATCTCAACGTCGGAGATGATTCCGCCGCCGTATACAGGTACAGCAAACTTAATGTTCGCGCCATCAAGCTCAAGGCCTGTTGCGTCATTAACTGAACCTGTGCCGAGCTTAGCTGCGATACGGGGAACGATGTCCTTGCCCTTAGGTGTAGCGCCTGTAAGGATAGCCGCAGGCTTAACTTCAGCAGCGATCTGAGCAACTGCATCAGCTACAGCATCTGCATTGTAATTCTCAAACTGAGGTCCTTCTATAACTATTGCGCAGTCTGCGCCATACTCGATAGCGGTCTTTGCGCAGGGCTCACATGTAGAAACTGCGATTACCTTAGCACCGTTAGCGACAGATTTTGCTGCTGCGATATTCTCAAGGCTTACTCCGGCAGGTGCGCCGTCAGCCCCTTCAATAACAACAAGAATGTCTTTGTATTCTGCTAAATCCATGGTATGATTCCTCCTTTATTAAAGTACTTTTGCTTCTGCCATCATGCCGACAGCGCGTGTTACAACAGCAGCAATAGGTTCTTCTTTGGTAGGAACGATCTTGATGCCGGCCTGTCTCTTCGGGGGCTCACGTAAACCAAGAACCTTTGTAAGAGAACCTGCAGCACCAACTTTATCTGCCTCTGTGCCAAGGTCAGCAGCTGTGATAACGGGAACCTCAGCCTTCCTAGCCTTCATCTTGTTCTTGATGGTAGGATATCTGGGATCATAATCCGGCTTCTGGATAGCAACTACGCAGGGAACAGCTAATCCGACTACATTGTATCCGGAATCTGTCTGCTGCTTAACATCAACGCCGCCGTCAGCAGGATCAACAGCAATAACATCTGTCATCACGCCGTAGCCGAGATCTGAAGCGAGCTGTACAGCAACTGAACCTCTTGCGAAATCAGTAGCTTCTCTGCCGCAGAAGATGATGTCGAACTTTGCGCCATTGATCTCTTCAAGCTTGGCAACAGCCTTGCTGAGGATATATGACTTTGCTGTGGGATCTGAATCTGCAAAAGAATCATCCTTAATAAGGAAGCCTTTGTCTCCGCCGACTGCAAGACACTCTTTAATTGAAGAAACTGCCTTGTCATCGCCGATCGTAGCAACTGTTACACTTCCACCATTAGCTTCTTTGAATCTTGCTGCCATCTCCAGTGCGTATGTATCGAATGCATTGGTAACTGCGGATACACCATCAAGTTTAGGTGCGCCAGTAGCAGGATCAAGCTTGATATCGATGGAATCATCGGGAACCTGTTTGATAAGAACTAATATTTCCATATCGCCTTACACTCCTTCTAAAACTTTTTTATATAACAACTGGTGTGTAAGCATAAATCCACACACCAGCTATTATCATGATTAAAATGTATGACTAACGATTACGGCTCAATTGTTGCGCCTAACCAGCCTGCAATAACCATACGCTGTACTTCACTGGTACCTTCATAGATCTCAGTGATCTTAGCATCACGCATGTAGCGCTCGAACGGATAGTCACGAGTGTAGCCATAACCACCGATGAGCTGTAAGCAGCGACGTGTAACGTCAGAAGCTGTCTCAGATGCAAAGAGCTTAGCCATAGCTGCAAGATGTGCATAAGGCTCGCCATCCTGCTTAGCCTGAGCTGCACGATATACAAGGAGACGGGATGCGTCTACCTTTGTCTGCATATCAGCAAGCTGGAACTGTGTATTCTGGAACTTCCAGATCGGCTTACCAAACTGGATCCTCTGCTTGTCGTACTTAACTGTATCAATGATAGCTCTCTGAGCGATTCCCAGAGCCTGAGCTGCGATACCGATACGGCCGCCGTCAAGAGTTGTCATAGCAACCTTGAAGCCCTTGTTAACTTCGCCGAGGAGATTCTCCTTCGGGATCTTGCAGTCGTCAAAGATAAGTTCGCTTGTTGAAGAACCGCGGATACCCATCTTCTTCTCATGTCCGCTGACTGAGAATCCAGGTGTTCCCTTCTCAACTATGAAAGCTGAGATTCCATGATTTCCTTTTTCCTTATCGGTCATAGCGATAACAACGAAAATATCTGCATAATGTGCATTTGTAATGAAGATCTTAGATCCGTTAAGTGTCCAGTGATCGCCATCATCAACAGCAACTGTCTTCTGCATAGCAGCATCAGTTCCTGCACCGGGCTCTGTAAGTGCGAAAGCACCGAGCTTCTCGCCAGAAGCAAGAGGTACAAGATATTTCTGCTTCTGCTCTTCTGTACCATACTGGAATATAGGCCAGCAGCATAATGACTCATGGCCTGACAGAACAACAGATGTAGTCGCACAATACTCAGCGATCATCTCGCATGCTGCGATGTATGTAAGATAGCTAAGTCCAGCGCCGCCGTACTCTTCAGGGAAATAGATACCCATGAATCCCATCTCACCAAGCTGGTTACGGGCATTCTCGGGGAACTTCTCTTCATCATCGATCTCAGCGGCCATGGGGCCTACTTCTTTTTCACAGAAATCACGCAAAGTATTGAGGATATCCTGCTCTTCTTCTGTAAAATGAAAATTCATAAACAATACCTCCTATAATTATGAATATGACTATATGTGATGATGCAGACTTTTAATGCCCGCACCATGCTCAGGAACAAGACTATTATATCCTGTTCCCGAGACAGAAGCAATTAAATTGTGAATAAAATATTTGTTAATAAAATACTACAGTCTGTAGCAGACTTTTCCAGGATTGAGGATCATCTTGGGATCGAATACTCTCTTGATGCCTTCCATGATATTCATCTGGGTATCGCCTACTGAACGTGCAAGATACTCAAGCTTGCCGGAACCGATAGCATGCTCGCCAGATACAAGTCCGCCGACCTCTGTAGCCTTCGGATAGATCCTGTCAAAGAACTTCTCAGCGGATGCCTTGAATTCGTCAACTGTGATCTTATCATTGCCTATTGTATAAATATGAAGGTTTCCATCACCGGCATGGCCAAAGCTCTCTACCTGAAGTCCGAGCTCTTCGCCTACACCGTAAACGAACTCAACATACTCTGCGATCTTATTAAGAGGAACAACGACATCACTCTCATCAAGAAGTTCCATACCGTCTTTCCAGTTGGTCTCAGCCTTGATAGCCTCAAGGAAGGAGCTTCTTGCAGCCCATGCATCCTTGATCTTGGCAGGAGTATCAGCAACGAGTACGTCGATAGCGCCGTTCTCAAGAGCGATCTCTGATGCCTGCTCGATAATGTTCTCAAGCTCTTCCATGCTGTTGCCGTCGAATGTTACAAGCAGATATGCACCTGCTGCGACACCGTCGATGACCTGAGGATAAACGCTCTTGCCGATGTATCTCTCGGACTTCTGAACGATAGCCTTATCCATGAACTCAAGAGCCTGGGGATCAAGTTTATTAATCTTAAACTTCGGAACAGTTGAGACGCAGTCTGCAAGTGTTTCGAAAGGGATAACCAATGAAATAACTTCTCTGGGTGCAGGAATAACCTTAAGGGTGATCTCTGTGATAATACCGAGAGTACCTTCAGATCCGATCATGAGGTTGAGAAGTGAATAGCCTGATGATGACTTGGAAACAGTGCTTCCGAACTTGACTATCTCGCCAGTAGGAAGAACAACAGTCATAGCGCGGACGAATTCTCTTGTTGCGCCGTACTTGCATGCTCTCATACCGCCGGCATTCGTTGAAACGTTGCCGCCGAGTGTTGCAAACTTTTCACCGGGATCAGGAGGATACATAAGACCTCTGCTTACGCAGTCATCAGCGAGATCGTTAAGAAGAACGCCGCACTCTACATGAACAACAAAATTGTCTGTATCGTAGCCAAGAATATGATTCATCTTGGTGGTATTAATAACCATGCCGCCTGCAAGAGGAACACAGGCGCCGACAAGACCAGTACCAGCACCTCTGGGAGTCACAGGAATATTGTTATCATAAGCGATCTTCATTGCAGCAGCGACTTCTGCTGTGGTCGTTGCATCGACAACAACTTCCGGCATTGATTTGCCATAGATTGACATCTCATCATGTGTAAAATCATCATTGATGTCTTCGCCTGTATAGACTCTGTTAGGAGCTATTACGGCTTTCAACTGGTCGACGATTTCAGGAGTTACCTTGTTATACCCACTCATATTAATCTCCTTTGCAATTGTTATAAGATTCACATATAACAGACCATAATTTACTTTCCTATTATAAAATAAAACCGCCCTTTTGTCTAGATTGAATTGGGAAATTTGCACTCGATTTTGTTTTTTTTTATATACTGTACATGAAAATTATACATCTGGGTTTTGCCTTACGTCGATTGTTTAGGTAACAATTACAAAAAATATGTATATCGGTGAAAAAATGTAAAAAAATGGAAGGGCTGTCCGTGGACAATCCTTCCATATAATACTAAGGTCATATCAAAGTATTAAACTACTTCTTCTGCCTTTTCTTTAACAGCACCTTTGCTGATCGCATCCTTAGGGCATACCGCTGCGCACTCGCCGCAGTCGATGCACTTGCTGTAGTCGATCTCTGCGTTGAAATCAACCACATGGATAGCGTCATGCTGGCATGTCTTCTCACACTTCATGCAGCCGATGCAGGCAACCTTGCAGACCTTCATAGCCTGAGCGCCCTTATCCTTGTTGCTGCACATTACATGTGTCAGATGTCCATAAGGAACCAAAGAGATAATGTGTTTCGGGCAGGCTTTTACGCAGATGCCGCAGGCAACGCACTTGTCCTGGTCTATCATTGACAGGCCGTCCTTGATGACGATAGCGTCTTCCGGACATACAGCTGCGCAGTCACCCTTGCCGAGACATCCGTATGAACATGAGCTGTCTCCTGAGAACATGAGATTTGCAGCTTCACATGTGTTTACGCCCTCATAGTTATACTTTGCGGGTGCATTGCCGCAGGTACCGTTGCAGTTGACAAACGCTGCCTTGCGGACCATCTCGCCTGCTGCCTTGCCAAGGATCTCAGAACATTCCTCAGCTACATCCTTGCCGCCGGGTGCGCATAAACCGATCTCTGCCGACCCTGAAGCAAGCGCCGCAGCATAGCCGTCACAGCCGGAAAACCCACAGGCACCGCAGTTGGCACCGGGAAGTACCTCTCTTACCTTGATCTGCATCTCATCGACCGGCACAGCGAACAATATGGATGCTACCGAAAGAAGGACGCCGGCAATTAATGCTACTATTGCAATCAGAATAATTCCAGACATTTTTTCCTCCTATTTCAATCCAAAAATTCCGTCGATCATACCGCCAAATCCCAGGAATGAGCAGGCAACAAGTGATGCGGCAATAAGAGTGATGGGCAGTCCTCTGAGTGACTTCGGGATATCCGAAGATTCAAGTCTGCCACGTACTCCTGCGAAAAGTACCATTGCTACGAGATAGCCAACACCGGAACCGATCGCGTTGACGATCGACTCTGCGAAATTGTATCCGTTGTCGATGTTGAGTGTGGTAACACCGAGCACTGCACAGTTTGTAGTGATCAGAGGAAGATAGATACCAAGTGCCTGATAAAGAGGAGGCATGTTCTTCTTCATGAAAGCTTCGATAAACTGAACCAGAGCTGCGATTATCAGGATAAATACGATCGTCTGCAGGTAACCGATACCAAAACGATCAAGAATAAGTACCTGTATCGGCCAGGTAACAAGAGTTGCCACCGTCATAACGATGATGACTGCAAGGCTCATGCTGACTGCCGTATCGATCTTCTTCGATACACCCAGGAACGGGCAGATACCGAGGAATTTCTGTAATACATAGTTGTTGGTAAGAATGGCAGCAAGGAATATTGAAACCAGATTTATAATCATTATTCGTTACCTCCTTCCATAGTCTTACGGCAAATATCTGCCTGTGGACAGTTACAGCATTCAAGTGTTGCGGGCTCCTTGCCCTTGCCTTCGGCGAGTCTGTTAAACAGAGCGATAAGGCATCCGAATACGAAGAAACCGCCGGGAGGAAGTATGAGTATAAGCATGGGCTGTATAACAGTACCATTGTTAAATACCATACCCATCCATGAACCGTTGCCGAGGATCTCTCTGATGGAACCCATGACAAGCAAGGCGATGAGGAATCCGATACCCATTCCCAGACCATCTACCATAGAGGCGATAGGTCCGTTCTTGCTGGCAAAGCTCTCAGCTCTTCCGAGGATGATACAGTTAACAACTATAAGAGGAAGATATATTCCCAGTGCGGAATCAAGGGCCGGCGCGAAGGCCTGCACGATCATCTCAACAATTGTTACAAATCCTGCAATGACTGTAATGAATGCAGGGATACGTACATTATCAGGAATAAACTTCCTGAGAAGGGAAATAACAAGGTTGGAACCTACGAGAACGAATGTCGCTGCCGCGCCCATGCCGAGACCGTTGAACGCCTGCGTTGATACAGCAAGTGTAGGACAGGTACCAAGCACGAGACGGAATACGGGGTTCTCTTTTATCCAGCCGGAGAAGAATACATCACCAATACTTCTCTGTTTCTTAGCCATTATTTAGCACCTCCCGTAGCTGCTTTATACTGTGCTATCGCGGAATTGACATCAGCTGTAACAGCACGCGACGTAATTGTTGCGCCAGCTACTGCTTCAATAGTACCGCCATCCTTCTTCACGGCAAAATCCGAATCGGGGATAGCACCATAATACTGCTGAAGTCTCTTGATATTTGCGTCATCTGTGCCAAGCCACTTTGCGCCGAGACCAGGCGTCTCGTCAGCAGCCTCTGTAACCAGGACTCCTACGATCTCACCCTTGGCGTTGATGCCGACCATAGTAACGACCTGGCCGCCATAACCCTTGGTGCTGGCGGAGAATACATATCCCACGTCATTGGTAGACTCATAATATGTATATTCCGTTCCGTCTACAGTTACGGTCTTCTCGTCAAAATCCTTTGCTTCAGGAAGTACCTTCTGCCTGGACTGAACAGCAGCATCGGCTTTATTCTGCTCGATCTTTGCCTCAGTTTTACTGTATGTGATAAAAAGAAGGATCGTAATAATCGTACCTATCGCAAATAATTTCAGTGTAGGTATTGCAATTGCCTTAAAATTCATTACTTCTGAGCCTCCTTTACCTTTTTCTCCTTAGGCTCTTTGACAGCGCCGAACGGAAGCGGTATAGTCTTTCTCTCGATAAGAGGAGTGATGATGTTCATCAGAACTATCGAGTATGATACACCTTCCGGGAGAGAAGCAAACACACGGATAAACACAGTAATAATGCCCATGCAGAGCGCGTATATGAACTTGCCTTTATTCGTGAGCGGGCTTGTTACATAATCAGTTGCCATGAAAAACGCACCGAGGAACAGACCGCCGGAAAGGATCTGCATAAGAGGATCCTGACCCAGAACTGCGGAAAGTATAAAGACGGTAGCGATATATGTAAGGGGTATTGTAGGAGCGATGACCTTCCTTGCTATGAGGAAGATGCCGCCGATAAGCAGGGCCAGCACACTTGTCTCACCGAGGCAGCCTGCCCTGTTGCCGATAAACATATTAAAATATGAAGGAAGAGTACCTGATGCACCGCTGATGATAGCCAGCGGTGAAGCTGTCGCTGTCGCGTCGCCGAGGAAGTTTCCTGCCGAGGGCTGATACCATGTGGTCATAAGCACCGGGAAGGAATTCATCAGTATGATACGGGAGATAAGGGCAGGATTTACGAAATTCTGTCCGATGCCTCCGAACATCTGCTTAGCGATAACTATAGCGACGATGCCGCCGAGTATCGGGACATATATGGGTACGCTTGAAGGCAGGTTGAATGCAAGAAGAAGTCCTGTAACAACCGCGCTGAGGTCTCCTATTGTCTGCTCGCGCTTCATGATCTTGCGGCAGATATACTCAGAGATCACGCATGTGGCAACACTTGCGACCTCAATGACTATTGATCTGTATCCGAAGAATATGACAGATGCGATAAGAGCAGGGACAAGTGCTATGATGACATTCAGCATCAGATTTCTTGTCTTTGTAGGGCTAGAAATATGAGGAGATGATGAAACTATTAATTTACCTTCCATTTTTTACACCTACTTTCCTGCATTGCGGAGGATCGTCTTGCCGATCCTGATCGCCTGAACGAGTTTCCTGTTAGCCGGACATACATATCCGCAGCTGCCGCACTCCATACAGTTCAGAACACCGTACTGTTTGAGAGCATCTACATCCCTGGCCTCAGTCGCATTCTCAAGCTTGGTAGGCATGAGGTTCATGGGGCAGGCGTTGACACAGCGTCCGCATCTGATGCATGCTGTAGTCTCAAGACTCTTGGCATCCTTCTCGTCAAAAGCAAGGAACGCGTTATTCTGCTTTAATACCGGGAATTCGTCAGTCATAAGAGCCAGACCCATCATCGGGCCGCCGCTGATGAGCTTGCTGGGTGCTACCTTGTAGCCGCCGCAGAATGCGATGATGTCCTTGATAGGAGTACCTACGCATACTCTGACATTCTGGGGATTAGCTATGGCAGAACCGTCAACGGTCACGCGCTTTGTTATAAGCGGGATGCCGTCCTTGAGATATCCGCCGAGGAATCCGACAGAAGCAACATTCATAACGATTACTCCGACATCAGCGGGAAGCTTGCCCGGAGGCACACAGCGTCCTGTCAGAGTGTGAATAAGAACTTTCTCAGCTCCCTGAGGGTAACGTGCGGGAAGCGTCTGAACGGTAATATTGCTGTATTCCTTCGTCTTCTCCTGCATCAGCTTAATAGCCTCAGGTTTGTTGGCCTCAATACCGATGATAGCCTGTTTTGCATCAAGCACCTTCATAGCCTCGGTAATGCCGTATATTACATTCTCGTAGTTCTCCAGGAACTCTCTGTAATCTGCAGTATTATAGGGCTCGCACTCAGCGCCGTTGATGCAGAGTGTATCGACTGTATCAAGAACTGCCGGGGCGGGGTTGAGCTTGATGTGAGCAGGGAATCCTGCACCACCGAGACCAACAAGGCCGGAGTTCTTTACTGCCTCGATAAAGTCATCTCTGGAATTGATCACAGGCGGCTTGATGTTGGGATCAAGAGTCTGTTCGCCATCAGTGTCGATGACGACAGCCTGAGCCTTAGAGCCATTAGGCATTAATACTTCGTCAATTTTTTTGACTGTTCCTGACACGCTGGAATGTATTTTAGCGGACATAAATGCATCGCTGTCGCCGATAAGCGTACCGACATAAACCTGATCCTTAGGTTTAACACAGGGTTTACACGGAGCGCCGACATGCATGGACATAACGATGGTGACTGTTGCTGGAACAGGCATCGTCACAGTCTCACACGCAGCTGTGTTCTTTCTGTGAGGTACAGGAGCTCCCGGCGTCTTAACAAAACCTAAACGGCCAAGAAGACTTGATGATTGTGCCATTTGAATCCTCCTCCAATAAATAGTGACATTTTAAACATATGCTTAATCGCGGATTTCCAGGAAAAACACCTGATGAAACGCGTAAACAACTAATTGTATGTATACTCTCTGAGAGTATAGCCGGAATCCTTTCCGGTAAAATCAAGGATGCTTAACACATCTTTACTATTATACCAAATATTTTTATCTGTATCAACAAATATAGCTAAAACATTGTATTCTTTTGCGAGCTGCATACCTTTGTCAAGGCCAAGCACAAAGCAGGCTGTTGAGAGAGCGTCACCCAGGGCACCGCTGCCGCAGATAACTGTCACCTGCATCAGACCGCTGTCGGCGGGATAGCCTGTATGCGGGTCAAGTATATGGTGGTACCTCTTCCCATCCTGCGTAAAATACCTTTCGTAGTCACCGGACGTGGAGATCGTACAGTCAGTCGTATGGAGCAGCCCTATATAATCGCTTTCCTCACCGCGCGGGTCTCTGATCGATATGGTATAATTGCTGCCGTCCTCCTTATGGCCCATCGCTCCTATCGAGCTGCCGGCTGAGATGAGCGCTCCGCCAGCGCCGCCATCCTTTATAACGTCCAGTGCCTGGTCTATAGCATAGCCCTTGCCGACGGCCCCAAGCTCAAGCTGTATGGCCGTATCATCCGTCCTGAGTATGCCCGTATCCTGGTCAAATTCAAGTTTTTTGTAATCAACGTCCTTCAGGGCAGTCTGTATATCAGCAGCAGCGGGGACTTTCATCTTCGATACATCGAAATCCGTGTCCTCCATTTTATCAAACTGCCAGAGCTTAGTCAGTGGCAGTACCGTAGGGTCGAGCGCTCCGTTGCTTTTTTTGCACACGTCAAGCGTCAGTTCGATCAGATCGCTGACAGAGGACATGTCAGCCTGGTGCTTTTCGTTGAACTGCGAGTCCAGCGATCCCTCTGTGCGCCACGAAAGCATGCTGTCCTGGGCGTACAAGGTGCTCTGCACCTTCGCCAGCAGATCCTGCGCATTATCGGAAATTACACGCACTGAAAAAACTGTTCCCATCGTGAATATATTCGAAGACTGATCTCCCGCTTCAGTCTCCGTCTCATTCACTCTGGCAACAGTACAGCCTCCAGTCACCGCGGCAGCCGCAATAACCGCAGCCATGATCAAAATGATCCAGATCTGCCTGAAACGCAAAACAAACACCTCATATGTCAATTAATTAACATTATACATGACCATTTTACATTGTAGTGCCTGTTTTTTCAAGCACTAATTTAATATATATTTAGATAATTTTAATATCTTTCATTCTTTCTGCAGTATTGACCGCGGACCGCAAAAATAGCCCTGCATCCGCCGGCTGTCCGGCAGATGCGGGGCTATAGATATCAAACTATCTGGGCTGAGGGCCGGCCTTGACGATATCTTCCTCCATGTGAGGATATTTGTCAGCGAAGTTCTTGGCGAACATGGCTGCCAGCTTATCTGCCTGCCTGTCATATGCATCCTTGTCAGCCCACATTCCCCTGGCGTCAAGCTTATCAGCGGGAACATTCGGGCAGCTCACAGGATAGTCCACATTGAATACATCATGGTGTCTGAACTCAATGTTGTCAAAATCACCGTTAAGGGCTGCGCTGACCATTGCGCGGGTGTATGAAAGCTTCATACGTTTTGCTCCGTCTGCCGCGCTGCCGCCTGCCCATCCGGTATTGACAAGGTAGACTTTGGTACCGTATCTGTCGAGCTTCTCGCCCAGCATCTGAGCGTAGACAGAGGGGTTCATCGGCATGAACGGTTCGCCGAACAGTGTCGAGAACGTCGGCACCGGCTCGGTAATGCCGCGCTCAGTGCCAGCAAGCTTGGAAGTGAAGCCTGTCACAAAATGGTACATAGCGGCATTCTTGCTGAGTCTGCTGATCGGAGGAAGAACTCCGAAAGCGTCAGCTGTGAGGAAGATGACTACCTTTGGTATGCCGCCGACACCGGGGATCTGTGAATTATCGATATAATCGATCGGATAGCCGACACGGGTATTCTCAGTGAGACTGCCGTCATAGAAATCAAAGCTTCTCTTCTCCTCATCCATGATAACATTCTCAACAAGTGATCCGAATCTGATAGCGTGGTAGATATCAGGCTCATTCTCCTCCGAGAGATTTATGCATTTCGCATAGCATCCGCCCTCGAAATTGAAGACGCCGTCAGGTGACCAGCCGTGCTCATCGTCGCCGATAAGCTTCCTCGCGGGGTCAGCTGAAAGTGTTGTCTTGCCGGTGCCCGAGAGCCCGAAGAAGATCGCTGTCTCATGAGTCTGGGGATCCATGTTTGCCGAGCAGTGCATCGGCAGGACATCCTTCTTCGTCATGACATAATTCATAGTGGAGAACACACTCTTTTTGATCTCGCCGGCATACTGTGAGCCGCAGATAATGATCATATGGGCCTCATAATCGATAAGGATAGCTGCCTCACTGTGCACACCGTCGATCTCTGGATCGCACTTGAAGCCGGGCGCGCATATCATCGTGTAGTCGGCTTCATTGAAGTTCTCAAGCTCTTCTGCCGTCGGGCGTATGAGCAGCTGGTGGATAAAGAGGTTCTGGCTGGCCAGCTCGTTGATTATCCTGAACTTCTGCCTGTACTTCTCGTCAGCCCCTGCGTAGCCGTCAAAGATGAATATCTCCCTGCCCTGCAGGTACGCAGCCACCTTTCCCTTAATGATGTTGAAACGCTCGCGGGTGATAGGGCGGTTCACCTTCCCCCAGGCTATCTCATCATGTATGGTGTCCGTGTCGACAATGAACTTATCGTCAGGGGAACGGCCTGTATATTTTCCGGTATAAACTACAAGAGCTCCTGTCTCGCTGAGGGAGCCTTCTCCTCTGCGCAGCGCGCACTCAGTAAGCTTTGCAGGTGACATGTTGCGGTAAACAGCACTCGGTCCAATGATACCGAGCTTTTCGATTCCATAAGTCTCCATTCAAACATCACTCCTTATAATTCCCTAAAATTAAACCTATTATAGCGGATTATCGATTTTAAAACAAGAGTAAATGTGTATATGCTTTGATATGTAATCATCCGATATCAGTGCATAAATGCTTACAGCCCTGCCATTTTCAGGCAGGGCTGCTGTTTAGGAAGAATGTTATTTTAAGGCGGGAATTATGCCCGCCCTAAATGCGTGGCTGTCATTTCTGTGTCTCGGATCCGCTCTGGGTCCCGGCCATGGCTGCCGTTTCAGTCTGATCTTCCGCGGCTGCCGCAGTCCCTGACTCAGAAGTCTCACTTTCGGCGCTGCTCTTGTCATTGCTGATAGAGTCATCGCCGATAGAGTCGGTCCTCATGATGAATTTTACGCTGCCCTCTTCACCGTCGCGTATCCCGGAGTAGTTATTATACTCAGCGCCGTAATCCTGCAGCGCTTTCAGCCTGTCGATGAAATCCTGGCCGTCTTTGTCGACAGCGTCGTAGATCTTCTGGATGCCGTCGGTATCAAAATCCTCCATGCCGTCCATAAGTTTCTTTGTGCCGTCGAGAAGATCAGAAACTCCGTCGACCAGGTCATCCTTACCGTCTTTAAGCTTTGAAGTCCCGTCTTTCAAAGTGACAGTGCCGGCATACAGATCCGAGGTACCGCTTTTAAGGGTCTTCGTGCCGGTATAAAGCTGTGAAGTACCGCTTTTAAGGGTCTTTGTGCCTGCATACAAAGTCTGGGTGCCGGCTTTGAGCGTCTTGGAACCGCTGTACAGAGAAGCCGTCCCGTTTTTAAGCGTGACCACCCCGGCCACAAGCTGCTGGGTGCCGGCATACAATGCCTGAAGTCCGCTGCTGCCGGCGAGAGCTGCAGAGCCATCTGCCAGCTGCTGGGCACCCGCGGTCAGCGTGGGCATATTATTGTTGAGCAGTGTTGCCCCGCTGTACAATGCTGTCCCGCCGGAAGCCAGCTTCTGGGCGCCTGCGCTCAGTTTATCTGTGCCGGCGCTAAGGGTATCAAAACCGGATGACAGATTGGCAAGGCCTCCGGCAAGATTTGCAGCTCCTGATTCAAGGCTTGAGGCACCGCTGGTGAGATTGGCGATCCCTGTATCCAGTGTCGTCACACCGTTTTTAAGATCAGCGGCACTGTTCTGCATAAGTGCTGCGCTGCCTGCGAGTGAATCAGCGCTCTTGACCAGGGTCGAATCCTTGTCTGTATTGCTCTTGAGAGCCGCTGCTCCTGTCTGCAGCGAGCTTGCTCCATCGCCTAATTTTTTGAGTCCGGCCGGCAGAGCAGCCGAATCAGTCTGCAGAGCAGCGGCATCTGTCTTAAAAGCACTGGCTCCGGCCGCCCATGCCTGCAGTGCGGCTGTCAGACTGCTGCTGCTGACTGACGATGCCGAAGCTGAAATGTCGCCGGCATCCGATTTAATGCTTTTAAGGCCGCTGGAGACCGTGTCAAGATCATCGGTCGAAAGTGATATTTTCCCGAGATTCTCAGAGGCAGATGAAAGTTTAGTTTTCGCCGAAGAATTGCTGGTATCCGCGTCGTCGATGTCGTCTTCCGCAGAATCCAGTGAACTCAGGGCCGCCGATATTTTTGCTTTCTCGGCACTTGTAAGATTTTCGTCATCCTCAATTGCCTTCAGGCTGCTTTTGGCATCGCTGATGCTGCCTTTGCCTGAGCTGAGCTTGGAGGCAGTGTCATCTATCTTATCAGAAGCACCGTCTGCGCTGGCGTCAGCTGACTGTACTTTATCTTTGGCAGCTGTTACGCTGTCCTTTTCAGAACTCACCTTATTTTTGAGGGTCTCGGCGGAGCTGGAAATATCATCAGCCTTTGACTTTATGCTGCTGTCCCCGGCAAGCGTGGCGGCAGCGTCACTGACCGTCTTGGCAGATCCGCTAAGCTTGGTGATATCTGTGCCGAGACTGGTCACATCAGTCGTTAGAGCAGCTGAGTCTTTCTTCAGCGTAGCTACTCCAGCGATCACCTGGGCGGCGCCGTCCTCAATATCCGCAGCTGAAGCTGCCGCTTTTTTGGCACCGGCGCTTATCTGAGAAGCCGCTCCGGCCGCGGTTCCCGCACCGCCCGCCAGCTGTGCCGCTCCGCTCTTAACCTTTGCTGCTCCGTCACTTACATTGCCGGCACCCTTCTGCACCTTAGCTGCTCCGCTGATCACGTCCTGCACACCGCTGCTGGCCTGTGCTGCCCCGCTCTTCAGTTTCGCAGCGCCGCTGTTTGTGCTGGTTATACCGTCAGTCAGGTCCTTTGCGCCGTCTTTGGCGATCAGTGCGCCGCTCTGAAGCGAGAGCACGCCAGCCGCCACCTGTTTTATCCCTGTATTAAGCGAGGCTGAGCCTGACGCCAGTTTAGATGCGCCTGCAAGTGCTGACTTCGTTCCTGTATTGACGCTGTCAGCGCCGCTCTCAAGCGTGGCTGCCCCGTCATCCAGTTTCTTTGAGCCGCTGACTGCCGTGCTGACACCGCTGTCTATCTTCCCGGCACCGCTTTCAAGATCAGCCGCACCGCTGTCAGCCTTCTTTGCGCCTGTCTCAAGATCACCTGCTCCGTTATCGACTTTTTCAGCCCCGGTCTTAAGATCACCGGCTCCGTCGTCAAGACTGTCAATGCCGTCTGACAGGTCGTCAGTGCCATCCTTGAGGTCGCCTGCCCCGTCGTAGAGGTCCTTTGTCCCGTCGACAAGATCTCCGGATGCATCCTTCAGATCATCGACTGCCTTTTTCACATCATCCCAGGTATCGAGATCGTCAAGATTCAGCTCCTTAAGGGCATTGTTGTCATATACGGTTATTGAAGTGGTAAGTGAGAAATCAACAACATCCGCCTCTATCTCTACTGTCTGCGGCACATTAACATCTACTTTATTGCCGTCAGTGTCCTTGAGATCGTCAAGGCCGAGGCTGCTCTCCAGTCCGGGGAAAGCCATGCCTACAACCACTGCGCTGCTGCCGGTATCGTAGACACTTCCGTTTGTGACTTCGATGTTCGAGGCCTTATCGTCATCGAGAAGTACACCCGAGACGACCATGAACGGCTGATAGAGCGTTACTTCCTTGCCGTCGATCTTCTTCTTTTCGGAGAGGTTGTTCTTATAGCTGAATTTTATCTTCAGATGGCCGCTCGCGCCGTCAAGCTGGCTGGCCTTCACTTCCTTGCCGTCAAGTATGTACTGGATGCTGGTCGTAATGGGCAGCTCCTTTGACGAATTTCCCTGATAATAAATATCATTGCCGCCGGCATTCCAGCTTATATCGCTGCCGCTGCCCTTCGTATAGCTCTCATCGCCCTTCACATTCTCGATGCTGCTGAGATCAGAGGCATCGTCAAGAGTAGCTGACTTGTCAGGATTCTTGAGCCAGTCGCTGACTATCGTTTTTGTTACCTTGCCGTCAGCGTCAGCAATTATATAAACATTCTCATTTTTGCCCTTGTCGTCATCCTTATCGTTAGTGTCAAGTATATTGATGGCCTTCTGGGTGACCTCGTCAGCTTCATCCTTCTCGCTCTCGGAAGTCGATCCTTCAGACTCCTGTGTCTCGGCCTGTGCCTTCATGCTGTAAGGATTGGTGCATCCTGTCAGCGAATATGATGCCATCGTAGCTGCAAGTATTGCGGCGCATATCTGCGCATATCTTTTTTTCATAACACATTCTCCTTAAACAGACTGATCTGTACTGTCGTTCTGCTGGGCAAGTTCCTTTTTAGCCTGCTCAAGCGTCTCATTTCGCTTCTGATATCGTTTAAGCCCGAAGCTGGTCTTCATTATCAGCGAATCAAAAAGCATATATAATGCAGGCAGCAGAAGTATTACCAGCGCCATGCTTATCAAAGCGCCGCGGGCTATCAGCATGCAGAGTGAACCTATAAGGTCGACATCCGAATATATAGCCACACCGATAGTAGCAGCAAAGAAGCAAAGTCCGCTGGTTATTATCGAGGGGGCGCATGCCGAAAGGGCATTGGTCGTAGCACGCATCTTGTCATTCCCGGAAACTCTTTCCGAAAGATACCTGTTGGTCATCAGTATACCGTAATCTACTGTCGCGCCCAGCTGGATAGTGCTTATCACTATCGAGGCTATGAACGGCAGCGTGACTCCTGTGTAGAAGCTGATGCTCATATTTATATAGATAGCCAGCTCGATGACAAGTACCAGGATCACCGGAAGCGAAATAGACTTAAGGACAAACAGTATCAGCAGGAATATCAAACCGATCGATATAACATTTACGACCTGGAAATCATGGTTGGTGATCGTGATAAGATCCTTGGTGCAGGGAGCTTCCCCGATGAGCATCGCCTTCGTGTCATATTTATCGATGATATTGTTTATCGTCGTTATCTGAGAATTGATATCATTGCTGGCGACTTTGTATTTGGAGCTGATCATCATCAGCTGATAGCCGCCGCCCTTCAGCTTGTCTATCTCATCGTTCGATACAAAATCTGTGGGGACAGATTCAGGTATTACAGAATCAGCTGCCACCGCAAATTCTATTCCCTTGACATTCTCGATGTCAGAGACCATATTCCTGACTGTCTTTGCCGATAGTTTGTCATCGGCAAGCACCATCATTATCGAATTAGTGTCATAGTCCGACTCGAGCTCCTTGTTGGCCTGTATAGAAGGCAGGTAATCGGGAAGGCTCGATGCCAGATCATAATAGACCTTGATATTCTTATACCCGATTATCGCCGGTATCCACAGCACAAGCAGTCCGACCATCAGGCCGCGGCGGTGCTTAACTATGAACCTGGCGATCTTTGCCCCGTTTATCGACAGTGCCCTGTGGCTGGTCTTTACAATGAAGCGGTCAAGTATCAGCATCAGTGCCGGCAGCACCGTTACGCAGATGACCACGCCGATGACGACGCCCTTGGCCATAACTACTCCCAGGTCAAGTCCCAGCGTAAACTGCATAAAACACAGAGAGACGAAACCTGCTATCGTTGTCAGCGAGGATCCGGCAATAGATACTATTGTCTTGGAGATGGCATGTGCCATAGCCTCTTTATTATTTCCAGCAAATTCCTCTTTCTCTTCCTTGTAGCTGTTCCACAGGAAGATCGAGTAGTCCATCGTCACGGCCAGCTGCAGCACAGCCGCCAGCGACATGGTGATAAACGATATCTCACCTGTTACCAGGTTGGTCCCCAGATTGTAGACAATGGCGATCCCTATGGTAAGCAGGAAAAGTATGGGGGCCATGAAAGAATCCATGGTCACAGCCAGCACTATCGCGGACAGTATGACTGCTATCAGCACATACCAGAAAAGCTCCTGGTTAGTCAGGTTTTTGGTATCTACTACTATCGCCGACATACTGCTCAGGAAACACTGGTCGCCAGAGATCTTCCTGATCTGCGTGATCGCATCCATAGTTCCGGATGATGAGGTTCCCTGATCAAAGAAGATCGCCATCATCGTTCCTTTTTTGGAATGGAAAATATTATAATACTTTTCCGGCAGCATCTCCTGAGGTACGGTATTGCTCATAAACGAGTCGTACCAGATGACCTGTGATACATGATCAACATCTTCAACTTTTTCTTTCAGCTTGGCGACATCCGAATTATTCATGCCGTTTACAATAAATATTGCGTAGGCACCCTTTCCGAAATCGTTCAGCAGGATATCCTGGCCCTTCATCGTCTCTATGTTATCCGGAAGGTAATAAAGTATATCGTAATTGACCTTTGTCTTCATATACCCTATCACCGAAGGGATAAGCAGCAGAAACGCGATGGCAACTATCAGATACCTCGCTTTTGCAATGGCTCTTCCAAAATGAAGCATAAACATTCCTCCCTAAAGCTACGACAAACTGACCGGCGGTCATTTTGTTGTTCAAATGGTAATATACTACATAAATGACTGTCGGTCAATTTATTTCTGAATATTTTACATTACATTTATTCGAATGTGTAGCAAAAGCTTATCGTCATTAGTCTTTGACAATGCTGTAAGTTGGAAGTAGAATAATATAGAACATCATCAGCTTCAGCGCATGAAAGGGAGTAATAATATGGGAAGGGTTGAACAGAATAAGCAGCAGAAGCTGCAAAGTCTGATGGATTCGGCATTTCACCTCTTTACCAGCAAAGGAATGTCCAGGACATCTGTCTCCGACATAGTCGGCCAGGCCGGAATGGCAAAGGGGACTTTTTATCTTTACTTCCACGACAAATATGATCTTCAGCAGAAGCTGATCGCCAACAAGGCCTCTCAGATGATAAGACACGCGCTCGATCATTCCCAGTATCAGTCCATGGAGGATCCGGACGACAGGATAATCGCGCTTATCGACGATATACTCGATCAGTTTCAGAAGGATAAGGGCCTGCTCCGCTTTATCAACAAAAGACTCAGCTGGGGCGTTTTTAAAAGCGCTATCCACAAGTCAGATTCAGGCATACTTACCGAGTTTATGAAGGTCATACCTTACAAGCTGGACGAAAAAGATATGGAGATCGCCATATATATGATCGTTGAGCTCGTCGGCTCCACCTGCCATGATGTCATTCTTGAGAACGAACCGCTTAACTTCAATGAGTATAAGCCCTATCTGCACAGAGGCATCAAGGCGGTCCTGAAATCTTTCGTAGAGAATGACGGGTCAGAAGCTGATAAGACAGAGGAAATTTCAGAGTAGGCAGGCCCAGCCTGTTATCGTTTAAAGCTCCTTTCAGAGGAGCTTTTTTTACGCTGTTTTCATGTAATCTTCTCTTGACAATATCATAAAGCGATATATAATTACTCTTGGTAATTACTTAATGAAACTAATTATACTGCTGCATATGATCAGAAAAGAGGAATAAATACATGAAAACTGAAAACGTCAGTGATCTGCTTGGCGCCTGCTATGAAGCAAAACGGATCGTTGAGCTTATACCGCCGCTGCCCGAGGGAATGAAGCCCAGCCATATCCATGTGATCGAGATAATCTGCCGGCTGCAGCAGGCGAACGGTACTGTCCGCGTCAGCGATATCGGCGCCGCCCTGCATGTCACCAAGCCCAGCATAACAAAACTTGTAAATGAACTGGTTGAACTCGGGGCCGTCATAAAGAGCCAGAGCAGTAATGACAAAAGAGTATTTACTGTCAGCCTGACAGCACTGGGTGATGCATATTACAAAAAATACCTTGAGGAATACCACAGTTACTTAGCTGAAAAGCTGTCAGGGATCTCTGAAAAAGACTTAAAAACGACAGTCCAGGTGATCCATGAGGCCTATCGCATCATGTCAGACGGAAAATATAATTAGTCAGAAAATGAAAGGACTATAAAGCACAGTCAATATGGAAAACAAATTTGAAAGAAAACTTGACCTGAAACTTATCCTGTCGGTCATTGCCGCAGGACTCATGTCTTTTACCGGAGTAGTCGTTGAGACCTCCATGAACGTAACATTCCCGACACTTATGAAGCAATTCGGTGTGGACACCTCAATGGTACAGTGGATCACGTCAGGATACCTTCTCGTGCTCTCTCTGATCATACCGCTGTCATCATTTCTGAAAAGACGTTTCCGGATGAAGCAGATATTCCTGTTCGCGGTCATCATTTTTATTATCGCGACTGTGATGTGCATGCTCGCGCCTGATTTTTTGATTTTGCTTCTCGGAAGACTGCTGCAGGGAGCAGGCGCCGGCATCGCGCTGCCGCTGATGTTCAATATCGTTCTTGAGCAGGCGCCTCTGGACAAGATGGGCTTCATGATGGGGATCGCCTCTCTTATAGCCGCCATTGCTCCCGCAGTCGGACCGTCTTTCGGCGGACTGGTAGCCAATACGCTTGGCTGGAGAATGATATTTGCCTTTTTGCTGCCGCTCCTGATCGTTTCCATGCTGTGCGGCATATATGCAATACGCCAGTCATCTGCAACTGAGAACATTTCCTTTGATGCAGCCGGATATCTGCTGCTGGCTTTATGCTTTGTCAGTTTCATTTTCGCCATCAATTCGGCTGGCAGCAAAGGCTGGGTCAGCATACAGGCCGCGGTCCTGCTCCTGACAGCCATGGCTGCTCTGATCCTCTTCGTGCGTCACTCAGAAAAAGTCAGCAGACCGCTTATAAAGCTCAGTGTTTTCCATAGCGGCAAATTCGATTTCAGTGTTCTCTATCTGATCATGCTTCAGTTCATCTGCCTGGGGATAGGTTTTCTCCTGCCGAATTATTCGCAGCTGGTCATGGGTGAAAATGCCCTGACGGCAGGCTGTATACTTTTGCCGGGATGTATCATCGGAGCAATCCTGAACCCATTTACGGGGAAATTGCTGGATCGCCGCGGAGCCGCGCTGCCGATCCTTATCGGCACAGTATGCGCACTGATCTCTTCATCTATGTTTGCGGTATCGATCAAAACCGCTTCCACGACATCGCTGATGCTCATCTATGTATTTTTTGCGGCAGCCCAGGGATTCACCGTTGGAAATATCATGACAAACGGACTGAGGAGTCTCCCTGATGAATTGAATGCGGACGGCAATGCCGTGTTCAGCACTTTCCAGCAGCTGGCAGGAGCTGTCGGTACTTCAGTAGTTTCTGCGATTGTTGCTTCCGCTCAGCAAAAGCTGCCCGGTGACCTGGCAGCCGGGACCAGGCTGGGAACACAGAATTCATTTTTGATCCTGCTGGCACTGTCGGTTTTCATGGCCTTCTGCGCAGTCAGGGCTGTTCTTCCTAATAAAAACAAGTCAGCCTCCCGCGGCAGGTTATGTATAGAAAAACGAAGATTCCGCTGATAAGACAGAAGTGAATATAAAGTATAGTTTATCTTTGATTTTAAAAAGCCCGGTTCAGGACAAGCCAAACCGGGCTTTTATCAATTATCCGAATATACTTTACTTATGCTTTGCAAACACAAATGCATAAATAAGCTCACTGCTCACTTTTAAGTGTTTCATATGATTCGAAATACCACTGCTTTATAAATGCATCCTTAGCCTCTGGAGACTCTGAGATCTTATGCACAAATCCATTTACAGCGGCAACGCTCGCAAAGGCGTTTTCCATAGATTTTATTGACAGGTATTTAGGCTGATAAGTATCATCGCGCTGCTTGGTATAGCGAGACATCATTTCCAGAGAAAAATCATTGACATCTAATGCGTCATGTGCTACCTTAGCTGCGATTTTTCCCGTTACCATTGCCGGCCCGATACCCTCACCTGTAAGCGGCATGACCATGCTCGCAGCATCGCCAATCAATATACAGCCTGGCAAAACGTTTTCCATAGCCTGTGTTCCATAAGGTATGCGCCATCCGCGAAATTCTCCGACTCGTTTTTTACCGCGCAGACATGCTCCAAATGGACTGCTCTCGATCCAGGCGTCAAGATATTCTTCAAGCGTTTTGCCTTGCTCAGTATAAAGATTGCGGTTAAAACCGAGTCCCACGTTACAGAGCTTATCCTTTTCCGGGAACAGCCAAACATATCCTGGAAGAACATCCTTATCAAAATGAATCTCGTTAAATGGTTCCATATCTATATCTTCATAGTAACATCTTCCAACGACCGCAACTTCATTATCTATGTCCGGGAACATTCCGATTTTTTTAGCGATGATGGAATGAGACCCATCGGCACCGATAACTATCTTTGAGCGCAATTCAACATATTCTCCGTCGATCTTGGCCTTTACTCCACAGACCTTTCCGTCTTCAAGAATAACGTCGTATACCCATGCGTTCTCGCGCAGTTCAACGCCCTCTGCTACAGCGCGTTTTACGCAATAGTGATCAAAAATACGGCGCGGAGTATCATATCTGGAGCCCTTAAATGGCGCTTCCACAACAAGCTTCGTATAGTCAGGAGATGTGATCACGATACCGTGATTTTCATAGCCGATCTTTCTGAGTCCCTCAAGCCATCCCAGCTCCGCAAGGATCTTGGTCGTAACGCCTGATTGACCATCGCCGCAGGGTTTTTCGCGAGGAAATGTCTCTTTATCGAGCAGAAGCGGTTCAATGCCCATACGTTTCATGAACGCTGCACAGGTGGAGCCTCCCGGACCTGCGCCGACAATTATTACATCCCGTTCTAACGTCTTCATTTATATCTCCTCCTTATTTTACCAGAGTAATAGCTTTTGCGGGGCAGATACCGGCACACATTCCACAGCCTATGCACTCATCTGCATTTACAGAAGAATATCCACACTTCATGCAGCGCTTTGCCTCAAGTACGGCAGTCTCCGCGTCAAATACATTTTCGACCAGCTCGAAGCTGTCCCGAAAACGAGTTTTAGGCACTGGCTGAGGATCAATGCGCTCCAGACGAACGGCCGGATAGATCTTTTCATTTGTCGGGGCGAGAGAAGGTGTCCTCTGCTCCGTACGATCCGACAGTTCGCGTCCCTGCAGCAGGTTGTCTATTGACAGCGCGGCTTTGCGTCCAGAAGCCATTGCAGATATTACTGATCCGCGTGCCATGACTGTATCACCGGCGACGAATACATTTTTGATATTCGTTGCAAGAGTCTGTTCGTCAAACTCTATACGGCCGGAACTGTTTAATGTGATTCCACCGCCCTCTGCAATGGCGCGAATATTGGGCTTCTGACCTGTTGCAAAGACCACGGAATCACAATCCAGAGCAAATGACGGTGCATCGGACAGTACCGGCATAAGCCTTCCTGCGTTGTCCTTGTCTATGCGCTCAACTTTTTTTAATTCTATGCCTTTGACAGTAAATAGTTCCGTTGCTATGCGGACAGGAGAAACACCTTCAATAAGCTCTATACCCTCTTCATTAAGCTCTGCGATCTCCCATTTAGGAGCAGGAACATCCGCGCCGCTCTCCAGGCAGGCACAGACGACATCAGAGCCGAGGCGTTTAAGCGAGCGCGCTGTATCCAGGGCCACGCTTCCTCCGCCAATGACGACCGTCTTTTTCCCGACCGACCAGCGGCGTCCAGGTTCGTTGGTTCCCTTTGTAATCTGCTTTCCATTTATATTTTTCATCAGACTCAGGGCATCCCAAACGCGCTCGGCGTCTGCACCGGGGATCGGCAATACAACGCCCTGAGAAGCGCCAACAGTAATCAGCACAGCAGCATAATTGTCCGCCAACAGATCATTCACTGAAGGATTGCGGCCAAATGTAACTCCATATTCCACCTCGATACCGGCATTGATAAGGCGCTGAACCTCCTCTGCCAGTTTTACTTTGTCAATACGGAATTCAGGTATTGCGCGTTTCACCATTCCACCGAGTTCGCTGCCCGCTTCGAATATTTTGACCTTGTACCCCTTAGCTGCAAGATCAGCAGCTGCGGTAAGACCTGCGGGACCGCCGCCGATGACAGCGATTTTTTTATCAAATTTCTGCATAAAGTGCAATGGCTTCGGCACTGCGTTTTCTATTACGAAGCGCTTAAGCCCTCGTATTGCAATAGGCTCATCTATCAGCAGACCGCGCTTACAATCGGCCTCGCACGGATGATGACAGATCATCGAGCAGGTAACAGGTAGGGGATTGAGTTCAGAAATCAGTTCATAGGCAGAATCAAACCTGTTCTCGGCTATCATGTTGACATAACCCTCAGGAATTGTTCCCAGCGGGCATTGAAGACTGCAGGCATGATTTGTAGCAAAGCGTTTTGATTCCTCCGGGAACATTTTAGATTTCCCCGTGCAGTCTGGACAAAGACGACAAATATCACGTTGATTCTCCCAAATTGCTTCCATTGGACATGAACGCCTGCACATGCCGCAGTTTACGCACATTTCACTGTCAATTATGGCAATTGCGCGGCGTTGTTTTGTGAAAGATTCGCCGGATTCGATTTTTACGGTGATTTTCTCTGGCATCATGATTAGTCCTCCCATTATTTATTTTGATTTGCAGCAGGTATGGATATATAAAGATATATCCGCCATTGGGAATGTTGTGATCTGCTCGTGGAGCATCTCTCTAGATATATTCTCTAGAGAGATGCTCTATTACATATTATAACAACAATTTTGGAATTGTAAAGATGATTTTGTGCTTTTTTAACAATAAAAAGCAAGTTGCAATCGCTTTTGCTATGCTGTATTATAATAATAATCAAATTATCTAGGAGCAATAATGGAGAACATTAAGGATAACAGGTCTTTATTGATAGAAACAGCACATGAATTGTTTGAGAAAAACGGCTACGACAATACCAGCATAAGCATGATACGAGCCAGGGCTGGGCTTTCGAACGGAACCTATTACCATTATTTCAGCAATAAGGAGGATCTGCTTGTAGCCATTTGTGAGAAGGATGTGGATCTATACGATTTGAACGAAGGCATTGAAGAGAAGGTCCTCGATCCGCTGCCTCACCTTTTGACGTATTTCAATTCGTTTGCAGATTATTGGGAAAAGATAGGACTTGAAGTTACCTCGCAGGTATATCGAATATATAACAAGGTATTTTGCGATGAAAATTCATTATCGGGTATAAAGCCTGTTTTTCGTGTGGACAGCGTTGTACTGTTCATCGATGCTGCGCAGCGTGCAGGTACATTCGATGATTCGATGTCACCGGTCGAAAGTACGCATTACCTTTTTATGCTGTTTCGCGGAATACTTTATGAATGGACAATTCAACGGGAAGCGTCAGATCTGCGTTTGTTGTCTGAAAAGTATGCTTCCCGTATATTGAAATCTATGATCAAAACTAATTGACTATTCAACACATGAAATCTTATCAATGCAAATCAGCCTCACGCGACAGTGAATGCACATCGCATGAGGCTGATCTTATTTTCAGGTTTCCATCGCAGGGATGTCAGTTAGTTATCGTCTCTTCTGTGTCTTTGTCAAAGATATGTATCTTGGAAATATCAAAGGTTATCTCAACGTCATCACCGGGGTGAGCCTTTGCTGAAGGATTCTCGCGGCAGGTTATATCTATCCCGTCGACCGTCAGGTACATAAATACCTCGGCGCCGAGAAGTTCGAACACCCTGACCTTTGTCATCACCTTGCTGCTGCTGTCTGCCTGTGAGTAATGGTCAGACACATAGACATCCTCAGGCCTGATCCCGAAGCAGACCTCTTTGCCGACATAATCGGCAAGCCTGGCAGCTTTCTCCGGCAGCACGGCGACCCTGTGATTTTCACCGTATTCAAGGAAGAGATCACTGCCCTCCTTTACTACGGTGGCGTCGATGAAATTCATCTGCGGAGAGCCGATAAATCCCGCTACAAATTTATTGCACGGGCAGTCATACAGCTTCTGAGGGGAATCGACCTGCTGTATCTCCCCCTCATTCATGACGATGATACGGGTGCCCAGAGTCATAGCCTCGGTCTGGTCATGTGTCACATATATGATCGTAGCGTTGAGTCTCTGATGCAGCTTGGATATCTCTATCCTCATCTGCACACGCAGCTTGGCGTCAAGATTCGAGAGCGGCTCATCCATGAGGAAGACCTTGGGCTCACGCACTATAGCCCTTCCCATCGCGACACGCTGTCTCTGCCCTCCTGAGAGGAGTTTGGGCTTTCTGTCCAGAAGATGTTCAATATCCAGTATCCTGGCTGCCTCGTGAACTTTCTTGTCTATCTGTTCCTTAGGCATCTTTCTCAGCTTAAGGCCGAAGGCCATATTGTCATAAATAGTCATATGCGGATAGAGCGCATAGCTCTGGAATACCATGGCGATATCCCTGTCCTTCGGTTCTACATCGTTCATCCTTTTGTCATCGATGTAAAGATCTCCGCTGCTTATCTCCTCCAATCCGGCTATCATACGCAGTGTGGTAGACTTTCCGCAGCCTGACGGACCGACGAAAATGATAAACTCCTGGTCTTTAATATCCAGATTGAAATCTTTTACAGCATGAAACCCATTTGGATAAACCTTATCAATATGCTGAAGTGATAAACTGGCCATAGCTCAAAGCCCCTCCTTTACCATGGTGATCATTGCAGATGCTCAGGATCAAAACTTTTTAAAAAGATTTACCATCTCTATTGCGCTGCAGGCAACATCATATCCCTTGTTTCCTGCCTTCGTGCCGGCGCGCTCGATTGCCTGCTCGATATTGTCGGTAGTCAGTACACCGAACATAACAGGAAGGCCGGTCTGCAGGGATACGGTCGCGACTCCCTTGGAAACCTCAGCGCAGACATAATCATAATGATCTGTAGATCCCTTGATCACAGCTCCAAGGCAGAGCAGGGCGTCATATTTACCTGAAGCAGCCATTTTCTTGGCAACCACAGGTATCTCGAATGCTCCCGGTACCCAGGCAACATCAATGTCCTCATCCCTGACTCCGTGCCTGAGCAGCGCATCCTGAGCGCCGCCTAAAAGCTTGGTCGTGATGAATTCGTTGAAACGTGCGCATACGATCCCGATCTTCATGTCCTGGGCAATAACTTTTCCTTCGATAATATTCATTTTTTCTACTCCTTTTCAGATATTATATAATCAGCTGTTTTTTTCTTTCTTTTCTGCTTCCATTACCTGACGGGCCTTTTCTTTTTTGATGCGCTCCTCGGTAGTGGGGTCCACATGATAGTCAAGCATATGTCCCATCTTTTCCTGCTTTGTGAGAAGGTAGAACGCGTCCGCCTTCTTCAGCTTCATCTGTATGGGAACTCTCTCGATGATCTTGAGATCAAATGCCTCCAGGCTGTCGATCTTCTTGGGGTTGTTGGTCATGAGCCTCAGCTCATGGACGCCGAGATCCTCAAGTATCTGTGAGCCGATAGTATAATCCCTCATGTCAGCCGGGAAACCAAGTTTAATATTTGCCTGTATTGTATCATATCCTTCGTCCTGAAGTGCATAGGCTTTTATCTTATTTATCAGACCGATGCCTCTTCCCTCCTGGCGCAGGTAAAGGAGAACGCCGCGGCCCTCTTTATCTATCATATCCAGAGCGGTATCGAGCTGCTCGCCGCAGTCGCATCTTGAGGATCCGAACACTTCACCGGTCAGGCATTCTGAATGTACTCTGCAGAGAACATTTTTGCCGTCACCGATCTCGCCCTTGACAAGAGCAACGTGATGCTCTCCTGTGAGCTTGTTGATATAGCCGTACATAACGAATTCGCCATGCCTGGTGGGCAGTTTTGCCTTGGCGACACATTCTACCAGCTTCTCGTGTTCCTTCCTGTACCTCTTTAGCTCGCCTATCGTACTGATCTTAAGGTGATGTTCCTCGGCAAATTCAAAAAGATCTTCCCTTCTGGCCATGGTGCCGTCGTCCTTCATTATCTCGCAGCAGAGGCCCATCTTCTTAAGGCCTGACGCAGCCATAAGATCGACAGTCGCCTCGGTATGGCCGCCGCGCTCAAATATGCCGCCTGGCTTCGCAACCAGGGGGAACATGTGGCCGGGGCGCCTGAAATCATCAGGTCTCGCGCCGTCCTCAGCAGCCTTCATCGCGGTTATCGATCTCTCATACGCTGAAATGCCGGTATCTGTGATCTTGTGATCGATCGATACAGTGAACGCAGTACCGTGATTATCGCGGTTTACAGCGCACATCATGTCAAGATCCAGCTTTTTCGCGTACTCCTCGCTCATCGGCATGCAGATGAGTCCTCTGGCGTACCTGGCCATAAAGTTCAGGTTATCCGGGGTCGCGAATTCTGCGGCGCAGATCACATCGCCCTCGTTCTCCCTGTCCTCATCATCCTGAATGACAACCACCTTGCCATCCCTAAGATCCTGGGCAATCTCTTCGATAGTATTAAACTTGTACATTATATCTTCCTCCAAAGATGAAATATCATATAAAACCATTCTCGGCGAGAAACTTCATGTCTATAGCTGCCTTGCCTGGCGTTTCTTTATCCGGCGCGGCCTCGGTCATCAGAAGTTTCTCGACATATTTGCCGATCAGATCACATTCTATGTTCAGCAGGTCTCCCGGCTTTTTCGTGAGCAGTACAGTCTCCTCTCCCGTGTGGGGTATAACAGAGACCTTGAAGCAGCTGTCGTCCACGTAGGCCAGAGTAAGGCTCACGCCGTCCAGCGCCACCGATCCCTTCTCTATCATATAGCGGAGAAGTCCGGGGCCGGTCTCTACCGTGACCCACACCGCATTGTCTTCTCTGGTCATATCCGTTATCTTCCCGGTACCGTCAATATGTCCGCTCACTATGTGTCCGCCTAGCCGGCTGCTTAGTGTCAGGGCCCTCTCAAGATTGACCCTGGTCCCCGTCCTGAATGACGAAAAGCTCGTCCTTCTTACGGTTTCCGCCATCACATCAGCCTCAAAACTGCCGCTGCTGACAGAAGTAACTGTAAGACAGATCCCGTTTGTGGAAATACTGTCCCCGACCTTCGTGCCTTCAATTACCTTGTCGGCACTGACTGTAAGCTTATACGATACTCTTCCGGGAACCAGCTGCTTTACAGTACCTATCTCTTCTATAATTCCTGTAAACATCATTCCTCCTGTAAGTTTTGCTGTTCAGAGTCCGGATCATTCTGCGCGCAGATATCCGGTGACGCAGATATCCCTGCCGACAGCGCGGCTGCTGACATCACGAAGCTGCCACGCATCCTCAAGATGCTCTATGCCTTCTCCTCCTACCGGAGTTTTGGAACTGCTGCCGCCTATGATCTCCGGGGCAATATACATCTGGACCTTATCTATGACGCCTGCCCTGAAAGCGGCGAATGCCAGCGTAGCTCCCCCTTCGATAAGGATACTGTCGATACCCTGCTGTCCCAGCGCCGATACCAGCGCCCTGATGTCAGCGTGGCCATCCTTCTCCGGTACCACAAGGATCTGTACTCCGCGCTCCCTGAGTTCTTCTATTCTCTGTTCAGACGCCTTTTTTGTGCAGGCGACTATCAGAGGTATCTCGCGCGCTGTCTGCACAAGTCTGCAGCCTGTCGGGATCAGCAGTGAAGAGTCGACTGCTATCCTTACGGGATCTTTCCCGCCCGGCATACGGCAGTTCAGCATGGGGTCGTCGCTCAGCACCGTGCCGGAACCGACCATGATACCCATATACTGATTCCTCAGTTCCTGCACCTCCTGCCTCGATTCCCCGCAGGAGATCCACTGCGATTCCCCGCTGGGGGCAGCGATCTTCCCGTCGAGCGACATCGCGGATTTGTAGAGTACAAAAGGTTCCTTGTTAACTATGTACTTCATGAAGATCTCATTAAGACGAATGCTTTCCTCTGCCAGGACGCCAGTCTCCACCGTTATTCCCGCAGCCCTGAGCTTGGCAATGCCTCTGCCCGATACCAGCGGGTTGGGGTCTAAGGCTCCCACCACGGCGCGGGATATCTTCTTGCTGATGATAAGGTCGGCGCAGGGCGGCGTTTTGCCGTAGTGAGAACACGGTTCAAGAGTAACATATATAGTCGCTCCCGAGACATCCGCCTCACCGGCAGCCCTGAACGCTTCGACCTCAGCGTGACCCTCACCGCAGCGGTGGTGGTAGCCTCTGGATATGATCCTGCCATCCTTCACGATAACAGCTCCGACCATCGGATTGGGGTTCGTCCAGCCAATGCCCTTTACCGCCTCATCGAGTGCCATCCTCATATACTTATAGTCTTCCTGATCTGCACTCAGTATGATACACCTCGATTCATATATAAATTCCGGGGCTCATAACATAAAAATGCCCCTGAAGGTCTTCAGGGGCTCAGCATCATCAAAAATATCCTAATTATATTCAGGCGCGTCAAAAACGCACGCCAATAAAATACAGGCTGTAATCGACAAATCTTCTCTCATCCAGACTATACTGTCGGTACCGGAATCTAACCGGATCATGCTTTGCAGCTCGCGGACTTTACCGCCGGTCGGGAAACTCTCCCTGCCCTGAAGACTGTTTAAGAACCGGCCGCTTTACTGCCGTTCTTATCTTAAGTTTTCACAAAAAATATTATAACCCTATACGAAAGCATATGCAATAGTTTTTTATTCTTTTTCGCCTTCCGCGGCCGTGTCCCTGCCTGCCTTCCGGGAACCACTGTTATCATAGAGGTCATCGGAGATTATCGTAGTGACATCCTCAAGCGTAGGATCCGCGATATCGGCTACACGTCTGGCCTGATTGGTGATGATCTCCTCAAACATATTCCTGACCTCGCGGGCGTTGGCAAAATTCTCCAGCTTCGCGAGCTTTCTGGCCGCGATCATGGAGCGCAGGTCAGGCTTGATGCTTTCCTCGACCTTGTACTCGTACCTGTCGCAGTCCATGTAAAATATCTTCTCGAGTTCATCAAGTGAATAATCAGGAAAATCGATATACTTGTTGAATCTCGATTTCAGGCCAGGATTGCTGTTTATGAATTTCTTCATGGGCTCTGTATATCCCGCGACTATGACGACCAGGTCCTCTCTCTTGTCCTCCATAGCCTTAAGTATGGTGTCGATGGCCTCCTGGCCGAAGGAATCATCCTTCTGGGCGAGGGAGTACGCCTCGTCGATAAACAGGACACCTCCGAGAGCCTCCGTTATCTTGGCCTGGGTCTTGATGGCAGTCTGGCCTACATAGCCGGCCACAAGACCTGAGCGGTCGACTTCCACAAGCTGTCCCTTCGAGAGGACGCCGATCTGTCTGTAGATCCTGGCTAATATCCTGGCTACAGATGTCTTTCCCGTACCCGGATTGCCGGTAAACACCAGATGCAGAGATACCGGGACAGACTTCATCCCGCGGTCCTTGCGCAGCTTCTGCACCTTGGCAAAAGCCGTCAGCTCGCTGACGTCGTGCTTGATCGTTTCCAGGCCGACCAGCTCATTTAATTCCTCCATCGGGTCTTTCTCAGGCTCGGCGGCTTTCTGCTGTGCAGCCGTGTTCTCTGTCTGCTGTTTCTTTTTATCGGCATCAGCCTCAGCGAACACATTTTTAGCTTCGTCAAGAGCATCGTTCGCGTGTTTTAAGGCATCAGTGTCAGAGACCTTCCTGCCGGCATCTGCCCCGGCGGCTCCGTCCGGCGAACCGAAAAAATCATCATACATCCCTGACAGAAGCCGGCTCTGTCTCAATGTCAGCTCCTCGATCTTTTTCAGGGTCTCATCGTCAAGATTATTACTTTTCATATATCCACCTCGGCCTTATCAGAGTTCATACGGGAGCCGCTCGATCGGCATGCTCATGCATCTCGGGCCTCCCCTTCCGCGCGACAGTTCCGAGCTCGGTATCTCGATCGCCTCGATGCCGTTTTTGACAAGAAGCTCATTTGTGACATAATTCCTGTCATATACGATAACTTTCCCCGGTGAGATACAGAGGGTATTGGAGCCGTCATTCCACTGCTCCCTCTCGGAAGCGATCGCGTCATCGCCGCCGCATCTGATAAATTTTACAGTGTCGACCCTCAGTCTTTTTGCCAGAAGCTCCTGCAGAGGTTCTGACACTTCTCTCACCATCACCGGCTCTTTCTGTCCTCCGCGCGTCAGCTCATAGCAGTGGAGATTCCCCAGTATCCCGGGATAGACCATGAACTTATCTATATCAAGCTGAGTGAACACAGTGTCAAGATGCATAAAGGCCCGCATGCTTGGGATATCCAGGGCAATGATGCTGCTTATGCCCGACGCCTGGTCGGAAAATATATTTCTCGCCAGGTATTCTATCGCCTCCGGGCTGGTCCTCTGGGAAATGCCGATCGCCACCGTGTCAGAGCTGATATTGAGGATATCGCCGCCCTCTATGCAGTACGGCAGTTCCCGGCGGTAATAATATCTTGCGGTCCCCGCGAATTCCGGGTGATATTCAAGTATATACTGGCCGAATATAGTCTCCCGTCTTCTCGCGGCTGAGTACATCCTGTTGAGGCTGACGCCGCAGCCGATGACCGCAAAGGGATCCCTTGTAAAATACAGGTTCGGCATGGGATCGGGCACAGATACCCGGTGCGACTTTATCATGCCGGCCAGAGGGTGGAACTTGTCCCCTCCCACAGCCTGTGAATCCACTCCCGATATGGCCTCCTGGACAAGCTCATGGGAGTCCTCTATGGCCATAAAGTGATCATACAGTCCTGAGCGGAAATCCTCCGACGCCGGCCCCGCCTCAAAGATAAACTGCCTGACGAAACGCCTGCGGATCTCAGTATCTTTAAGGATATCTGCCATCATGTCTTCAAGGTAAAACACCCTGACTCCGTTTTCCCTGAGCACAGCCGCAAAATAATCGTGCTCCTCCTGTGTCCGCCTGAGATAAGGTATGTCGTCAAAAAGCATCCTCTCCATCTCTACGGGCACCAGACGTTCAAGCTCTCTTCCGGGCCTGTGAAGCATCACTCTGGTCAGTTTTCCTATCTCACTTTTTACACAGACAGACATAAACACCTCCGATTGATCTGACAGCGGCTGTCCATCACCGCGCCGCTGTCTTCTCACTGCTGCCGGAACTCAAGCTGCAGATATATGTTCCTATTCTGTTTCTGTTTCAGTCTCCGCCTCCGCCGCTTCCTTCGCGATGCTCACCAGATCAGCGCGGGTACAGGTAAGCTGATCATTCGTGTTAAAGCACACGCTGTCGACAACCTTATGTTTTTCACTGTCATAGATCACGAAGTTCAGGCCTATCCTCTTGACCGCGTACTGGACGCCGTCAATTTTTATGGAGCAGGTCAGATATCTTCCGGATGCTCCTCCGGCACCGCTGTTAAAGCCCTGACTGATTATGGAATATTTCGCGCCGTCAGGCAGGGTGCCGTCTGAGCTCAGTTCTTTTTCGCTCAGCCCCTCATCCTGCAGTCCGGCAGGCGTGACAACCCCATAATAGCTCCACCTGAAATGATTCATGATGGATTTCTCGAATCCAAGCTTTGACATGCCCTGATCCATGACCATGCTGAACAGTCTGCTCGCGTCGTCCTTGACAGCGACCAGCACACAGTAGTTGGGATTCTTGGCAAGTCTGCCCAGATAAGTGTTTATATCCGTACACTTAAGGCTCATGTCGCCTGTGATCTGTTCAAGCTGGTATTGTGTGCCTGCCTTGCTGACAGCGGTGGCCGTCAGCGTCGCATCGGTATAATCTATGCCTGACATATCCAGCTGGGCATTGTAGGTTCCCGTTGTCTGCCCCTTGCTGCAGCTAACCGTGCTTGATTTGCCGGCACTGTCTTTGATAGTCAGACTGACCTTATCGATAGTTTCATATACATTCTGGATATCAGAGACCACAACATTCAGCTTGTCCGTATCCTCGTCAAAGGATGACACCGTGATATTGGCATCCGGCAGCAGCCCCTTCTTCTGCAGCAGGGTCTTGTTGTACACGTCGATATCAGCCATATCCTCCACGAACTTCGAGCGCTTGCTGAGTTCACTGTAAAGATCCTTGTATCCGTACTGCTCGATCAGCGTCTTCTCTGAAGAGAAGAGGTTCGTGCCCAGGCCAAGTTTGTTTCCTTCGATGGTGCAGCCCAGCGCAGCCAGTGTTGTCGGGAAATCATCGAGAGTAGTATACTGTCTCTCGGTATTCTTCTCAGGCTTAACAGCGGAATTGATATATGTGGTATATACCCTCCTGTTATAATCTGAGGATACCTCATTGCAGAAATCGGAATCCATCGTCAGATGATCACCGGAGATAACTATCGTTGTATTATCGTAGAAATCCTGTTTCTGTATCCATTTGACAAATTCAGTGACCTGACGGCTGGAGCAGGCCATGACATTCGCGTACTGGTTGGTACCGAATTTATTGTCACACAGGTCGCATACATAGCCGTCCTCAAAATGCGTGTCTACCGTGAGCATATCAAAATTGAAGGGCTGGTCTGAGGACGCAAGCTCCGTCAGCCTTTTCTTGGCGTTCGCGAACAGCTTCTGGTCCTCATATCCCCAGAATACATAGTAGTCCTCCGGGATGATGCCCTGCTTGACAGCCCAGTTGTAATCGTCGATCTCAAAATTGCCGTGATTGGTATAATAGAGCTTGCGCCCGCCGAAATTCGCGTCCGAGCCGAGCATGAAGACCTGCTTATATCCCTGGTCCTTCAGTATATCGCCCAGCGCGGTGACTCCCGGGAAGAACTTGCTCTGGGTGTCCATATTGTTGAATGAGCCTCTGGTATCGGTAAAATCATCGCCCAGGTCTATCTTCATCGGCAGACCTGTCGACTGTGAGAATATCGCAGCCATAGTGTAGGTGCCGCCCGGCATTACATACCCGCCGTTCAGCTTCCCTGTGCTGCCGGAAAAATTTTCATTTTTTTCGGAAAGAGCCGTCAGCTCCGGGATGACATCCTCGCTGAAAGCGCCGCCGTTCTGCTTGTCAGAGTAGGTCATCTCCATCGATTCCAGATAAATATAGATTAGATTCCTCTTCTTCTTGGGAAAAGTGATCTTCGTGTCTGAGGGATCTACATAATTATCTTCGATGAACGAGGAGACATTCAGCTGATTTCCAATATAAGCGCCCAGCGCCAGCTTGTTCCAGCTGAATATGATAGTGAACGCGAGAAGACAGAGTCCTGCGATCTTCTCAGTGTTGAGAAATATCCGGAAATTTTTGTGTTTATGAAACAAAAAATAAACCAGGATATTGGCAGCGAGAACTATAGCTGCCGGTATCAGCGTATTCAGGAAGCCGCTCGCGACTATCCCGTTGCCGGTACCTTCCAGGGGAGCGTTCAGATGAAAAATGATCTCATCCATCGTAAGGCCGGTCCATGTCCGGAATGCCCACATGGCAAGGAAAAACAAAATTGCCGCAATCGTTACGATCGTTACGGTAAGTACCAGGCCAAGCCTCGTATAGCCTGACTTGTCCTTATGCTTTTCCTGCCCTCTTCTTCTGATGATTTTTACCATTATAGCCTAACCTCGCAAAGCAATGGTGATGCGCGCCGCCATAGCAGCCGCCGCATCAAGGATCTGTTTCTCATCGTCATGTCCTGACATCGTCAGACATTCAGACATGGCATTTCTCCTGCGTCCCCCGTCATTGAAACATCCGTCCAATGCGCAGAAGTCTGAAGCCTCCTCGCCGTCACGAAGCAATATTTCCCCTCTTAAAGCCATGACAGTGTACGAGACTCCCGAGACAGACTCCATGAAGTCTACATAGTATGATTTCTTTTTTTCATTCACATAAGTGTACTTCTTTGAATATATATTTGCAAGTTCAATAAATTTAGGCACAGCTTCCATATAATAGCAGGGGAACGTCCCGGACCATCCGTTCTTGATGAGTTCCTCATCAAGCAGCTTCCTTATCAGAGAATGAAATTTTCTGTATGAAAGCGGAAGCGGATGCATCCTGTAGTCTGTCGAGGCTGACGACAGCTGTTCCACAAGAAATCTATACAGATGCGCGGAGTGCCGTGTCGACGCGTAATATACCCAGAATCTGCAGAAAGCTATCCTGTCCTCGTCAGCCTTCTCCAGCTGGGCGATAAGCCGTTTAAATCCATGCGGCATGAGCAGTCTGCAGGCCGCGTCAATATCTGAACTGACAGATATGGCAGAAGCGGCTTTTTTGATATCGAAGCTTACCTGGCTCATGCCGGCGGCTGAGACAGTCCCCGGGTCAAGGTAAAGTCCGATAAGCTCATAAAACACCTTTACAAGCGGCAGTATGGATATCTCCTTTTTATTGAGGCTGCCTATCCCCAGACATTTCATCTTGAATATAAAGCTGTCCAGGATGTAGTATAGTCTTCTGTAGGCGATCTTGTCAGGATCAGCGTCAAGCTGTCCCGGATATGCCGTATAATCATACAGCTCCAGCCTGCCGGAAATATCCGTACAGCTGAATGAATTGACTCTTACCGGATATTTCCGGTTCCCGAGCCCGTTGATAAAGCTGAAACGATATGCCGGCATTTCTGTCATCTGTTCCGTGCCGTCAGCAGATCTTATCCTGCGCTGCTGGGTGATGTTTTCCGCCGTAAACCGGCGTATCTCTATCTCAAGGGGATTTCTTCCGTCCTCGATCAGCACATTGTCAAAATCAATGTCCAGCGACATCGACGCGTGATCAGCAATAACAAAATGCAGGCTGCGGTCCCTGACCCTGTAGGGCACCTTCCTGCCAAAAAGGTATTTGGGTATTTTCAAAAGCGCGCGCCTCGTCTCACCGGAAAACTGCATGCAGAAGCTGTTATACTCTTCCTGCTCCCTGCGCACGGCAATCTTGCGGTCAAGATCTGCCTTCATCAGCTTCTTGCGCGCTGTATCAAGCTCCTCGCTGTCTGCGAATTCCGCCAGAAGATGGATCGCATACGCGGTCTTTTCATCGAGAGCATACTCCTCAATGTAAGGGATATAGCTTCTTCCCAGCCTGTGCAGAGTCTCCTTTGAGTCGCCTGAGTGTTCCCTGTATTCATTATAAAGATCTGAAAGGATCTCAAGATCAACGCTGTAATCCAGCATTATCTTCCCTCCAATTGGTTTATGCTTCTCCATACAGATACTGCCAGATCGCTGCCACGGGCAGTCCGACTACCGTGTTGTAATCACCTGATATCGATTTTACGAACACCGCGGCCTTCCCCTGGATGGCATATGATCCTGCCTTATCTCTTCCCTCGCCGGAAGCGATATAGCTGCGCAGCGCGCCTTCGGCAGCTGGATACATCTCGACGTCAGTTCTGGAGACGAAGCTGGTCTCCTTCCTTCCGGAGATGTTTTTTTCAATGATCGTCACGCCGGTAAAGACCTGGTGCACCGCTCCCTGAAGCATCTTCAGCATCCTGAGCGCGTCATCGTCGTCCGCGGGCTTCCCCAGTATCTGTCCTTCGCAGGAGACAACTGTATCAGCGCCGATTATTATCACATCTTCATCAAAACGCTTTTCCACATTTTCAGCCTTCTGCGCTGACAATTCCCTGACAGCCTCTTCCGGGTCGGCCGAACTGATATGCTCTTCTTCAGTGCTGGCGCATATATCAAAACAGAAGCCTGCCTGCTCCAGAAGCTGCCGGCGTCTCGGGGAAGCGGAAGCAAGAATTATCTTACTCATATACTGATGCCTCTGAAATAATCAGCAGCATCCTGCTTATCTTTCTCGACCTGCTCGGCCAGCTTTTCAAGGCTGTCATACTTTTCCTCGCCCCTCAGCCGCTTAAACAGATCGACTCTTATCTTTCTGCCGTAGATATCAGCGTGAAAATCAAAGATAAATGTCTCCACACTTCTCTCATTTTCCTCACTGATCGTAGGGTTGGTGCCTATATTGGTTACGGAATCATAAGAACTGCCGTCATCGAAATAGGTCCTGGAAATATAAACTCCGTCCGGCGGGAGAAGTTTTACCGCTCCCGGTATCAGGTTCGCCGTAGGCATTTCCACCTTGCGGCCGTTTCCTTTTCCATGGACTACTGTGCCGCTCACAGAATAATTCCTGCCGAGCAGCTCGCTTACGTATTCCATATCGCCGAGACGTATCATATCGCGTATCAGAGTTGCGCTGATCTCCTGATCATTGATGCACAGCTTCTCACAGTTATCAACCTTATAGCCGTATTTTTCCTCATTTTTCTTGAGGAAGGACAGATCGCCGCTGCGCTGGTACCCAAAGTGGAAATCATTGCCGACTACGATGACTTCGGTCCCGATCGCATCGATCAGGATCTTCCTGACGAAATCCTCAGGCAGCATATGAGCGGTTTCTTTCGTAAAGGGAAATTCAACAAGTATATCTGCCCCGAGCGATTCAATTATGTCGTGTCTTTCCCTTCTGGTATATATGACCTGCTGTCTCTGCCCTGTCAGCAGATTGGCGGGATGGAAATCAAAAGTAAAGATCACCGTCGTGTAGCCCTGCTCCTTATAGGACGCGAGCTTGCTGAAAAGGAGCTGATGTCCTCTGTGAAGTCCGTCAAACTTTCCCAGAGCCACGGCTGTGTGATGCAGTTTTACATTTTCCAGATTGCTGTAATTAATCATGTCGATCGACACCTTTGCAATTATTGTCTGTTGATACAGAACATCTTATAGTTCTTATAGTAATCGCCGTCAGCGCAGTATGTGTAGACGGCTATAAACCTTCCGCTGCTGTCATACGCCCTCAGCTTGCAGCCGTCGGGCATCGTCTCCGCAGCAGCCTCAAAGCCGGCTGCCGGGATCTTTCCGCCGTTTACCAGTATCCTGTCTGTATCAGGGTCCCTGGAAACCACAGACGGAAAACATGAAAGCATCCTGTCCACCGGGATTATATGTTCCTCAAGTCTCCCGGGGGCCTCTTTTTTCAGTGCTTCCACCTCTGAGAGCCTGACAGCGTCATCTATCACGAACATTCCTGTCTGTGTCCTGACGAGCGACTGCATGCAGGCCCCGCATCCAAGTCTCTGGCCTATATCGTGACAGAGAGTCCTGATATAGGTCCCCTTGGAACATTTTACGGTCATGTCCGCGAGAGGCAGATCGATATCGTTGATATCGATGCTGTATATCTTCACAAGGCGCGGCGCTCTTTCTACAGTACCGCCCTTTCTGGCGATATCGCAGAGCTTTCTGCCTCCTATCTTTATGGCAGAATACATAGGCGGCAGCTGTGCATATTCACCTTCTGCCTCCATGATGACTCTGCGCACCTCATCCGCGCTGCAGTTCACAGCGCGCTCCTCGAGTACGGTGCCGGTCATATCCTGAGTGTCTGTGATCAATCCCAGGCGCATGACTGTCCTGTATGTCTTATCCTCTGCGGTTATCATTGCGGACAGCCCTGTGCCGCTTCCCAGGCATACCGGCAGTACACCTTCCGCGTCCGGATCGAGAGTTCCCGTATGGCCTATCTTTTTCTGGCCCAGTATGCCGCGCAGCTTAGCCACTACGTCATGCGAGGTGTACCCTCTCTCCTTGTAAATATTGATCATTCCATCGTACATCAGGAAAGCTGCTCCTTCACCATGGCCTCGATCTGAGCGATTATCTCCAGCGGGTCTCCGGACGCGCTGGCCCCTGAGGCCAGGGTATGCCCGCCGCCGCCGTAGATCCCGGCTATCTTCCTCACGTCGACCTTTCCCGAGGATCTCATGCTGATCCTGAGACCGCCTGACCCTGAATCTGATATAAACAGAGATATCTCAGTGCCGCGCGTAAGTTTCATCTGGGAAACAATGCCTTCAAGATCCGAGTGCACAGCGCCGTAGCTTTTCATCGTATCGTCATCCAGATAGCAGCTGATCATCTTTCCCTCGCAGGAAAGGCGGCTGTTCAGCAGACAGTATCCCATTATCCGGTTCATCACAAATGATTTTTCGTAAAATACGCTGTCTACGAGCTCTGTGTAGGGTATGCCCTTATCCATCAGCATGCCGGCAGTCTCCATGGTGTGGCTTCCGGTACAGCTGTATTTGAAGACTCCGCTGTCGCAGATGATGCCTACATATAAGGCCATGGCAGCGTCATATGATATCCTGCTGTGGTCAAATATGTCGCAGAGCACCTCGCTTGTCGAGCTCGCGTCAGGGACTATATAGTTCTCATCCGCAAATCCCTCATTGCTTATATGATGGTCTATGCAGATCGTGTGTCCCGCGGTGTCAAAATATTTTATGGCTCCGGCAAGTCTTGCCTTGTCGCTGGCATCCAGAGAGATAAAAACATCGTAGCTTTTATCGTCCGCATACTCAGTTATGACGTTTTCTGTACCTGGTATGACAGCGTAGCTTTCCGGCACTTCCTCAAGCCTGACATTAACCTCGATATCAGGATAATTGCTGCGAATGTAATGATACATCCCCATGCAAGACCCGACGCAGTCTCCGTCAGGTCTTGTATGGCCGGCAATTATCACTGAGGAAGCGCCGGCCAGGCAATCAAGTATATCAGCCATATCAGTCATCCCTTCTGTCAGCTTCGTTCCCATCGGCAGATTTTCCTTCAGCGGACTCCGCGTCTGCCCTGGCCGACTCGTCAGCCTCGATGATCTCATCGATACGCTTGGACATGCTGACGCCATATTCTATAGACTGATCCATGATAAAAGTGATCTCCGGCGTATTGCGCAGATTTACCGTGTGAGCGAGCTCGCGCCTGATAAATCCCTCAGCGTTCCTGAGTCCTGCCAGAGTGTCATCTCTGCTCTTGCTGTCTCCCAGGACGCTGATATATACCCTGCAGGTCTTCAGGTCAGGTGATACCTGGACATCTGTCACAGAAGTCATGCCGCTGATCCTGGGATCCTTTATCTCACGAAGGATGATCCTGCTGAGTTCTCGCTGGACCTCTCCGTTGATTCTTGTATTCTTTATACTGTTCTTTCTCATAATACAATACCTTTAACTGTTGATGCAGTCAGACCGCGCTCTCTATCTGGGGATCTCCTCCATGACATAAGCCTCGATCTGGTCGCCCTCTTTTATATCGTTGTATTTTTCAAATGACATACCGAATTCAAATCCTGCGTTGACCTCTTTTACGTCATCTTTGAAACGCTTGAGAGATCCGAGTTCTCCGTCAAATAATGCCACATTGTCGCGGAAAAGTCTTGCCTTGCAGCTTCTTGTTATCTGGCCGTCAAGCACATAGCCGCCGATTATCGTGCCGATACCGGAGACCTTATAGGTCTGGCGGACCTCGGCATGGCCGATGATCTTTTCACGGAATTCCGGTTCAAGCATGCCCTTCATGGCTGCCTCGATATCCTCGATAGCGTTGTAGATGACTCTGTAAAGCCTGATATCTACATTTTCCTGCTCAGCAGTCGTCTTCGCCTGATTGTCAGGCCGGACGTTAAAGCCGATGACGATGGCGTTGGAAGCTGACGCCAGAATGACATCAGATTCGTTGATGGCGCCTACGCCGCCGTGGATGACCTTGACAGCGACCTCATCGTTGGAAAGCTTGGTAAGGCTCTGCTTGACTGCCTCCACTGAGCCCTGCACATCCGCCTTGACAACGATATTGAGTTCCTTGATCTGGCCTTCCTTTATCTGGTCGAAAAGGCTTTCCAGGGAAAGCTTGGACTTTGTCTCCTGAAGCAGCTTCTCACGGTTGGTGGCAATGAATGTCTCCGCCATGGATCTGGCTTCTCTCTCGGAATCAGTAGCCAGGAATACCTCGCCGGACTGCGGGACAGCGTTGAGTCCCAGTATCTCGACAGGTGTTGAAGGGGGAGCAGCTTTCACACGTTTTCCCTTCTCATCTATCATCGCGCGGATCTTGCCGTAGGCAGTACCGCAGCTTACATTGTCACCGACACGGAGTGTTCCCTTCTGGACAAGCACGGTAGCGACTGCCCCGCGTCCCTTATCCAGCTGCGCCTCCAGTATCAGGCCTCTGCCGTTTCTGTTGGGATTAGCCTTGAGATCCAGCACTTCGGCATCAAGCAGTATCATGTCGAGCAGGTCATCAAGGCCCTCGCCGGTGTGGGCTGATACGGGCACCATGATGGTCTTGCCGCCCCAGTCTTCAGCTACGAGATCATATTCCATGAGCTCCTGCTTTACTCTGTCGACATTTGCGCCCGGTTTATCTATCTTATTGATAGCTACAATGATATCAATCCCGGCTGCCTTGGCATGGTTGATAGCCTCGACTGTCTGAGGCATTACGCCGTCGTCGACTGCCACTACCAGTATGGCGATATCCGTAGACTGGGCTCCTCTGAGCCTCATCGCGGTAAATGCCTCGTGGCCGGGGGTATCGAGGAAGGTGATCTTCTGTCCCTTTATTTTTACGACATACGCGCCGATATGCTGGGTGATGCCGCCAGCCTCTCCGCTGGTAACGTGGGTGTTCCTGATCGCGTCAAGTATCGATGTCTTGCCGTGGTCTACATGGCCCATTACACAGACGACAGGAGGACGCGGAATAAGATTTTCCTCAGTGTCATCGTCTTCCTTGAGCATTTCCTCGATGACATTTACGACAGTCTCATGCTCGCAGAGAATATCATAATCTATAGCGATCTCCTCAGCCTCCTCAAAGGAGAGATCTGAGTTCATCGTGTATACCTTGCCCTCAAGGAATTTCTTTTTGATGATCTGTGCTGCGGGGATCTTCATCTTGTCAGCCAGCTCCTGGATGGTTATCGTCTCCGGAAGCTCTATGCTGCTGACCTTCTCCTGCACCTGGACCGGCCTCGGCGCGGGTGCCGGCTTTCTGTGGTCTTTGCTGTGCGCTGAAGCAGCCCTCTCGCCGCTGCTTGTACCGCGAACATTCTTTCTGCTGCCCGTCTCTTCAAAATCACGGTTTGTCTTCTTGCTGTCGCGGTCTTTGTATTCTCTGCGGCTGTCCCTGGTAGTATCCTTTGAAGGCACAGTTTCCTTGCCGGCAGCACTGCCGGGCCCGAAATGTCTTCCCTGACGGTTCTGGCCGGGAGCCGCGCCTGTCCTGTCATGATTATCCTTTGAGAACGGCCTGCCCTGGCCGCCCTGCCGGTAATTGCCTGATCCGCCCTGTGTTCCGAATCTGTTCTGACCGGGCGCTGCGCCGTTCCTGTCACGGTTATCCCTGTTGTATGGCCTGGCCTGGCCGCCCTGCCTGTTCCTGCTGTCGCTGTCAGAGCTTCTGTTATATGAGGGACGTCCGTCAGCAGATCTTGTATAATTGCTGCGGCCGTCGGCACTCCTGTTGTATGTGCTTCTGCCCTCTGAATTCCCGGAATAAGATCCTCGTTCATCATGGCTCCTGCTGACGTAATTTCTGTTCTGTGCTGGTCTTCTCGCGGTATCGCCGTCAGCTCTCCTGACGGTATCGCCGTCAGCTCTCCTGGCACTGCTGCCATCGGTCCTTCTCACAGGACTGCCCTCAGTCCTTCTCACTGCACTGCCGTCAGCTCTTCTGGCGGTATCACCGTCAGCTCTCCTCGCGGTATCAGCTTCAGGTCTTCTGGATGTATCACTGTCATGCCTGATGCTGCTGTCAGCCTTCACGTTGTCTCTGGCGGCAGTATCTGCTGGCTGTGCGGATACAGGCTCCTTTGCCGGAGCTGCCTTGACCTCTGCCGGCTGTTCCTTCTCAGCCGCTGCAGCTGCGGCATGGACTGTGTTCTCCTCTTTTATGATCTTTTCAGCAGGCCTGCTTATCTCAGGCTCCGCGGCGGGCTTCACCCTATCAGCCTTTGCTGCAGGCGCAGCTTCCTGGACGGCGGCTGCTGATGTCATTACGAAATTGCCTCTGCTGTCTATGGTCCCTCTGCCTATATCCTTAACGGATGCCGCTGCCGCTGTTCTCGCCACTGTCCTTCCGGAGATATGGCTGCCCGGCTTTTCAGCTTCGCTCTTTGTCTTGGGCTCCGCAGCAGCCTGCGGTTTGCTGTCAGAGCTGAAAGTTTTCCTTATACTGTCGACCAGCTCGTCAGGGACGAGACTTCTGTGGCTCTCGACATTGATGCCGTGCTTCTTCAGTGCTGCTATAATATCTCTGCTTGTTTTATTTAATTCCTTTGCCAATTCATATACTCTGATTTTTGACATAGGCTACCTCCGTCAAATGTGTGAATACTAGATTCCTTTTTCCGTCAGTTCCATGATCCTTTTAGCAAAGCCGCTGTCCGTCACAGCGACAGATGCTCTGTATTCCCTGCCGCAGCAGCGGCCCAGGCTTTCCTTTGTGCCGTATTCGATAACGGGTACCGAATAATACTCCCCCATATCATGATACGATTTAATTGTTGCCGCAGAAGCATCCGATGCGACGATCACCAGAAATGCCCGTCCCCTTTTTACCGCAGCCGAAACCGCAAACTCACCTGTACAGGCGCGTCCGGCCTTGGTTGCAAGACCGATCATGGACAATGCTTTATCTGTCAATTATCTCCATCTCCTCCTTGAGTTTATCATAGATCTCAGGAGCTATCTGCATTTTGAAAGATCTCTCAAGAGCTTTGTGTTTAATAGCTTCCTCCAGGCATTCCATCTTCGGGCAGATGTAAGCTCCGCGGCCATTCCTGCGCCCTGTGGCGTCGATGCATATCTCGCCGTCAGGAGTTTTTATGACCCGTATCATATCCTGCTTCTGGTTCATCTGCCTGCAGCCTATACACTGCCGCATAGGTGTCTTTTTCATAGTTCTGCCCTTTAGTAGCTGCCGTATGACTGTGATTCGCTCTTGATATCTATCTTATACCCTGTCAGCTTCGCAGCCAGCTTGGCATTCTGTCCGTTCTTGCCTATCGCAAGCGAAAGCTGATAATCAGGTACGATAATAGAGGCTGTCTTTTCTTCTGTATTCACATCAACGGAGACGACCTTCGCCGGGCTGAGTGCATTCTCGATCAGTTCAGCCTGATCGTCGCTCCACTTGATAATATCTATCTTTTCTCCGCACAGCTCATTCACAATAGTGCTTACACGCATTCCGTCTCTGCCTACGCAGGCTCCCACCGGATCCACATTGGGATCGTTCGAGCTTACAGCGATCTTCGTTCTGGAGCCGGGTTCCCGGGAAATGCTGTGTATCTCAACAGTTCCGTCCCTGACTTCATCGATCTCCTCCTCAAAAAGGCGTTTTACAAGATCCTTGTGAGTCCTCGATACCGTGACCCTGGGTCCCTTGGTAGTGTTCCTTACCTCAACTATATACAGCTTTATCCTGTCCGTAGGGACAAATACCTCGCCCGGCACCTGTTCTTTCTCAGTCAGGACAGCGTCTACCTTTCCCAGGTTGACATAGATGTTCGTTCCGCTGATACGCTGCACTACTCCTGTCACTATGCCTTTTTCCTTGGCAAGATATTCTTCATAGAGCGATTTTCTCTCTTCCTCGCGTATCTTCTGTACGACCACCTGTTTTGCCTTCTGGGCTGCTATCCTTCCGAAATTGCCAGGCACTATCTCAAAGGGTACGACATCGCCGATCTCGTACTTGGAATCTACGACTCCTGCGTCCGCAAGACTGATCTGAGTCTCCGGGTCTTCGACTTCCTCGACAACGGTCCTGTCAGCATAGACTTTGATATCACCTGTTTCCCTGTTCATATTCACGCGGATGTTATCTGCTTTGCCATATTCATTCTTGCAGGCAGCAACCAGGGAATTCTCTATGGCTTCAAGAATAATCTCCTTGCTGATCCCTTTCTCCTTCTCGATCAGATCCAGCGCCTTGATCAATTCTTTCTGCGGATTGTATTCTTCCTTGGCTTTCATTTTTTGTTGATCCCTCCCGATCCAGCGGCTTCATTTTATCCAGTTACCTCAATCTGTTCTAAACAGCTTAAAAGGTAAATGCAAGCCTGATGCGTGCAATATCGGATCTCTTTATCTTCAGCTCTTCACCACCGTCGAGTCCGATGCTTACGTTGTCGTTGTCAAATGATCTCAATATACCTGTATATTCTTTCTGCCCGTCCATCTGCCTGAACAGCTTTATCTCGACATCCCTGCCGATGCTGCGCTCAAAATCTCTGTCTTTTTTGAGCGGCCTGTCAAGTCCCGGAGAGCTTACTTCAAGTATATAATTCTCGGAAATAAAGTCTTCTTTGTCCAGAAGGTCACTCAGCGCACGGCTCACCAGCTCACAGTCGCCGATAGTTATGCCGTTCTCTTTGTCGATATAGGCGCGCAGATACATGTTCGGTCCTTCCTTGACCCATTCTGTATCTACCAGTTCAAAGCCATGTTCAGAGAGAATCGGTGCAAGAAGTTCCTCAGTCCTGCTGACATAATCCTTTCCTGACATCTGATATACACCTCCTGTATATTTCCATTCACGAACAAAGAGTGGACTTCCGTCCACTCTTTGCTGAATCATCATGTATCGTTGCTATTATAGCACTATAAATACAGGATTACAAGATAAAAAATGTATTTATTACCGCCGGGATCATTGTAAAAAGCCTGCCTGCGGTCATTTTATCAGTTGAAGAAACTCTCTATCCTGTTTTTGCAGTCTGCAAGATCATTATACTGCATGATGCTGTACTGCCTCAGTATGTCTGCCAGCGCGCTGTCGCCTCGCTTGTGGAAAGTACCAGAGGAGTCGATGGCCATATTCGCGGTTATCACAGGTACCTGCGCGGAAAGCTGTTTGAGGAAATACTGATAGTCGGTCAGAGGTATGCCGGCCGCCTCCATGAGCTTCACTCCCAGATAATTCGCGCTCGTCACATCGTCCGTGCTCTCCTGGATATCATAATTGGCCCACATCACATACGGCACCTTATACCTGAGCTGCTGGTTCTGGAGGTCATTCTCCTTGATGTCCTCAACAGCATCCACAACATAATCCGCCGGCTGATGATCGCCGAACATCAGGATGATCGTCGGTTCATCGGCATCCTTAAAATAATCGACAAGGTTCTCAAAAGCCTGGTCAGAGCGCTTTATCAGCGACAGATACTGTTCTGTCGACGACAGATAAGTGCCTGAACCGCCGATTATGCTGACATCAGGCGTGAAATTGTCATAGTGGCGCCAGTAGCTGCCGTGGTTCTGCATCGTTACATCAAAAACGAAAAGTCTTTCATTGGCATCCTTTGCCTCGTAGCGGTCGATTATCTTATTATACGTTGCCTGGTCGCTTATATAGAGCCTGAGTATCTCCGGGTCAACAAAGTCATTGATGAAATATTTTTCATCGAAACCCATGTAATCATACACCTTATCGCGGTTCCAGCCGCTTGAGTAATATGGATGCATCGCGATCGACGTATAGCCGAGCGATGAAAGCCTGCTGCTCATAGCCGGCAGCGTGCTCCTTATATACTGCTGATAGGCGATGCTGCCTACCGGCAGCCAGTAGAGCGAACTGCCCGTGAGGAATTCCAGCTCAGTATTGGCGGTGTTGCCGCCCTTGACAGATGAGTAATACCATCCCTTTATAGTGTTCTTGGAAAGTGAATCTATAAAGGGCATGACCTCGGTATTCGTCTTGTAATCGCCCAGTATGCTGAGGTCAGAGAAGGCCTCATTCATTATGACAATGATGTTCGGCTTCTTGGTGATGTCGACGCTCTTGCCGGAATCTGGATTTTCAGCAGAGACTTCTTTGGCGATACCCGACGCAGCGTCCACTGAATATCCGCCGGGCTTGTCAATATTCAGATAACGCATGTTGACTATAAAGCTCAGCAGGAATCCATTGTCGCGGTAATATATCTTGGCCGTGAAAAGCGTCGTGTCAAATTTAAACTGGGATGCCGCGGCATCTGTCTGCACGCCCCTGCACAGCAGAAAAAATACTGCGATACCCGCGGCGCTGCCAGCCAGCCTGAGACTCTTTCTGCTGATCCTGAGCCTTAGCTTCCCGCAGACCGCGTTGAGGGCGATAAACAGGAGCACCACGTTCAGAGCCCTGATGCTGAGGGTATAACGGAAATTATTTGCCACAGAACCGGCCACCTTAAGTGAATACAGATCCCAGGGAAATATCGGTATGGATCTGAACAGTATCGTAAAATAATTTGCCGCCCCTATACAGGCCATCACGATCGCCTGTATCCTCAGCGCCAGTCCGGCCCTGCCGCAGATAAACAGCAGGACCGCGAATATCAGATAGTAGAACAGGAGGTTGAAAAATACCGGTCCCCTCCACATCTGGTCCATATCATGCGTATACAGCTCAGTCAGCATAAAGATCGCCGCCGGTGAAATGATCACCAGTATGATCGCCGGGATCTTAGCGAATCTGCCGACTGTCATATTGAAGATGAAGACAGCCGCTATGATCGCCGCCGAGAGGACGAGCCAGGGACTCGAGTCCGCTCCGGAGCTGAGACTGTAGATTAGGAAAGCAGCCATTATGACCAGATAAATGAGCGCAGTCCGCCTTCTGTATTTCAGGGGAACGGTGGAAGGCCTGTCATTTGTCACGGCAGAAGGCCTGTCATCCGGCATGGCGCTCATCTTGCTGCTGGCCTGCGCCGCTTTTCCCTTCTTATACATTTTCTTGTTTTTCTTAGTTCTGGTCATTATTTATCCTCACAATTCAAGTCATTTCGTCTGCAGGTCAAGGTCGAATATGGAAAGCTGATTTGATTCAGGCATATCGCCGAGCAGACCGAGCTCTCCCATGGTATCGAGCACTGTCTGGCTCAGCTTCGCGCGCTGCCTGATATCATCCTTGGAGATAAAGGCTCCGTCCTTAGCCGCGTCGCAGAGTGCCTGCGCGGCGATGAAGCCCATGCCGTCTATCGCCATAAACGGCGGCAGCAGCTTCCCGTCGACTATCTGGAACTTGATGCTGTCCGACCTGTACAGGTCAACAGGGAGGAATTCATAGCCTCTCGCGTAGAATTCCTGTACAATCTTCATGTCCCTGAGCACATCCTTTTCCTTCTGGGTAAGATCCTGGGCATGCTTGTCCTTTTTTGCCCTTTCCTGCACTTCCTTATATCTGTTTATCATGTCATCCAGCGGCGGCTTGCCCATGCACATCAGTTCATAGTTGAAGGCCGTAGCCCTGATAGTAAAAAATGAAGCGTAGAAGGCCAGCGGTATATGTATCTTGAACCAGGCTATCCTCATGCCCATCATGACATAGGCGACTGCATGTGCCTTGGGGAACATGTATTTTATTTTCTTGCATGACCATATATACCAGTCAGGCACGCCATGCTCAGTCATCGTCTGTTCCCACTCTGGCCTGAGACCCTTCCCCTTCCTGACGGCCTCCATGATCTTGAAAGACAGCTCGGAGTCCATACCCATGCTTATCAGATATATCATGATGTCATCACGGGTACATATGGCCGTGGATATCACAGCCTTGCCGTCCTTAATAAGTGTCTGGGCATTGCCGAGCCACACATCTGTCCCGTGGGCCAGTCCTGCTATACGAACAAGATCAGAAAATTCCTTAGGCTGGGTGTCCTTGAGCATCTGCATGGCAAATTCTGTCCCGAATTCCGGGATGCCCAGTGAGCCCAGGTCAGTGCCGCCTATATCATCAGGCTTTATGCCCAGCGCGTCAAGGCCGTGGAAAAGTGACAGCACGTCAGGGTCGTCCAGCCTTATCTTTGTCGCGTCAACACCCGTCAGATCCTCCAGCATTCGTATCATCGTCGGATCATCATGCCCGAGTATATCAAGCTTCAGCAGGTTATGGTCTATCGAGTGATAATCAAAATGTGTGGTTATGATCCTGGTGTTCTGGTCATTCGCGGGATGCTGCACCGGCGTAAATGAATAGATCTCCTCGCCGTGGGGCACAACTATGATGCCGCCCGGATGCTGGCCAGTCGTGCGCTTCACGCCGACACAGCCGCCTGCAAGTCTTGCTATCTCGCAGGAGCGCCTGTGTATCTCATGATCTTCAAAATAGTGCAGGGTGTAGCCGAAGGCTGTCTTGTCAGCCAGTGTGCCGACAGTTCCGGCGCGGAATGTCTTGCCCTTCCCGAAAATTACTTCTGTATACGCGTGAGCTTTACTCTGGTAATCACCGGAAAAATTCAGGTCGATATCCGGTTCCTTGTTGCCCTTGAAGCCAAGGAAGGTCTCAAAGGGTATATCATGTCCCTCCTTGGACAGCGGTTTCCCGCAGACAGGGCAGACCCTGTCCTCCATGTCACAGCCCGAGCGCCCGGAAAAGCTTTTGACGTAATCCGAATCAAAATCGACGTAATGGCACTCGGGACAGAGATAGTGAGCCTGCAGTGAATTGACCTCCGTTATCCCTGCCAGGTAGGCGACCAGCGATGACCCGACCGAGCCTCTTGAGCCGACCAGATACCCGTCAGCTACAGATTTCCAGACAAGCTTCTGCGCAATGATGTACATGACGGCAAAGCCGTTGCTTATTATGGAGTTGAGTTCACGCTCAAGCCTCTCGATAACGATCTCCGGAAGCTTGCTGCCATATATCTCATGGGCTCTGTTGTAGCAGATATCCCTGAGGATCTTGTCCGAATTCTCGATCACAGGCGGACATTTGTCCGGCCGCACAGGCTTTATATAATCGACCATATCAGCGATGTAATTCGTGTTGGCTATGACGACTTCCTCAGCCTTCTGTTCCCCGAGATACTCAAACTCTTCCAGCATCTCTTCAGTAGTCCGCAGGTACAGAGGCGGCTGCATATCGGCATCCGAGAAGCCCTTGTTAGACATGATTATCCTTCTGTAGACTTCATCCTCAGGATTGAGAAAATGTACATCGCAGGTCGCGCATACGGGTTTGTCGTATTTTTCGCCGAGCTCGACTATCTTTCTGTTAAGATCCCTGAGATCCTCCTCATTTTTGACATCGCTCTTTTCATCTCTGATCATGAATTCATTGTTGCCGATGGGCTGTATCTCGAGATAATCATAGAAATTCACTATCCTGCTTATCTCCTGCTCCGATCTGCCCTCCGCCAGCGCCCTGAACAGCTCCCCGGCCTCACAGGCCGAGCCCAGGATCAGGCCCTCGCGGTACTTCACCAGCAGGCTTCTGGGTATCCTCGGATACCTGGAATAATAGTCGAGATGTGACAGCGAGACAAGACGGTAGAGATTGATCCTGCCGATATCGTTTTTGGCGAGGATAATGATGTGGCTGGCCCTCATCTTCTTCACCGTCTCGGCATCCACCTTGTTGAAGCTGTTCAGCTGATCAAGAGTTTCTATCCCGTTTTCCCTGAACTTACCGAGCAGATAAAGGAATACGCCGGCAGTTGCCTCCGCGTCATTTACCGCCCGGTGATGTCCGCTCAGAGTGCAGCCGGCTGCCTCAACTACCGTGTCGAGCTTATAATTCTTAAGTCCCGGCATGAAGCTTCTGGCAGCGGCAAGTGTATCCACATGAGTATAGGCATAATCCAGGCCTGAGAGCTGGCAGTTATGTCTGATAAATCCCGTATCAAAGTCGGCATTGTGGGCGACAAGCACCGTCCCCCGGCAGAAATCCATAAATTCCGGCAGCACAGTTTCTATCGGATCGGCATCGGCCACCATCTCATCGCTGATGCCTGTAAGCTTTACTATCCGCAGCGGGATCTGCCTGCCCGGATTGACAAATCTGCTGAAACGGTCAGTGATCTTTCCGTCCAGGACCTTCACGGCACCAATCTCGATTATGCGGTCCCCCGACGCCGAGAAACCTGTCGTTTCTATGTCGAATACCACATAACTGCCGTCCAGACTCTGGCCGGCGGGGTCATAGACGATCTCCTTCATATCATCGGCTAGGTAGCCCTCACAGCCGTATATGACCTTGAAATCCGTACCCTCAGTAAGATGATTGGCGTCGGTAAATGCCTGCACGACGCCGTGATCTGTTATCGCGATAGCCTTATGTCCCCAGCCCATCGCCGTTCTGATGATGTCTTTGCAGTCCGACACTGCATCCATGTCGCTCATCGTCGTATGACAGTGCAGCTCCACACGCTTTACCGGGCTGCGGTCGGCACGCTTATCCCGGAAATCAGCTATGGTCTTGATGCCCTTGACTGAGGCGATCATTATATCATGTTCGTAGCTGTCCCTTAAGGCCTCGCCCCTCATGCGGATAAACCCGCCGACTTTCAGCTTGTCCAGCATATCCGGAAGCTGCTCGTTCTTGATAAATATCTTGGACTTTATCGAATCAGTGAAATCCGTGACCGCGAAGATCAGGATCGTCTTTTCATTTTTGATGGCCTTAGTCTCGACATCGAAGATCTGGCCGTGTATCACTACATCCCCGATATCATCGCTGATGTCGGAGATGGGTATATCATCGCCCTCAAAGCTGTGCCCGTAAAAGATATCCTTGTCCGGCGGCAGCTTCTTTCTGCTGTACTGCCGGCGCGCCGCAGCGGGGTCTGCCGACGCAGTCTGGAATTCCTGCTGCTGTTTTTCCTCTTTTGCCTTATTCTCATACTCCTCGACGATCTGGCTTATCTCGCCCCTCATCTTGTCCTCGGCGTATCCGGCGTATCTGCTCTTTTTATCCTCTTTCCAGACGATCTCGACATCTATGCCGATACCGAAACGATGTTCGAAAACCTCTTTCAGAAAACGCCTGATCTCAGGAGCTGACGCACGCACTATGCAGTTGTCGCTGAGCCCTATGTTCAGCTGTCCCTCATCAGTAAATGTTTTCTCTGCCCCCCTGAAAATATTGCCGAGCAGAGTACTCCTCTCCTCCAGCTCATCCGCCAGGCTATCCTCGTATTCCGAGAACAGCTGTTCAGGCGTATATTCGGCACAGAAATCATAGCTGAGTGAGATCATGACCTCAGTGCTGCCGTGAAACATCTGTTTTGTGATCTCTCTCTCCACGCCGCGCACATATCTGTAAGGTATGAGGCGGCTGCTGACAGCATAAATTTTTATACCGCGTGAGGAACCGCATCTGGCGACCTTGCCGCAGTTTACAAAATCAAATATCTCAGCAAGCTCCTCAGAAAGTTCAAGATCCGGAAGCAGTTCAAGAAATTTTTTCAAAAAAGATCTTTCCTTTCAGACAAAAGAAAAACTATACCCAGTTGTCAAGCTCTTCTTTGAGCACTGACAGAAATTCCGATTCAGGCAGTTTCCTGACTATCTCCCCGTGTTTGATGAGAAGTCCTTCGCCCATTCCCCCGGCTATGCCGATATCCGCCTCGCGAGCCTCGCCCGGTCCGTTTACGACACAGCCCATGACAGCTACTTTTATGTCGAGGTCGTAGCCCTGTACCATATCTTCCACCTTATTGGCAAGTCCGATAAGATCGATATTCGTGCGCCCGCAGGTCGGGCAGGAGACAACATCTATGCCGCCTGTCCTGAGGCCCAGCGTCTTGAGTATCATCTTGGCTGACTTTATCTCCTCCAGCGGATCGCCGGTCAGAGATACTCTTATCGTGTTGCCTATGCCCTCATTGAGCATGATCCCCAGGCCTATCGAAGACTTTATGTTGCCTGAGACCGGGGTACCGGATTCAGTTATGCCGATATGAAGAGGATGATCTGTCTGGGCCGCCAGTATCTCATGAGCTTTGACACACATCATCACATCTGAGGATTTAATGCTGATCACAAGATCGTCATAGCCCATTCCCTCTATGAGCCTGACCTTGCTCATGGCGCTTTCAGCCAGCCCGGCTGCCGTGACGCCGCCGTATTTCTCGATGACAGACTTCTCCAGCGAGCCGCTGTTGACGCCGACCCTGATCGGTATCGAGTACTCTCTGGCCTTGTCGACGACAGCTCTCACTCTCTCATCGCTTCCTATATTGCCGGGGTTGATGCGTATCTTATCCGCGCCGTTCTCTATCGCCGCGATGGCGAGTTTATAGTCAAAATGTATATCCGCTACCAGCGGTATATGTATGCGCTTCTTTATGTCGGAGATAGCCATGGCCGCCTTCATGTCAGGCACTGCCACCCTGATTATCTCGCAGCCGGCTGCCTCCAGCGCAAGTATCTGGGATACCGTTGCCTCCACATCATCAGTCTTGGTGTTGCACATCGACTGTATGGCGACAGGATAGCTGCCTCCGATACAGCGGTCACCGATCTTTACAACTTTTGTATCAGTTCTTTTAAACATAAATGCATTCCCTTCAGTCTACTGTCCCAGAAGCCGCGAGACATCATTAAAGCAGACAAATACCATAAAGCACATCAGGAGAACAAATCCGGCAAAATGGACCATCCCCTCTTTCTCGCGCGGCACAGGTTTACGCCTGACTGCCTCGACGATGAGAAATACCAGCCTGCCCCCGTCAAGTGCCGGAAGCGGCAGAAGGTTCATAACACCAAGGTTCGCGGAGAGAAGAAGTATCAGATTGGCAATGGTCAGCACGACAGTGCGGGCGCCGTATTTGGCGGCCTCATTGTAGCTGCTCCCTATAGCCGAGAACATGCCCACAGGCCCTGAGATGTCATTCCTGCTGACCTGGCCCATTGCCAGCATCTCCAGGCTCTTTATCACCAGATCGATGTTGGTCTTCACCTCATAAAAGCTATTTGCCAGTATGCCGGGGAATCCCGGCTTGACCAGGACACCTCCCTGAATGCCTATGATATAATAGCCATTTTCATCCTTCTGGGGCGTGATCACTGTCTGGTAATCCTCGCCGTCCCTCACATACGTGATATCAGTGCTTTTCCCCTGATTCAGCATGATGTGATACCTGAAATCCTCAAAGTTGTGGATAGCCACGCCATCCGCCTCTGTGATCAGGTCGCCCGCCTGCAGCGTGCTCTGGGCGGCAGGATATCCGTCCAGCACCTTGGTAACTACCGGAGATGTATAGCCGTTCATGCCTATGATCAGCACCGCGCAGAAATAGGCCATGATAAAGTTGAAAAATGGCCCTGCGAACACAACAGCCATCCTTGCCCATACTGACTTGGAATTAAATGAGCCCGGGGCATCCTCTCCGTCATCCTCCCCGAGCATCATGCAGGCCCCGCCGATCGGCAGGAGCCTCAGAGTATACTCTGTACCGCCTCTTTTGATCCCGAAAAGCTTCGGGCCCATGCCTATCGCAAATTCATTTACAACTATGCCGTTCTTTTTCGCGACTATGAAATGTCCGAATTCATGGAACATCACCAGTACGCCGAATACAAGAAATGCAACAATTATACTCAATCTACCACCTGCTCTCTATCAGCTGATATGTCCATTTCTCTGTCTCAAGTATATCTTCAAGTTTCGGTTCCTGCAGCACTGTGTGAGCAGACATGCAGTCTTCGATCACATCGTAGATCTGCAGGAAGCTGATCCTGCCCTGCACAAAAAGGGCTACCGCGCGCTCGTTGGCGGCGTTGAATACAGTCGGCATGCTTCCGCCGGCCCTTATCGCCTCGTAGGCAAACGCCGGCCCGCGGAAGACAGAAAGGTCTGCCTCCTCGAAGGTCAGGCTGCCTATGCTGAAAAGATCAAGAACATCCGTGGCCAGCGGCTTTCTGTCAGGATAATACAGAGCGTACTGTATCGGTATCCTCATATCCGGAGTGCCCAGCTGGGCGATCACTGCATGATCCTCGAATTCCACGGCAGAGTGAACGATGCTCTGCGGATGCACAAGGATCTGTATCTGTTCGGCCGACACATCGAAAAGCCATCTGGCCTCTATTACTTCCAGTCCCTTATTCACCATCGTGGCGGAATCTATGGTCACCTTGGGGCCCATATCCCAGTTGGGGTTCTTCAGGGCATCTTCCAGGCGCACATTCTCCAGTTCGCTGCGCTTCCTGCCCCTGAACGCGCCGCCGGAGGCTGTCAGGAGTATCCTCCTGGGCTTATTGCCGTGTTCGCCGTGCAGCGACTGGAATATCGCCGAGTGCTCACTGTCGACCGGCAGTATGCGGACTCCCGCATCACGCGCCATCTTCATGATAAGATGGCCGGCTGTTACCAATGTCTCCTTGTTGGCGAGAGCAATATCCTTGCCGGCCCTGATAGCCTCCATCGTAGGCCTGATCCCTATCATGCCCACAACAGCCGTGACAACGATATCAGCCTCGGGGACAGTCACTGACTCAATGAGTCCGTCCATCCCGCTGACGACACGCACGGAAGTATCGGCGATCCTCAGCCTGAGATCAGCGGCCTTCCTCTCATCCCAGACAGCCGCAAGCTGCGGCCGGAAAACCCTTATCTGCTGTTCAAGCAGATCGATATTGGAGCCGGCAGCCAGGGCAGCTATCTTAAAATCTCCGGGATGCTGGCTCACGACATCCAGGGTCTGTGTCCCTATGGATCCTGTCGATCCGAGAATGGATAATACTTTCATCTTTTATTCCTCTGTCTCCGGGCGTATATCTCAGCCATCTGTCCTATCTCGCCACTGTCTGAAGCAGGACAGCCAGGAAATATACTGCGGGTGCCGTGTAAAGTATACTGTCGAATCTGTCCAGCACGCCCCCGTGTCCGGGGATTATCCAGCCATAATCTTTTATGCCGGTATCGCGCTTTACCGCTGAGGCGGCAAGATCTCCGATGACGGCCAGCAGAGCTCCGAAGGCTCCGATGACGGCGCAGGCCGGGATCGGCGCTTTAAGTGATACCAGCTGTCTGCCGAACAGCAGCCCGTACACCAGTCCCAGCAGGGCTGCCCCGGCGATGCCGCCGAAAAGGCCCTCTATGCTCTTCTTCGGGCTGAGTATCGGAGACATCTTATGTCTGCCGAACTTTCTGCCGACAAAATATGCGAAAGTGTCATTCCCCCAGGCACAGATGTAGACCAGAGGAACAATATACAGGCCGTCATCCATATTTCTGATGTAATAGATAAATGACATCAGCACAGCGATATAGGCCAGCCCCATTATAGCGCAGGATATCTGCGCCGCGTTGTACTTGGGAAAAGTGAACACATAAACTGCCATGATCAGAAGCACGCCGACTGCCAGACCGATAAGAGCGGCATTGCTGACATTCAGAAGCATCAGCAGCTCATAGACGACGGCACCGATATACCCCGCGACCGCCGGGTAGCTTTTCTCTATGCCGTTGGCCTTGTACATCTCCCATATGCCGATCAGCGAAAGCACAGCCACATAGGCAAATATCGCGTAGCCGCCCACGATGACGCAGGCCAGGGTTATGGCCAGTATGCCGATCCCCGAGATAACTCTTGTCTTAAGCATTATTTAACACCACCAAATCTTCTGTCTCTCGCAGAATAAGCACGAATAGCGTCCACAAGCGCATCCCTGTCAAAATCCGGCCACATTACCGGAGTGAAATACAGTTCCGAATAGGCTATCTGCCATAAAAGATAATTCGAGATGCGCTGTTCCCCGCTGGTCCTTATCACCAGGTCAGGATCAGGCATGCCGGCCGTATCGAGATATGACTCAAAAAGCTTCTCATCGATCAGGGACGGGTCTGTGCCGCCGTCAGCGATCATCTTCCTCATCGCACGGATCATCTCATTGCGGCTGCCGTAATTGAGCGCTATATTGAACTGAAGACCGTCATTGTTCTCCGACATCTTCTCATCATGCTCGATCGCGCCCAGCACCTTGTCGCTCAGGCCCTCTCTCTCCCCTATTATGCGGATACGAATATTATTCTGCATGATATTCGCCAGCTGGTCAGAGAGGTACTGGTAAAAAAGCTCCATGAGAGTGCTTACCTCATCCTGGGGCCGTTTCCAGTTCTCTGTTGAAAACGCGTATAAGGTCAGATACTTTACGCCGAGATCCCAGGCGATGTTGCACAGTTCCTTTACCCTGGCAGCGCCTCGCTTATGCCCGAATGTTCTTGGCCGGTGATGCATCTTGGCCCACCTGCCGTTGCCGTCCATGATTATGGCGACATGAGCCGGGACATCCAGAAGCTCGCCGTCGATATTTCTTTCCATAATAATCTCCATTCCGCGCTTTTATGCGGTGCAGCTGAACAATAAAGATAAACAAAGGTGCTGTCACACACAATGATCGGCTCTGCGCAAATTGCAGTTCTTCTCATATGCGTGCGGCAGCCCCTCCTCTTTAATTCCTTTTATTATCTGTCAGGCACTTGCCCCTTGTGCCGGGATCAGACTGTCATGATCTCCTTGGTCTTTGCCTCGACAGCCTTATCTACCTTTTTGGCGTACTCGTCAGTGAGCTTCTGGAGCTCCTCAAGAAGCTCATCCTGCTCATCCTCTGATATTTCCTTGGCCTTCTGGCTCTTCTTGATGACCTCATTGCCGTCACGCCTGATATTGCGGATCGCGACCTTGGCTCCGTCGCCCTTTTTCTTGATATCCTTTGCCAGATCCTTGCGGCGTTCCTCTGTCAGTTCAGGGAATACCAGTCTGATGGTGATCCCGTCGTTAGTAGGAGTAATGCCTATATCCGAGGCGAGGATAGCCTTCTCGATAGCCTTTATCAGTTTTGATTCCCACGGCTGAATGACCAGCACTCTTGCCTCAGGCACGGAAATATTGCCTACCTGCTGAAGAGGTGTAGGAGTTCCGTAATAATCCACCTTGATCTTATCAAGCAGATGCGGATTCGCTCTGCCGGCGCGGATGGCCTGATATTCCTTCTCGAGAGACTCCATAGTCTTGATCATCTTTGTCTCATAGGTGTGAAGCTTTTCATTGCTCATACAAATACCCCCTGTGATCTAAATATATACATATGTTCCGCTGAACTCTCCGTAAAGAGTGTTCACAATACTGTCCTTTTCACCAAGCCCGAACACGAGCATAGGCATCTTGTTCTCAAGGCACATGACAGAGGCTGTGAGGTCTACGACCTGAAGTCTCCCATCCACGACCTGCTGCAGGCTTATCCTGTCGTACTTCTTCGCGTTTGGATCGATCTTCGGGTCGCTGTCATAGACTCCGTCGACAGCCTTCGCGAGCAGTATGGCATCTGCCTCTATCTCGACCGCTCTCAGCGTCGTGCAGGTATCGGTAGAAAAATATGGGTGTCCGGTCCCTCCGGCGAAAAATACCACGCGTCCGGCCTCCAGGTCGGCAACTGCCTCATCCTTGGAAAAAAGCCTTGTGAACGAACCGCAGCTGAACGGTGTGTACACCCTGGTATCGATACCTTTCGTCCTGAATATCTCCGAGACGTAGATGCAGTTCATGATCGTTCCGAGCATTCCTATCTGATCTGATTTTGTCCGGTCAATGATATTGCTGCTCTCCCGGCCGCGCCAGAAATTGCCGCCGCCGATAACAATCGCCGTCTGTGTACCCCGCCTGGTGATCTCCCTGACCTGATCTGCCACGGCAAGGCAGGTCGCCTCGTCAAAGCCGAAGCCCTTTCCTCCGGAAAGAGCCTCTCCGCTCAGTTTCAGAAGGATCCTTTTTAAATCTTCCATCGAAACACCCTCCGCCTGTTCAGCTGAAAATCTCTTCTCACGCTGATATATTGCTATGCTATAGACTATCACAAATATCTATATTTGGCTAGAGTCAATTTGCGTACCCAAATGAGCGGAACTGCGCCGCCTGCTGTCAGATAACGTAGTCCCCGTTGTTCTCATTCTGCCATTCTACAAGGTCCTCCAGAGTGTATTTGTCGATGACGCCGCTGATGGCCTTGTCAAGTTCACGCCACACTCTGATAGTAACGCAGTCATCTTCGAACGGGCATTCATAATTGCCGTCCACACAGGCTACCGGAGTAAGATCGCCCTCTGTGAGCCTTAGTATCATGCCCACCGTGTATTCTCCGGGAGTTTTCGAAAGATGATATCCGCCCTGAGGGCCTCTGATACTGGTGAGGTAGCCCGCCTTGGTAAGTATCGAGACGATCTGCTCCAGGTATTTCACGGAGATCTTCTGCCTTGTCGCAATATCCTTGATGCGTACCAGGCCATTCTGGTCGTGCGCGGCGATGTCAAGCATCATTCTCAGCGCGTACCTGCCTCTTGTTGATATCTTCATGCAATCAGTCCTTTGTTAAATATTTTTTGTACAGCGTCTAGTCCCAGAGACTGTTGCTGTCCTTCACCGTCGTATTCATGGTCGGCTCAGGGACTTTATAGCTCACGCGCGTGTAAGGAGGGACACTCTCAGTTATGAACGTATTCCCGCCGATGACAGAGTGGCTGCCGATCACGGTGGCACCGCCGAGTATGGTGGAGTTCGCGTAGATGGTGACATGATCCTCTATGGTAGGATGCCTTCTCACATCTATCAGCTGGCGGCCCTTGCGCGTCGAGAGCGCTCCGAGCGTGACACCCTGATAAAGCTTCACATAATCGCCGATGACGCAGGTCTCGCCGATAACTATGCCCGTCCCGTGGTCGATGCAGAAATACTTGCCGATGCTTGCGCCGGAGTTGATGTCGATCCCTGTCCTGCTGTGCGCGTGCTCAGTCATGATACGCGGTATGAGCGGCACATCCTGCACGTAGAGTTCATGCGCGACACGGTAGACATATATCGTAAAAAGCCCCGGGTAGGAAAAAATGATATCTTCCTTGCTCTTGGCTGCCGGGTCACCGTTGAGCGCAGCCTCCACATCCATGAGGAGCATCTTCTGTATATACGGAAGCTTGCTGATGAACTGCTCGCATATCCTGCAGGACTTTTCAGAGATCCGCTTCTCGAGATCCGCCCGCTCATCCGGAGTACACTTTCTGCACTCTCTGTAGATGAAGGCGATCTTTATCTGCTCTATCAGGGCCTCATATATCTCCGTCATTGTATTGCCCAGAAAATAGTCCGGCCTGGTGACAGATATGTTCTCATTGCCGAAATACCCCGGAAAGATAACTCTCCTGAGAGATTTGATGATATCAATTATCACGCCGCGGTTAGGAAGATGCAGACCTTCCTCGCTGGTGATGAAAACATCCTCCTTCTTGCAGGTCTCGGTGATCTCCGAAACAGCATCCCTTATAGTATCTCTTATCATGTTCATTATCTCCTGTTCACTGTATCAATTCTGACCGTCGCTGTACTTCTTCGCCTGGGATCTTATCAGGTCCATGTCCTCAAAATAATTGATCTTCATCGCGCGCTTCACATCGCTCAGAGTCTGCGCGGCTGTCTCGCGGGCCTTGACACTGCCCTCCTGGAGTATCTCATATATGGACGGTATATCTTTCTGGAGCTGTTCTCTGCGCTCCCTGATCGGACGAAGTTCTTCCTGGAGGACATTGTTGAGGAATTTTTTAACCTTGACATCTCCCAGGCCGCCTCTGCGGTAATGATCCTTCAGTTCGTCCAGACTGCTGTAGCCAGGCATGTATTCCGCGAAGAGCTCGTCATTGCAGAAAGCGTCAAGGTAAGTGAACACAGGATTCCCCTCCACCTTGCCCGGATCCTCCACCCGTATATGGTCGGGATCAGTGAACATGCTCATGACCTTCTGCTTGATATCTTTCGGGTCGTCCGCGAGATAGATACAGTTGCCCAGTGATTTGCTCATCTTCGCCATGCCGTCAAGACCAGGCAGTCTCATACATGCCGCATTGTCCGGCAGCAGTATGTCCGGTTCCACCAGAGTATCGCCGTAGACAGAGTTGAACTTGCGGACTATCTCTCTTGTCTGCTCTATCATCGGCTCCTGGTCCTCGCCCACCGGCACTGTCGTCGCCTTGAATGCCGTGATATCCGCAGCCTGGCTGATAGGATAACAGAAGAATCCCACCGGTATGCTGGCCTCGAAATTCCTCATCTGTATCTCTGCCTTGACTGTCGGGTTCCTTTGCAGCCTTGAGACCGTGACCAGATTCATATAATAAAATGTGAGCTCAGTAAGCTCAGATATCTGGGACTGCACAAGGATGACAGATTTACCGGGATCGAGTCCGCATGCCAGGTAATCCAGCGCCACCTCTATGACATTCTGACGCACCTTCTCCGGGTTGTCAGCATTGTCGGTGAGAGCCTGCGCATCGGCGATCATGATAAATACCTTGTCAAACTCACCGGAATCCTGCAGCTGCACACGCCTTTTAAGTGATCCGACATAATGTCCCACATGCAGACGTCCGGTCGGTCTGTCTCCTGTCAAAATAATCCTGCTCATCATTTATCCTCCCTGAAAGCCTGCCCTGCAGACTGTAATCTACTGTTTTCATACAATATAACTAAAATAGTATACCATAGATCCAAATGCCATTTCCACATTATTTTATCATTAGCATATAAATCATGCCAGTGCTTTTCATTATCTTTGCAAATTACTTTTCATTATGCTATTATATACGAAATATGGCCTGAGGAGAGATGAAAATGGCAGTTAAAGAAATTGACAGCAACGAGGAAGCATTGTTCGGGAGGAATGTCGGCTTCAGACAGCTGGCCTCTGATATTACCGAGAGAAACAACGCTGAGAAAAAAGGCATGAATTGTTTTCTCGGAATAAGTTTTAAAGATGCTGATAATAAAGACGGGGTCTTTACCGCTGATTATGAATATTCAGCAGTTCAGACACACATGAATCCCTACGGGGAAGTCCACGGCGGAATCATAAGCTCTATCGCCGATACCTGCATGGGTTATACCGCCGCGGCGGCCGTTGACAAACCGGTCGCGACGACTGATATGTCCGTATCGTTTTACCGCGCCCATGTCAACAGGGATTATGACATCCACATCGAGCTCACGCACGTCGGCTTCAAGATGGTCAGCGGTATCTGCAGGGTGACTGACAGGAAGACGGGCGAGCTCTGCAGCATGGCGACATGCAGCTATATCGTCCTGCCCATAACCTTGAGAAGGGTCAAAGTGTAGCTGAGGACAGCAAAAAGAGAACCTCCAAGATGCCGTTGCCCGCATTTTGACGCCTAGCCTCAGCTAGGTGGGTAACCCGGTCTCGTAATCTGTCTTCCGTATCGCATACGGCATGACATAGCCCGAGAGGACGTAGGTTTCCCGGTCATAAGATGTAGGTTCAAAAATTGCGGAGTATCGCACATTCCAGATAAGTTCTCCGTTTTTATTATATAATATTATCCCATGTTTTTCAAGAGCGTTTGTTCAAGGCTTGTTCAAAACATGCAGCTAAAAAGGAGGAACTGAGCTCATAATGAATCGCAATGGTTTTCTTAAAGCAGCGCTGAAGATAACTTCTGTTATTGCCGGTCTGTACGTTTTCACCTCATCATCCGGTTTTCACAGGAAAAAGAAGTGGGAGCATCTTCTCGGCTGGGATTACGCCCACCGCGGCCTGCACGACTCGAGAGCATGCATACCGGAGAATTCAATGTCTGCATTTAAGGCAGCTGTGGAAAATGGCTACGGCATTGAACTCGACGTCAGGCTGACCGCCGACAACCAGCTTGTCATAATGCATGACGAGAATCTCCTGCGTATGTGCGGGGTCAACCGGAAGGTGACGAATATGCAGCTTCGCGAGCTGGAAGGCCTCAGACTCGCCAAAAGCAATGAGAGCATACCTCTCTTTAAGGACGCGCTGCAGCTTATCGGCGGAAAAGTTCCCGTCATCATCGAGATCAAGGCAGACCATTTCGAGCAGAGCCTCATATGCCCGCTCGTATGGCAGATACTTAAGGACTACAGCGGAGATTACTGCATAGAATCATTCAATCCTTTTGTCGTGCAGTGGTTCATGTTCCACCATCCCCGCGTCGTGCGCGGCCAGCTGTCCTGCGATTTCTTCAGGGAAAAAATGCACTGCGACCTTACGCTTTTCCTGGTAACGCACCTGATGACAAATTTCCTGACCCATCCTGACTTTATATCATATAAATATCTGGATACAGGGATCCCGGCCTATCAGCTCAACAAGAGAGTGTTCCATTCCATGACCGCCCTGTGGACGCTGCACAGCAGACCGGCCTACAACAAGTTCAAAGGCCGCGCTGATGTGATCATTTTCGAGGGGTTCAGGCCCTGACAGGCAAAGCCTGCTGGCAAACAAAGCATAAATAAAATCTAAGTCCGGAGGAACTGTTATTCCCCCGGACTTTTCATTTTCAAAGTTTATCTTATCTTCAGCCAGCTCTTGACTGTTGCTTCCATCTCATCGATATCACAGACTGTCTTATGCCTTACCGGGGCATCCTTGAGTTCAAGGACTGCCGGCGGTTCCTCCATCCCCGAGACCTCGGAGAGCATGTCGATAAGTTCAGTTTCCGAGTACCCGGTAACATCTCCCTTTATCGCAGTCATGACGCTTCTGGCAAATTTGAAGGGACTCGCTGTTGAGGCGATAAGTGTCGGAGTTCTGTCGCCGGTATCCTCAGCATATTTTTTATATACAGAGGCCCCCACCGCAGTGTGGGTGTCGATGACATAGCCTGTGCTCTCATACAGATCCCTGATCGCCGCAAGCGTCTCTTCCTCAGTGGCAAACCTTGCATAAAAACATTCAAGTTCCCGCTTCATCGTATCGTTGATCGCATAGATACCGGTCTTGCTGAGCGAGTCCATAAACTCTGCTGTCTTCACAGCATCGCAGCCGTCGATCTGGTATATCAGCCTCTCGAGGTTGCTCGAGACGAGAATGTCCATGGACGGCGAAGATGTCACATAGAACTTCCTGTTCCTGTCATATCTGCCGGTATCAAAGAAATCCGTCAGCACATTATTTTTGTTTGAGGCGCATATAAGCCGGGCAAACGGCATCCCTATCTGTTTCGCGTAGTACGCGGCAAGGATGTTGCCGAAATTGCCTGTGGGGACAGTGATATTTATCGGATCGCCGGAGCTGATCTCACCGTTTTTCACGAGCATGGCATAGGCGTAGACATAATATACGACCTGTGGTACAAGGCGCCCGATATTGATCGAATTGGCGGATGAGAACTGAAATCCGTTCTCATCAAGCTCCCTGCCCAGCGCGCGGTCCCCGAACATCTTCTTGACACCGGTCTGGGCATCATCAAAATTGCCGCGTATGCCGACGACAAATGTATTGCTGCCCTTCTGGGTGACCATCTGTTTCTCCTGCACGGGGCTTACCCCGTCTTTAGGATAAAATACAATGATCTTCGTCCCTGGCACGTCCGCGAAGCCGGCCAGAGCGGCCTTGCCCGTGTCGCCGGAGGTCGCGGTCAGGATAACTATCTGGTTCCTGACATCGTTCTTTTTTGCCGCGGTCGTCAGCAGGTAGGGAAGTATGGAAAGAGCGTGGTCCTTAAAGGCGATTGTCTTGCCATGGTAGAGCTCAAGGAAGTATTCCCTGCCGGTCTTTACAAGGGCAGCTATGCTCTCGACGTCAAACTTGTCATCATAGGCGTGGTCGATGCAGTATCTCAGCTCATCAGCTGTATAATCAGTCAGGAAAAGCTTCATCACCTCATAAGCCACCTGCTGATATGACATCTGCGCAAGCTCCACGATGGTCTTGTCCAGCTTCGGGAAAGCCGTGGGGACATAGAGTCCTCCGTCATCCGCAAGTCCCTTAAGTATCGCATATGATGATGAAACTGTCTCGCCGCTGCTCCTGGTGCTCCTGTATCTTATATTCATATGATCCTCCTGTATATACCCCTATCTTACATGCTGTCTTCATCCTGCCGCCGTTATCTGTCAAGTCAGCGGCAGCCCTGTGTCTTTTACGACTATTTCATAATATCATATATGATAAAACGATTCAACAGATTAAAGTAATGATAATTCCGCTGTCTAATCAGGATATTAATCTTGCGCATTCATCATTTTGTGATATAATATCTTACAGAATGTTCCGTTAGCTCAGCTGGGAGAGCGTCTGGGTCACAACCAGAAGGTCGACGGTTCGAACCCGCCACGGAGCACTGCCCATACATATATCATGTATGGGTTTTTTGTTGAGTTTTCTGCAATTCATGTTACAATATATTGAGTTTTCTGAAATTCATGTTATAATATATTGAGTTTTCTGCAATTCATGTTATAATATATACAGATGAAAACAAACGTTACATTGTAGATTTTTGAGAGGTGATCTTTATGAGTGAGAAGAATATCATTGTCACAATCGGACGTGAATTCGGAAGCGGCGGCCGTGAGATCGGCGAGAAGCTTGCGCAGAAACTGAATATCAATTTTTATGACAGGAACCTTATTGAACTCGCTGCGAAACGCAGCGGCCTTGATGCTACGTCCGTTGTTCACTCCGATGAGAGGGCACCGGGACTCTTTGTATCGGGCTACACCCCCACCGTCTCGGATCAGCTTTTCTTCGCACAGAGCGATCTCATCAGATCTCTGGCAGACAACGAATCCTTTGTAATCGTCGGCAGATGCGCGAACTCCGTGCTCTACGGATACGCGGATACTCTGGATGTCTTCGTGTATGCTCCCCTGAACGACCGCATCGACAGGATCAGGAAGCGCTATATGCTTGATTCCGCGGAAAAGGCGAGGAAAGAGATCGTCCGCGTTGACAAGATAAGAAGGACATATTATCAGTATTACAGTGAATTCCGCTGGGGCAGCAAGGAGGGCTTTGACCTGATGCTCAACAGCAGCCTCTTCGGCATCGACGGAACTGTTGATCTGCTCGCGGATATCGTGAAAAAAGATTTCGCATCAAAGTGATCTGCATACTGATTTATCTGTAAAAAAGAGCTGCCTTTAAAAGCAGCTCTTTTTATGTTCCTAATATACCCTGAATATCAGCCGGATGCTCATGATCACAAAGCAGACCAGGCTTCCTGACAGGAATACAAGTCTGAGCATATTTTTGCCCTTGAAAAGTGTCTCGCCATCAACGTCGATCATATGATCCCTGAAAAAGGCAAGTATGTGCGTAAAATCGAAGAAGATTATCGTCGCGGCCACAGCCAGCGACGCGATCCAGAGTATGAGGACCGCTATCCCCTCGAAATTCCACTTTACCGCGCTCGAGCTCACGGATATGACCTTGTTGTAGGAGGTGCAGGATATAGTCTGTCCCTCCACCGAAGCATTCTCAAATGAAGTGTTGCCATTGAAACCGGCTTTGTAATGCAGCGGATATGTCAGCTTGTACTGTATGCCCTCAGTGGCTTTCGAGCCCTTGAGGAATTTTGAAAAATTGATCGTGTCTGTGACGTCATAATATTTTTTCAGGGGATCCGAGGGCTTCTGCGCCCCGCCGCTGAGCTTCGAATATTCAGGCTGCCCGTCTTCATTTGCGTTCGCGTCCTTCTGCACGTCCTCCAGAAGTATCGCCCGTGTCATCTGCGTCATCTCGGCAAATGACTCCGCCTTCATCGTGATCGAGTATTCGACTGAGCTGATGAGCTTATTCTTTTTGGCGCTCATCTTGTCCGGCCACTTTTTCACCGCCGCGTCAAGCACGGCCTTGATGCTGTCGCCGATGAAGGAATCCGCTTCCTTTGTCAGTTTGAAGCTGATGCTGCGGTCGATCTTGATATCATTGTGCACATATGTCGAAATATTGATCGAGTCAAGATCCACAATGTATCCAAGGACCAGCTCCAGCTGGTCAGGCTCTGAGAGAGCCATGCTTATCTCACACATATTGTCGCTGTAAGTAGAGTCGCTGGCAGTCAGGAATCCATATTTGTCATTATAGCTTTCCAGAGAGTAGTTTGACGGCACCCGCAGGACATAGGTGAAGCTCGTGTTCTTGTCGTTATAATCCAGAAAATAGCTGCCGTCATAGTACATCTTGTATGTCTCTTTGACGGAAAGCGAATCCGCATTTCCCTTAGTGGAAACCGAAAAAACAGTATTATTCGAAGCGAGGGCTTTATTCATCGCCGTGACGAAGCCGTCCGCGGTACCGCTGGAGAATTTTATCCTGTAGCTGCGTCCGCCTGATTCGGAATTGCTGCTGCTGAGGCTGCCGTCCTTCGGCACCAGGCCCTTCATCAGCGTATCGAGCTTGTCTCCCAGCTCAGATACGATCTTGCTGCCCACGGAATACCTGATATTGGCGTCGATAGTGTTGTCGCTGTTTACCGTAGTCTCGATATTAATGCCCTCAAAGGCATGCGATTCTATATCAGAGGCCTGGATCTTGTCAGAACCGTTCAGATCTATCTCCTGGTTATTGAGCACCAGCCTGGTGCTACCGGAGACAAATATATTCTCAAGATCATCCTTTTTGACCGAGGGATATTCCGTTTTGATGGCGTCTGACAGCCAGTAAAACAGATCCAGCGAAGTAAAATTCTCGCTGACTGTATAGCCCTTTTTCAAAAGAGAATTCGAATAATCAAAGCTTACCGACGGTGAGGTGACAGCATCATCCGCCTTGTTGGCGCTGCAGATCGCCGTGATCTCCTCCTGATACTGCGTCAGTGAGGCAAAATCGAGGTGCATCGATATCTGGGCGCCGCCGAGAGCAGTCTCAGAGGCCTTACAGTACATATCTCCCGGGGTATACTTGGAGATCACCTGCTCAAGTTTGTTTATATTGCTGCCAAACGCGCTCTTGTAAATGACCGCCGGTATGTCGGCAGTCATCACGCGATTGCCGTTAAAATTCTTATCGACCGTCAGCACAGTGTCGACGGATATACTATTAAATCCTGCAGAACAGCCTGCAAGGATGAGCAGGATAAGCGAAGCAGCGCAAAGGATCATTATCCTGATCGTTTTTTTCATTTATCTTACATTTCTCCTGACAGAACAGATTTATTCTTGATAATGTAGTCACACATTGAGATGATCGTGAGTGCAAGGGACAGATATATAAGTATCGTCTCGAGGATGTGCATGCCTGTACCCGGGAAGCCAGGGATCATGACGATGATCGTCACCATAGTGACCGCGGTCTTGAACTTCCCCCATATACCGGCTGCGATGACAAGGCCCTGCTCAGCTGCGATAAGCCTGAAGCCGCTGATGAAAAACTCCCTGGCAATGATGATCAGGACGATCCATGTAGGAATGCGGTTCAGCGATACAAGGCATATAAGCGCCGAGCAGACAAGGAGCTTATCTGCAAGCGGATCCATAAATTTCCCGAAATTCGTGATCAGGTTGTATTTCCTGGCGATCTTCCCATCGGCCATATCAGTCAGGCTGGCCGCGATAAAAATGATCAGGGCGACATAGCGTGCCCAGGCCCCCAGACTGTTTGACATCAGCAGGAAAAATACAAAAAACGGGATCATCAGGACCCTCAGCATAGTTAGCTTATTCGGCAGATTCATTCTGCTACCTCCTCTTTCTTTGTCTCGCTGCAGCTGCATAAAAAACAGAGAGCTGACATTTAAATAATAACACATCAGCTCTCTGATAAAAAGTGCTTTTTAGCAAGTATTCATAAAGAACAGCTTATTCAGATATCCCTGAAAAGATCCTTTGAGGGTTCAAGATAACCAAGATGTCCCTCGCCCAGCTTCTCGTTCAGGTACCTGACCGCCGTGCGCTTTTTGCCGTTGGAGGCGGCTTTCAGCTTGTCCAGCGCTGTATCCGGTATCTCCTTGAATTCGAGGACGCCGCGCTTTTTTGCCAGCTCTATGAGCTCCTGGCCCCTGGCAGTGCGCACGATCACCTGGTTCCATTTCCTGTCTACATCCCAGCCGTCCGCGCTTCTGGCGCCGCCTACGGAGAGATCCGAGAATTCGCAGGTCATATCTGAGCAGTAGCGGCAGGCCGTCCTGACCATCGGGATAATCTCGTCAAGATTCACAGAGATCGTCTTGCCGTCCGCTGTGATCTCGTAGGAATGGTACTTGCTGGGAGGTATATCGGCGTGGGATACCTCAGCCGCGCCGGCATATTTTTCTGTCAGGGCCTGGATCTTGTCCCAGTCAAGCCCCCAGCCGCAGAACAGGCCGATCACGAGTCCTATATCCTCTGCGTGATTGTTGTTGTCAGGCAGGGGATCATGTCTCATCTTGTAGACCGCCGCAGTCTTGCACGGCGTGCCGACTACTCCTATGCTGTGGTAGCGTTCCTCTGCCAGCGCGCGGTTCAGCACTGCCAGTGTCGGCGCTATCTGGAAACTGCTTCCGCTGCATTTTCTTACCTCTGAGGGATCTGTCACCAGCATGCCCTCGGGGTCAAGTGTATTCACCGAGTGTGTAAGCACAGCGGCGTCGATCATGCCCTCCCTGAGAGCCAGCTCTGTCAGCGCAGTCACGGTCCCTCCGTGCTGTGCCTTCTCCCTTATGGAAGGGTCCGCTGCCCTGGTCAGCAGCAGCTTCCTGAACGGCCCGATCTCGGGTATGATCTTCTCCCCGGGGAATGCCCTGCTGCGAAGATCAGCGATGTCCAGCGGCATACGCGGACAGAATCGCTGGCAGCGTCCATCCTCGCGCACGCATTCAAAATATGTTATGGTCCTGCCCTTCACACTGTCCCAGTATGGGCAGAGTCCCTGACACGCGCCGCAGCCTGTACAGAATCCTTCCTGCAGAACCGTTGAATCCAAGGCAAATGTACTTATCATATCAACATCTCCTCTCAGACCATTATCTGAGGCATCCCGAACACCTGAACATCAAGTGTATCCACACCGTCCGGAATATAGTCCGAAAGACGCTGTCTCGCCCCGCAAAGATGGTTTTTCACGATATAATAGAATCCTGGTTTCTGGGGAATAAGGTAATCATTCTTATACAGCATCGGCGTCAGATCATCAAAAAGCGTATCTGACGGCAGATCCAGACAGACGTCTCTGCTGGCTTCCTGATAGCTGAAATGAACTTTTATTATGTCAGCCATGATCAGACACCTCCCTTTTCGTCCATAGCGCTGCAGCCCATCGCAAATACCTTTTCATTTATTGCCAGCACATTTCCCGTGAAACGCTGTTTCAATACCTGCGAGAGATCGCTGCTGTTGAGCGGCGCGCCCGGCAGGCGGCTGAAGGCGCCCAGCAGGGCGATATTGGCAGCCCTGGAATCGCCGCAGGCCATGGCAATGTCCGCGGCAGGCACTTCAACTGCGCTCTTCGACACAGAACGTATCTCTTCTTTAAGCTCATTGAGATCAGGATATACCTGCCTTCCCTGCAGAACTCCCTGCGGATATACAGGACGCGGGTCATATATGATCATGGTGTCAGGTCCGGAATACTGTCTGGCAAGGCGCAGCGTCTCCAGCGGCTCAAAACCGATGATGAAATGAGCTTCGCCGAACGGGATCAGTACCCCCATATCATATTTTTCGGATACACGGACATGGCTCATTACAGAGCCGCCTCGCTGCGCGGCACCGTAGGTCTCGCCTACTGCCACCTTGAAGCCTCTGTCATTCATCGTGCTGGAGACCAGCTCCGAAGCCAGGACATTGCCCTGTCCGCCGATGCCGCATATAACGATATTCAAAGGATCATATTCTATCCTGCTCATTGCTCATCACCGCCTTCCACCATTATAGCCCCGGCAGGGCAAAGCTTCGCGCACACTCCGCAGCCGACACAGCTCACCGGATCGATCACAGCCTTGTTGTTCTTGTAATCCCAGCTGTTGCCCGGACAGCCCCATACTCTGGCGCAGAATCTGTCGCAGCCGCATCCCTCACCGATGCATTTATCCTGATCGACCCACACATGCGCTTTCTCGCGATGTTTCTTGCTCATCAGCGTCGCGCAGGGCTGCTTCATGATAAGTACCTTGAGACCAGGCTTCGGCAGAAGTTCTTCAAGTATCTCCTGCGTCTTCTCGACGTCAAAGGGGTCAGCCTCCGTGACGCTGCAGCCCATAGATTCGCAGATGGCGCGGATGGACATAGGTTCGACCCTGTTGCCTATTGCCGTGATGCCGGTGCCCGGATGAGGCTGGAAACCTGTCATGGCTGTAGCCGAATTGTCGAGCACCATCAGAAGCATGTTCGAATGATAATAGCTGGCGTTGCACAGTCCCGGCATGGTCGCGTGGAAAAATGTCGAATCGCCGCACATTGTCACGACCTGCTGGGTCATGCCGTAATTGTGCAGCTGCCCGAGTCCCTCGGCAAGGCTTATGCCTGAACCCATGCAGTTGCAGGCCTGGTACGCATAGTGTCCGGCCTCCTGTCCGCTCATGATATAGCAGCCGATATCTCCGATCACGACGCCTGGTTCCGTGCCTGTCCTCTTCAGGGCGCGCTTGAGCAGATAAAATGTGGCGCGGTGAGGACATCCGGCGCAGAAATTGAGCTCGCGCTCGAGCAGCGGTTTATCGCTGACCTTCCGCCTCTCAGGCATGGGAACTCCAGAAAGCCCGCTTACTGCCTTCATGATGTAGTCAGGCATAAGCTCGCCTATGCGCGGAAGGGCGCCGTCTCCTCTGCCCGCGAAATGAATGTTCATCTGATTCTTGCCGGCTATCGCCTGGAGGTTGCGCTCCAGGAAGGGATCCACCTCTTCCACGATGAGTATTTCCTTCGCGGAACTCATGTAGCGCGTGATAGTTTTTTCGGGAAGCGGCCAGATCGTGGCCAGTCTCAGCAGACCGATCTGCTCAGAAACACCGAGCCTGCGCAATGCCTCAGCGGCGTACAGACAGCCTGTGCCGCCGGCGACTATCAGCTTTTCCGGGGACTCCGGTCCTTCGTAGCTGTTAAAGGGGCAGTCTTCAAAGGCTTCCCTGAAATTCTCAAGAGTATTGAGCATAGCCGTATGGCGATAGCTCACGCACACCAGACGCTCCCACTCGCTCACAGTCTCAAGCTTATGCGGCGCGTCAGGCAGCTTGCCGAGCACTACATTGCCGCGGCCGTGACATACCCTGGTAGTCAGTCTGATTATCACCATCTGGTGCAGTTTTTCCGACATCTCGAAGGCATACGGCACAAGATCCTTCGCCTCCTGCACACAGGTAGGCTCCAGCATGGGCAGATCCGCCGATTCAGCCATGAAACGCGAATCAAACTCGTTCGTGCTCGAATGCGCGCTGGGGTCATCGCTCGTGACAATGACTACCCCGCCCTTGACTCCGTGCTGTGAGCCGCAGTGCAGCGCATCCGCACAGCACAGCAGGCCGTTCTGCTTTACTATACACAGTGACCTCGCGTTAGCAAGGCTTGTGCCGATGCAGGCCTCAAAAGCACAGACTTCATTTGTCGCCCATTGAGCATAAAATCCTCTCTCAGATGCTATCCTGCCAAGCATGTCAAGTATCTGCGAGGAAGGTGAACCCGGATATGAAGCAGCAAAATTGATACCGGCCTCAACCGCTCCGCGGACAATCGCCTCATTGCCCTGCATCAGACAGATCTTACCCGGTGCATCTATAGTTGTCGTCCATTCCATAACTTGCAAGCACCACCTTTACTAGAAATTATTACCATAGTTTTTGCAAAATCAGACCATAAATTTGTAAAATTTATGTCCTCGTTTACATTTTAACACAATTCCCGTTATTTACAACATACAATACCTCATTATTTATTTAGTGGATTTTTTTTACAAAAAAAAGGAGCTGAGCACTGATCTCTCAGTGCCGCAGCTCCCCGCAGCATCAATATGCCTTAAGTGTCTTTGTCTTATACGTATAAGTATAATCCCTGCCGGTGTCCCCAAAATGCACAGTACATTTTTTAGAGCTTACATCATATATGTCGATATCACCCCAAATGCTCTTCCTGGAAAATGAACCAAGCTTTACCTTATCCGCTCCGCTCGCGCCGGCCCTGTAAAGGGCAGCCGAATTGAAGCGCCCAGGGGAGGGATATTTAACATAGTATAGCTTTCCCTTTATCACCCAGGGCCCGGAGCAGTAATTGCCAAGCAGCCTGACTTTCTTCATGCCCCTGGATGTCAGTTTATAGACACTGAGCTGATATCCTCTGGTGTTGATCCCCCATGTGCGGCATATATAGACATAGCTGCCCTGACCGCCGTAGATCTCCCTCTGGGAGGCAATGCGCCTGATCTTTCTGGTCCCGGTGCTGTACATGTAGATCCATGATCTGAAAGTGCTGTAGTTGAATCTGGAAAGATAGACATTCCTGCCGTATACTGCCGAAACATGCCAGTCGTCATCCGCGTCAAGTCTCCTGAGGACAGATGTCTTTGCGGATGATATGGAATACTTCATCAGCATTGTTCTGCCGGATGCGGCATCATCTATATAATAGATGGTCTTTCCGTTCGTGCACGCCAGTTTGTCGCTGCAGACAGCCCACTTGCTGACATCTGAGCTGGAACTGCCGTAATATATGCTGCCCCCGCTCTGGCGGAAATACCTGCCTCCGGCCCTGGTGACTTTTCCATTATTATCGATCATTGTATAGCCGCCGGCCGCCTCGGCATTCATTGACGGCCTGACGGCAAGCAAGGCAAAAGCCATAAAAAATGTCATCAATAAGCATCTCAGGAAATTCTTTTTCATAGAACAGTCCCCCTCTTTCGCCGCGTATCATGCGGCTTTAAGTTAATTCCGGAAGATCATCCTCTGCCAGCCTGCCGATAAGATCATATTCCCTGGCTCCTGTTATCTGTACAGAAACGATATCGCCGGAGATCAGCTCCCCGTTATATTCAATGAACACGCAGCCGTCGACACCCGGAGCATCCATGTATGTCCTGCCTATGTATACTCCGTCTTCTGGTATCCGGCCGTCGATCATGACGTCCATCGTCCTGCCCGCCATATTCTCAGCATTGGAAAAAGCAATGCCCTGCTGGAGCAGCATCAGCTCCTCGCGGCGTTTTGCGCGCAGCGATTCCTCCACCTGGTCAGGCATTGCTGCCGCCGGAGTCCCGTCCTCCTGCGAATAGGCGAAGACTCCCAGCCTCTCGAATCTCATCTCCCTGACGAAATCCTTCAGCTCCCGGAAATCCTCATCCGTCTCGCCGGGGAAACCGCTGATGAGTGTCGTCCTTATAGCCGCGTCCGGCATAAATTCCCTGATGCGGCCGATCACCGCCCTTATGTCAGCCTGGTTCGTCCTGCGTCCCATCATTCTGAGTATCCTGTCGCTGGCATGCTGTATAGGCAGGTCAAGATAGTGACAGACCTTGGGCAGCCGGCTCATCGTCCTCAGCAGCTCATCAGTTATTTCCTCCGGGTAGCAGTACAGTATCCTTATCCAGGATATGCCCTCGATGCCGCTGAGCTTCTCTAGCAGCTCAGGGAGCATTTTCTTCCCGTAGATATCTGTCCCGTACACCGTCGTTTCCTGGGCTACCAGATTCAGCTCGCGGATGCCCTGCCCGGCCAGCTCCTCTGCCTGGGACAGAAGGTATTCCATGGGATAGCTTCTGTAATTGCCGCGCAGGCTGGGGATTATACAGTACGTGCAGCGCTTGTCGCAGCCCTCGGCGATCTTCAGGTAATCTGAATACCCGCCCGCGCTTATCACACGTCCGGCATCAGGCTCAGGAAGAAGTGAAAGGTCGTCGAACTGTGCAGTTTTTTCACCGCTGAGAGTCTTCTTTACTACTTCCGCTATATGCTGAAAGCTGGCTGTGCCGATAACGGCATCGACCTCCGGCATCTCCCGCAGTATGTCATCCTTATATCTCTGCGCAAGACAGCCGGCGGCGATCAGCACCTTGCAGCGGCCTTCGGCCTTAAGCTGCCCCATCTCGATCAGAGTCTCAATGCTCTCATCACGCGCGTCGCAGATAAAGCTGCAGGTGTTCACTACGATGACGTCCGCGTCCTCCTCGCTGCTCACCAGCTCGAAGCCATGCTCCCGCAGCAGGCCAAGCATCATCTCGGAATCCACCAGATTCTTATCGCATCCAAGCGATACGAAAAAAATATTTTCCATATTCTACTTTCTGCCTGACTGCATAAGAAGCGCGTCGATACAGTTGTACATCAGCATTGCCACTGTCATCGGGCCTACTCCTCCGGGAACCGGAGTTATGGCAGATACTATGCCCATCACATCGTCCGTGTCGACGTCTCCGCAGAAAGTTTTCGGAGCCAGCTTGTGGATGCCGACATCGATGACGACCGCTCCCTCTTTCACATACTCATGGTTGAAGAATTTCGGCTTGCCGACTGCCGCGATAAGGATATCGGCTCTCCTGCAGACTTCCTTGAGATTCTTTGTATGAGAATGGCAGATGGTGACTGTGCCGTTATTGCGGAGAAGGAGCATGGACATGGGTTTGCCCACGATATTGCTCCTGCCTACTACGACGCAGTCCTTCCCGTCTATCTCGATATTGCTCCGTCTGAGAAGCTGGATGATGCCGGCCGGCGTGCATGACACGAAGCCCGGTTCGCCTGTGACCAGGGCGCCTACGCTCTGGGGGTGAAATCCGTCAACGTCTTTCATGGGATCTATTGCCTGGATTATCCGCTTGTCATTGATATGCGCGGGCACTGGGAGCTGGACCAGTATCCCGTTTACCTGGGGATCGGCATTAAGCTTCGCGATCAGTGAGAGCAGCTCTTCCTCGCTCGTCTCTTCAGGCAGCTCGTATGAACGCGACTCAATGCCTATATACGCGCAGGCTTTTTTCTTGTTGCCGACATAGAGAGCTGATGCCGGGTCGTCGCCGACCTGGATCACAGCAAGAGTAGGAGTAAGTCCCTCTTTCTTCAGTGCCGCTGTCTTTTCCTTAAGCTCATCCTTGATCTGGGCGGAGATCTTCTTACCGTCAATAATAAATGCCATATTTACACCTCTCTTATCAGAAAAGTCCTGTTATCTTCCCGTCTTCATTAACATCTATGCCCTCTGCTGCCGGCTTTTTCGGAAGGCCGGGCATAGTCATTATCGTTCCGTTTATCGCCACAACAAATCCTGCTCCGGCGGAAACATATACCTCGCGTACATTTACCGTAAATCCTGTCGGACGTCCGAGTTTTGCCGGGTCATCAGACAGTGAGTACTGGGTCTTGGCCATACATACAGGGAGATCACCGAAGCCCATGTCCGTGATCTTCCTGATGCTCTTCTGAGCTGCAGCGGTATAGCTGACTCCGTCAGCCCCGTATATCTCCCTGGCCACAGTCTCGATCTTCTCCTTCAGGGAAAGCGAGTCCTCATAGAGCGGCCTGAAATCGCTCTTCTTGTTCTCTATCGTGTAGAGCAGCTTCCTGGCAAGCTCTATTCCGCCTTCACCGCCCTTTTCCCAGACTTCAGAAAGTGCGAATTCGCATCCTCTTTCCTCGCAGAAATTCCGAATATAGCCGATCTCGGCATCCGTATCAGTTATGAAAGCATTCAAAGTCACCACTATCGGCACCTGGTATTTCTGCAGGTTCTCGATATGCTTTTCAAGATTGACTATTCCTGCCTTCAGAGCTTCCATGTTCTCAGCTGAGAGCTGATCCTTAGGCACTCCTCCGTTATATTTGAGCGCTCTTACCGTAGCGACAAGCACTACCGCATCGGGTTTCAGTCCCGCCATACGGCATTTGATATCGAAAAACTTCTCCGCTCCGAGGTCAGCACCGAAGCCGGCCTCCGTGATGACATAATCAGCAAGCTTGAGAGCCATCTTTGTCGCCCTCACACTGTTGCATCCGTGGGCGATATTGGCAAATGGTCCGCCGTGTACGATCGCCGGGGTATGCTCAAGAGTCTGTATAAGGTTGGGCTTGATAGCGTCCTTGAGAAGTGCCGCCATTGCGCCGACGGCCTTGAGGTCAGCGGCTGTCACCGGATCTCCCGAGCGGCTGTAGGCAACGATGATCCTTCCCAGACGCAGCTTGAGATCCTCCATATCGTCTGCCAGGCATAGTATAGCCATGATCTCAGAGGCCACCGTTATAACAAAATGATCTTCGCGGACAAAGCCATCCATCTTGCTGCCGAGGCCTACGACGATATTTCTGAGAGCTCTGTCGTTCATATCCTCGCAGCGTTTCCAGATGATCTGTCTGGTATCGATGTCAAGCGCGTTGCCCTGCTGGATGTGGTTGTCGAGCATCGCGGCGAGAAGATTGTTCGCCGAGGTGATCGCGTGAAAGTCTCCTGTAAAATGCAGGTTGAGATCCTCCATAGGCACGACCTGAGCGTAGCCGCCGCCTGCAGCTCCGCCCTTTATACCGAAGCAGGGACCGAGTGACGGCTCGCGGAGCGCGATAACTGCCTTCTTGTCAAGACGTCCGAAAGCTTCGCCGAGTCCTACCGTGGTAGTTGTCTTTCCCTCTCCTGCCGGCGTGGGATTGACAGCGGTCACCAGTATGAGCTTCCCGTCCTTTTTGCCCTTCAGGCTTCTGATGTATTCCTCTGTGAACTTTGCCTTATACTTGCCGTAAAGTTCCAGATCATCTTCCTGTACACCGAGTCTGGCTGCAACATCTCTGATATGCTGCATCTGAGTTTCCTGCGCGATCTCAATATCCGATTTGATCATTTTAACCTCCTGATTAATCCTTGTGTACGGCTTGCCTGATATTTAATGGCTTGCCAGGTATTGCTCAAATTCTTCTTTCGTCATCAGAATCTTCCTCGGCTTGGTGCCGATCTCAGGTCCGACGACCCCGGCATCGGCAAGCTGATCCATGATCCTCGCTGCCCTGTTAAAGCCGATCTTGAAAACTCTCTGCAGCATCCCGATCGATGCCTTTTCTTTTTCGATTATAAACTTGCCGGCCTCCTCAAAATAGAGATCATGGTCGTTCTCAGTGCTGTCCGCGCCCTGTGAAAAGCCAGCCATCGCGGCTGTGCTGTCTATGTTGCTGGTGATATCCTTATCATAGACTACCGGCCCGGAGTACTGTCCTTTTATGAAATCTGTCACCCTGCCTATCTCTTCCTCGGACACAAACGCGCCCTGTATCCTTACCGGCTTGGGGTATCCCTGGGGATAAAACAGCATATCGCCGTTGCCGAGCAGCTTCTCTGCCCCGTTCATATCCAGTATCGTTCTTGAATCAACACCTGAAGTCACGGCAAAGGCGATCCTTGAAGGAACGTTCGCCTTTATCAGTCCGGTAATTACATTCACTGACGGTCTCTGGGTTGCGATCACGAGATGCAGACCGGCCGCCCTGGCCAGCTGAGCCAGACGTACTATGGCATTCTCCACCTCAGCCTGCGCGACCATCATGAGGTCTGCAAGCTCATCTATGATGATCAGGATCTGAGGCATCTTTTTGAACTCCTCTGTCTCCTGTCCCTTAGCCAGCATCTTGTCCACCTTCGCGTTGTAACCGGAAATATCCTTGACTCCGGCCTGCGAGAACATGTTGTAGCGGTCCATCATCGTCTGCACCGCCCAGTTGAGCGCTGCCGCGGCCTTCTTCGGATCCGTCACCACAGGGATAAGCAGATGGGGCAGGCCGTTGTACATCGTCAGCTCGACGACCTTGGGATCGATCATGATCATCTTTACCTCTTCAGGCGTGGCTCTGTAGAGTATGCTCATGATGATAGTATTGATGCAGACTGACTTGCCGGAGCCTGTTGCGCCGGCGATGAGCAGATGCGGCATCTTCTCAATATTGGCCATGACCGTCTGCCCGCCTATATCTTTGCCCACTGCAAATGCGATCTTCGACTTCATCTTGTCCGCGCTGTCCGAGCTGAGCAGCTCACGCAGACACACAAGCTCTTTATTCGTGTTGGGGACTTCGATCCCCACGGCAGCCTTGCCCGGTATCGGAGCCTCGATCCTGATATCCGCCACGGCGAGATTGAGACGTATGTCGTCAGCCAGGCTGACTATCCTGCTCACCTTGACTCCGGTATCAGGCTGGACCTCATAGCGGGTGACAGAAGGTCCGCAGCTTACGTTAGTCACCGTGATGCCTACTCCAAAGCTGTCAAATGTCTCCTGAAGCTTCAGCGCAGTCTGTCTCAGACTGTCCGCGTGTACTGATGCCGAGGAATGTCCCTCTTTGAGAAGACTCAACGGCGGAAATTCATATTTTTTCAGAGGCTCGCCATTTATCTCAGCTATACCTGCAGCATCTGCGGCGGCATCTTCATGCCTGGCAGAAGGCAGTACACTGCCGACGGTCTCCTCAGGAGCTGTCATATCCGCGGCTGAAAGACCCTTCTCTGCCGCCTTCTCAGCCGCTTTATCATTCACTTCATCTGTCACAGCTTCAGCAGCCGTCTCTTCAGGTACAGCTGCCGGCAGCACTGCGCTTTCCGAAGCTCCTGGTCTCTGTACCTTCACGGCAACTGAATCATGTACCTTGCCGCCCTTGAGGAACTCAGGTACCCTGATATCTTTCAGTTTAACAGGCTCAGCAGCTGTAGGCTTAGCGCTGTCCTGAACAGCCTCAGCTTCTGTATTTCCGGAGATAGTGACTGAAGGGACAGGCCTCGCGGTTTTCTTTTTGGGATCTGTATATGGCTTGAGATTTATCGACACAGAAGGCTTCGCGGCGGCAGTTTCCCTGCCGGCAGCGATCGCAGTCCTGCCGTCATCAGCAGCCAGGCTCCTGGCGGCAGTAACTGAAGCCCTGCCATCATCAGCAGCCAGCCTCCTGCCGGCAGTAAATGAAGCCCTGTCTGATGCCGGTGCAGGCTCAGTATCTTCGGGATCATCGGCGGATCCGTCCATGTCGTCAGGCAGATCCTCATAATCATCATCTGTATAACTGTCCTCAGGCTGATCCTGCGCTTCCTCACGCTGCATCTTCTCGTAGCGCTCCTCTGCCCTCTGCATACGCGCGTCGCTTATCCTTCCGCCAAGCTGGGCACTGCCGTTCCTGATGATTCCCCACAGACGAATAAATACCCTGTGTCCTGTAACCAGTATCCCCGATATCAGGAGCAAAGCTGCAAAGATCAGCACAGAACCCGGCTGTCCGAAGGCTTTGTATACAGGATAACCCGTCAGATATCCGAGCAGTCCGCCGCCGGTGTGTGAGGCAGCGCATACCTGATAGCCATCCTTCAGCCCGCTTATGGGTTCTGACCCAAGACTTGTCACGGCGATCAGGGAGGCTATGGACCACAGAAAACAGAAAGCAGCGGTCAGTTTGATGCCTGCGAGTCTGCTCTCTCTGTTTGACATATGGAAAGCTGTCCCGGCGAAAAGAGCAAAGGGGAATACGTAGGCCAGGCTCCCGAATATGCCGAAAAGCACAGAAGCGAGTCTGTCCCCTGCCCTGCCGCCCAGTCCGAAGGTGCTCAGCAGAAGCAGCGCGCAGATCGCAAGGACGATTATAAGCCTGATCTCGTCGCCAACCGGTTCAGAATAACTCTCACTGACACGCTGTGTCCTGCGGGAGACATTTTTCCCTTTTGATGATGCTGTACCCGACGAAGACCGGACAGATCTCCCCGCTGAAGGCCTGCCGCCCGCAGAGCCTGAACGCTTTTGGGCTGTGGCACCCGGCCTGGTACGGCCTGACGTCTTCTTTTTCTGATTTCGAGCCGTATTAGCAGCCATAAATCACTCCTCCATATGAAAAGGATATGAGGCCGACACATTTGCCAGCCTCACAACCCGTAGATAATTCAATCTTTGTACCGGACCCGAAGCCTCACGAAACAGTTTTAACTCCGGAACTGATATCTCCTAACCTTTGATAAAATAAAACAGAATGGAAATAATACCGACAACCGCGCAGTAGTATGCAAAATAGCTGAATTTGTTTGATTTCACCAGATATATCAGTGCCTTCAGGCAGATATACCCGACAATGCCGGCAACGATCATGCCTGCAAAGCAGTTCGCCACCATGGAACCCGTGACAAGACTTGTGTCAAGATGCCTGAGCTCCAGAATGTTCGCACCGATTATCGCAGGTATCGAAACCAGGAATGAATACTTCACTGCAAATGACCTGTCAAATCCAAGCATCAGGCAGGCAGTGATGGTAGCGCCTGAGCGCGAGATGCCGGGCATTACCGCAACGCCCTGCGCCGCTCCTACCAGTGCCGCGTCGCGGTAGCTGGTACGTTTGACCTTTTTCCTACCCGGGACTGCCGAATCAGATATCAGCAGTATGATAGCCGTGATCACCAGGCATATGCCGGGGATTAGCAGGCTGTTGTCAGCCCTCTTGACGAGCGGTTCCAGCAGGAGCCCTATGATGCCTGTCGGTATAGTCGTGACTAATATCAAAACGACAAATTTTTTATACGCGTTGTTTATAAGTCTTCTGTATGGTTCCTTTTCCTCCTGGCCTCTGTTGGAAAACAGTGTCCGCAGATTCGCGAAACAATCGCCGATTAGCTGGAGCGTCGCTATAACGAGCTTGCTGAAATTATCCCAGTACACTATACATACGGCTACGAGCGTTCCCAGATGGAGCATCGTGTCAAAAAGTATGCCTATGTCCGACTTCATGTTAAAAATATTCTGTATAATAGCCAGATGACCGGAACTGCTCACCGGCAGAAATTCCGTGATTCCCTGCAGAAATCCCAGCAAAACAGAATGCAGCAAACTCATATCAAATCCCCCATATAAAAATTCATCAGCAAAACAAGACTTTAGGCTGAGGAATCATTGATTGCAGAGCAAAAAATCTCTTTTTTGATTTTACTACATTTCAAATATATAGACAAGTGTTATTTTCAGCTATTCAAATGCGCAGTCAACGATATCAGGATGTTATCCTGTTTACTTGATCTTAATCCTGGCGGCTTCTGTCTCCTGAGTACCGGATCCATCCTCGGTCTGACTTGACGAACTGCTCTTTTTGCTCTGATTCCGGGCAATATAATCATTTACCAGGGCAGCCACGCTCTTCATTGACTTTATGAGGCCGCTGCTCTTTGACGCATAGCCGTAATCGCCCGCCAGGTCACTTGACAGGGCAACTGTGTATGTTTTCCCGTCCTCAAGTGTCTGCAGATCGATCGTTATCGCTGAAAGAGGGCTTCCGATATCCGTGCTGCTCGTGTATGTATAAGTCAGTCCTGATACCTGAAGAAAATCCTTCGCCTTGGGATAGCCCTTAAAGCTGTCCTCGAGGATAGTCCTCAGTTCGCCTCCCGTCATGCTGCAGACTACCATATACAGGTCGTCGTCAAACAATGCGTTGACATCTCCCCTGCTAACCTGTCCTGTGCTGAGAGTGCCGTTTATATCCCTGTCCCTTATCAGCGCTGCCTTGACGCCTGAAGATGAGCCGGCGTACAGCATGGCGTCAGCCGTCAGATCTCCGATCGCAGTCTCTTTAACATTATACCTGACCGCTGCTTCTGATCCCGCTGCTGACGATTCTCCGGAAGACTGTGTCTCAGACACAGTCTCCGATTCAGTCTCCGCCGCTTCTTCAGTCTCCGCGGCAGATCCTGTCTCAGCAATGCTGACATAGCCGGTCTTCTCTTTTTCTGAGGCCTCAAAATCGCCGGCCGCGGTCTTGACCGCCGCTGCGACTGCCGATGTGCCGGGGGATTCCTGTACATCCGACGCCTTGATAAACTTCGTGTCAGCCGTCACCTTGTCCCTGGAGACGTTCATGGAGATAACGCCCGCGCTCGCCCCATACTTCTGAGGAGAAACTATAACGGTGCCCTTATCTGTCTTGTCAGAACTGGCCTGATCTCCCGCCGCGGTGATGACAGCGCTGACCTTATCGACAGCCGCGATCTGGCTGATCTCATCGCTGTCTGAAACATAGGCAAGTACGATCACAGTATCAACTTTGCTGCTGATCTCCGATACCACAGCAGACACCGTATCCGACGGATCGCTGACAGTGAGTCCGTCTTTGGCGGCATCATCCAGGTTAAGTGCTCCTGTGACTCCGATGACGCCTATGCGCACATTCTTGACATTCAGGATCTTATAGTCCTCGAAATAGCTTTTGTCATCAGCATCTTTTATATTTGCCGCCAGGAAGGGAAACTGTGACTGCGAGCGGAGCTTCTTCAGGCTGTCCGTACCGTAGACAAAGTCCAGACTGCCAGGTACCATGGCATCGTAGCCGGCGGCATTCATGATACTTACGATATCCGCTCCGCCGTCTGCCTCCGCCACCTCGCTTCCGCCGAGACAGTCGCCCATATCCGCCAGTATCACGTTATCGCTTCCGGAATCCCCTGACTTGCCGGCAGCGATACTTATATTGTCATATCCGAGGCTTTTGCCCTTCACATAGTTCAGATTGCCCTGGATCGCGCCCGTACAGACGATCTTCACGGAAGCTCTCCTGTCAGGATGCAGTACCATCTGGGCAAAAGCAGCCGCGGCTATCACTACAGCCAGACAGATGATGATGATCTTCCGTCTGTGGGATATCCCGCTGATCAAACGATGCTTTTCGCCTCCACCGGTCATTTTACTGCTCCTCTTCGCCTGTTATCTCGATCTGGCAGGCCTTCATCGCCTCAAGCGCCGTCCTGTGCCTCTCAGGCGTCACTCCGGCACAGCAGGACGCGTCTACGCTTATCTTCATCTCCGGCAGCGCAGCCTTAAGCATCAGCGCGTTGGAAATGACACAGATATCCGTGCAGAGTCCAATGATCTCAGCCTCGTCTATAGGCACCACGCGATAGATCCCGGTAAGACAGCCGGCCAGGTTGGCCGAGCCGAATGACGGCTTGTCGAATATCAGGCAGTGCTTCTCCTTCGCGTATTCATCCAGATCCTTCTGCAGCATCCAGCCCTCGGTATCCCTGATACAGTGCTTTACCGGAAGATTCCTTCCCTCCTGCGTGTCCAGGTAATCCTCTTCATGAGTGTCCCTGGTAAACATCACAGGTCCGTTGAAGGACTTTACCTTCTCTATCACTGCCGGCAGTATCGCCTGTGCCTCCTTCGTGCCCAGCGCTCCGTCAATAAAATCATTCTGCATATCGATAACAATAAGATATTTGCTCATAATAATAATTCCCCTTACAATTCAAAAATCACCTGCGGAACGAAAAAACCTTTCTCACAGGTAATGTAATTTTAGCATATCCGGCTGGCTTTGCATATCATTATTTTCATTGACACAGACAGCGGTGAATGATATAACATTTAATGACAGTTCGCTTGCACCATCCTGTCGTTAAACAAAACCAGGGCTCTTATTGAGAAGATCATAAGGCCGCCCTGTTTCAGATGCAGGCGGCGTTTATTTTTTTAAAGGAGATCGTTCTATGTTTCTTCTCAGAACAGAATACAGCTTTGATTCAGCGCATTTTCTGGCGGGATACGACGGCAAATGCCGCAACATCCACGGCCACGAATGGCGTGTGATAATTGAGATATGCCGCAGTGAGCTTGATACCGCGGGTCAGACGCGCGATATGATATTTGATTTTGCCACTCTGAAAAAGGACGTAAAAGAGGAGGCGGATCTGCTCGACCATGCGCTTATCGTAGAGAAGGGCAGCCTCAGGGATTCCACGATGGCTGCTCTCAGAGATGAGAAGCTGAAGATCATCGAGCTTGACTTCCGTCCGACATCCGAACGGCTGGCATACTATTTTTATCAGAAGATGACCGGCCGCGGCTACAATGTCTACAGGTCTACAGTTTATGAGACGCCCGGCAACAGCGCGACATACATGCCCGAGGAGCATATCAGATGAGCACAGCTGAGCATACGGGTGATGACGAGCTTATTAAAACAGCTGAGATATTCGTGAGCATCAACGGCGAAGGCCCTCTTGCCGGACAGCTCTCTGTTTTCGTTAGGCTGTGCGGCTGCAATCTTCACTGCGCCTACTGTGATACCTCCTGGGCAAATCTGCCGGGGGCAGATCACATCTGTCTGAGCGCAGACGAGATATGCCGACGCGTGCAGGAAACCGGCATTGACAATGTGACGCTGACAGGCGGCGAGCCCCTGCTCCAGAGCGGGTCAGGGAAACTTATCGAAATGCTGTGCCGTGACTGCGGCCGCCATGTGGAGATAGAGACAAACGGGAGCATAGACCTCAGTCCTTTTGCCGCCCTGCGGCGCGGCTGGGGAGACGGACTTCTCTCATTTACAATGGATTACAAGCTTCCCTGCAGCGGTATGGAAAGCTCGATGCTGATCTCAAACTTCAGTATTCTCACTCCGGCAGACACTGTAAAGTTTGTTGCCGGCAGCATCAGCGACTGCGAGAGAGCTCGTGAGATCATAGCCAGATATAATCTCATCGGGCGCTGCAATATTTATATAAGCCCGGTATACGGCAGTATCGATCCGGCGGATATCGTCGGATTCATGGAAACATATCATCTTAACGGTGTCAATCTCCAGCTCCAGCTTCATAAGATTATCTGGGATCCTGACATGCGCGGTGTGTAGGAGGAGTTAACAATGTCAATAGATCAGGAAGCGATAAAGGAACATATCCGCGGCATTATAATAGCTTTGGGAGACGATCCTGAGCGTGAGGGGCTTAAGGATACTCCGGAGCGTGTGGCGCGGATGTATACTGAAGTCTTCGCCGGCATGAATTATACGAACCACGAGATCGCCAAAATGTTTGACAAGACTTTTGAGCAGGATCTCAACGTGAAGAGTGATTCCGATGACATGGTGATCGTCAGGGATATCGATATCTTCAGCTACTGCGAACACCATATGGCTCTTATGTATGACATGAAGGTAAGCGTGGCCTATATCCCCTGCGGAAGGGTCATCGGCCTCTCCAAGATCGCGCGTATAGCGGACATGGTGAGCAGACGTCTTCAGCTGCAGGAAAGGATCGGCTCGGATATCGCTGAAATAATCAGCGAGGTCACCGGTTCAGATTCTGTCGGCGTCAAGATCGAGGGCTGCCACAGCTGCATGACCGCCAGAGGCATCAAAAAGCCCAACGCCAAGACAGTCACCACGACATTTACCGGAAAATTCCTGGAAAATACAAATCTCCAGATGAGACTTTTTATGTAAGGAGACATACGATGAAAGCACTTGTACTGGCAAGCGGCGGCATCGACAGCAGCACCTGTCTCGCCCTCGCTGTGAAAAAATACGGAGCTGAAAACTGCGTCGCGCTCTGCGTAAGCTATGGTCAGAAGCACGAACGTGAACTGCTCTCCGCGAAGAAGGTGGCAGAATTTTACGGGGTCAGGCTGATAGAGACTGATCTCACACCGATCTTCAGATACAGCAGCTGTTCGCTTCTCTCACATTCGGAAAATGATATCCCGGAGACATCCTATGAGCAGCAGCTGAAGGGTACAGAGGGCAAGCCGGTCTCCACATATGTTCCCTTCAGGAACGGTCTGTTCATATCGACAGCTGCCAGCATAGCACTGTCGCTGGAGTGTTCCGAGATCTATTACGGAGCTCACATGGACGACGCTGCCGGGAACGCCTATCCTGACTGCAGCCAGGCATTCTGGAGCGCTATGGACAAAGCCATCTGTGAAGGCAGCGGGAAACAGCTTAAGCTTGTCGCCCCGTTTATCGATAAAAACAAAGCCCAGATCGTCAAAACAGGTCTGGAGCTCGGTGTGCCGTATGAGCTCACCTGGAGCTGCTACGAGGGGGGCGAACATCCCTGCGGAAAATGCGGCACCTGCATAGACCGCGCCCGCGCTTTTGCCGCTAACGGTGTCCCCGACCCGGCACTTTGACTGATCAACGAAAGGTAATGTAGCAATGCAGGGAAGAACGAAAGAAGAGACTGCCGGCATAAGTGTGCTCGGCAGCAAAACGAATCATTACGATTTTAATTACACTCCGGAGATACTGGAGACATTTCTGAATAAGCACACAGATCACGACTACTTTGTAAAGTTCAACTGCCCGGAGTTCACCAGCCTCTGTCCTATCACCGGCCAGCCGGATTTCGGTACCGTAACGATCTCCTATGTGCCCTCAGAGCGCATGGTAGAAAGCAAATCCCTGAAACTGTATCTTTTCAGCTTCAGAAACCACGGAGATTTCCATGAAGACTGTATGAACATTATTATGGAAGATCTGATAAATCTTATGGATCCGAAATATATCGAAGTGTGGGGAAAGTTCCTGCCGCGCGGCGGTATTTCCATCGATCCTTACTGCAATTACGGAAAAAAGGGCACACGCTGGGAGGAAGTCGCCAGCATGCGCCTGGAAAATCACGATATGTATCCTGAAAAAGTCGATAACCGCTAGGCGTTCAGGACTTTTCTGATGCTGGGCAGAACGCTGCATCATAGCTCTGAGAGACCCTACATCATAGCTCTGAGAGACGCCATATCTTTCTTACTGTTCGGCAGCTTGGGCATTTCGTCCAGCTGCTTTATCCTTCTGGGCACCATGAATGCCGGCATATTCTCCCTGAAATAAATAGCGATCTCCTTTGCGGTAGCCTCCCCTGTGTAGAACAGGTACAGAAGCTCCTTGTTTTTGTCATAGAGCGAACAGCATTCTGTGACACCGTCGATGCCGCCGGCCGTGATCTCAATCTCATCAAGCTCTATCCTGTGGCCCAGATGTTTTACCTGGCGGTCGCTCCTTCCGAGGAACTCCAGCTTGCCGTCACCGCTGTACCTGCCAAGGTCGCCGGTCATGTATATCAGGTCTCTGTATGAAGAGTTAAGAGGATTCTGGACGAACGATCTGGCCGTCTTCTCAGGATTTGCGTAATACCCGAGAGCAAGCGCAGGACCCGCAATGCAGATCTCTCCGGTCGTGCCGGGCTCTGTGACCAGCTTTCTGTCACCGGTCACCTCCGTCGCGTTGTCGGCATTCTCGTCTACGCTGAGAAGGAATACCCTGTAATGTCTGTAGGGAACGCCTATCGGCAGTACTGTGTCCTCCTTTACCTCCTCGTGGATAACATAGTATGTGCAGGAGGCAGTCGCCTCCGTAGGTCCGTACTGATTGATGAACACTGCATCGGGAAGATTCTTCTGCCAGATGCTGAGATATTTTCCGGAAATAACTGAGCCGGAGAAGATGACCTTTTTCAGGGCAAGCGGGATGTTGAGGCTGAATCCTCCCATCCTGGCCGCCATCTCTACCCCTGCCGCGCTCCAGCACAGAGTCGTGACCTTCTCGCGCCGAAGTGTCTCGAAGAGCAGCGCCGGCATGGCAAATTCATTATTGGGTATGATATAAGTCCGGGCACCGCTGATGTGCGGCAGGTACATGTCCCTGATCGCGGCGATATAATCCAGCGGCGACTGGTTGCCGATGACATCATCCTCGCCAAGCCTGAGGACCTCGTTCACTCCGTCAAGATAGCACATGAGTGAATAGTGCGAGGTGATGACCCCCTTGGGGACCCCGGTAGATCCGGAGGTAAAGATCACGTACAGAGGATCCGTATCAACTATCTTCTCTGATATCTCCTCAAGAAGCCTGCGGTCGACATTTTTATCCGAATACGCGCCCGGTTCCTTCCTCTCTGAGCCTTCAGCGGCAGCATCGCCGGAACCTGCCAGAATATCCTCATAAATGCAGATCTCGCCGTTAAAGTCGAGTTTCCTGACCTTGTCATAGAAATCCCTGTCGACTATCATAAAAGGCGCGTCGATCACGCCCAGGATCTGGTTGAGTCTCTTCTCAGGCAGCGCGGCATCACAGGGAGCGTAAAAGCAGCCTGCCCTCGCAACGCCTATATAGCACGCGGGAGTATAGATATTCCTTCCGGTCATGACCACCACCGGATGCCGGAGCGGATCGCAGCCGTAAAGCTTCCTCATCTTCTCAGCCGTAAAGCTGGCCACCAGCCCGGAGATCGTATCCAGCTGGCCAAAGCTGATGCTTCCCTTTTCATCTTTATATATCGTCCTGTCGGTATACTTTTGGAATGAATCTTTAAGAAGTGATAATAGTGTGTTGTACATCTTGCCCTCCAAAAAATAATTTTAAACATGCAAAAAGCAGCTAAGGGGAATCGAACCCCCCTCTTCGGCTTGGGAAGCCGATGTTCTACCGATGAACCATAGCTGCATTTCGTTATAATATCAGAAATCCCGCAAAAAATCAAGACTCAGTTTAGATATGCACTGTCTTTCCCGCGGTATGGGCAAACAATATATCAAGATTGTCAGATATCCTCAATCTCAGGATTGTACCATGACATGACAAGAGAGAGAAAATCCTTCAGAACAGAATTCTTCTCATTGAATGTCTCGTGTTTGCTTTCCGGGATAAGCACCGCTCTCCCGTATTTTAACCTGGAGACAAAAGTCTCCTGCGCGTCTCTGTCGGCGACGTCATCCTGGCCGGCCATGATCACAAGAATATCCGAGCGGATCTTCTCTGTCTCCATGCTTTTCCTGGCCCTGTAGCCCGCCTTCATGATCTCGCGCAGCCAGTAATAGTCAGATCCGGATACCTGATATTCCTTGTTCAGCGTGCGCAGGCGATGGTAATACAGATACCTGGCCTCAGAGCTGCCGGCGCTTACGGCCGGATTCGGCCTGCGGTCAAATGCCCTCTGCCCTATGCATCTGTGCCCTCCCTGCCTGAAAGCTATCATGCAGTCGCTGATAAACATTATCACAGGTTCCGGGAGCGAGCCGAAATTGATGCCGAACATAGGCGAATTAAGGATCACCTTGGCAAAAGCCGAAGGGTTATCTTCGATGTACCTCGCGCCGACGCAGCCGCCGAACGAATGACCGAACAGGTACAGCTTTGACTTAACCGCATTCAGTCTGCCGACAGCGACATCGTCAACAAATCTCTTCAGATCGTCGACATAGCTGTCAAATGAATCGATATGTACTATATCGGGGTCCGTCCCCTCACGCACAGACTTTCCATGGCCCCGCTGATCGTAGATGCCGACCTGGAATCCGCATTTGAGGAGATAATATATGAACTCATGATACTTAGCGCATGACTCCATATACCCATGGCAGATGATCACTGTCCCCAGGTTTGGCTCCAGGCGGTATATCTCATAAAAAAGCTCTGAATTTTCCCCGAATCTGCCAGTCTCCCTGTATCTGCTGATGCAGGGCTCGGCCACTGTCTTCATCTGATTATCAAAATCCGCTTCGTCAAGCAGATTCGGCAGCGGATATGCGCCCCTTTTCAGAATGCCTATCTCTACTTTGCCGGTATAGCTCATAAGTTTCCTCCAAAACCTGGCAGATCATACTCTGGAATAGATCGTTTTGGCAGTCACGCCCTCCACCCTGCCTATCTTGCCGGCAAGATTGTTTATAACATCATTCGGTGCGTCAAGGACGATGCTTATGATATTTACGTTTCTGTCCCTGTAAGGTATCCCCATCCTGCCGATGATGTACGAAGCATAGTCGTGCAGAAGATGGTTGACCGTATCTGTCGCCTCAATATTCTCTATGATGATACCGATGATTGCTATTCGTGTCTCCAAATCCATATGACCTCGTTTCAAATGATCTCATAAAGCATAATACAAGAACCCGGAGCAGCCCCCTGCAGCATGGCATCCGCCATAGCGCAGGGCAGCCTCTCCGGATCAGTCAATTCTCAATTATGGCCTTACTTGCCGGCCTTGATAGCTGCCTGAGCAGCTGCCAGTCTGGCGATCGGTACTCTGAAAGGAGAGCAGGATACATAGTCAAGACCTACGCTGTTAAAGAACTCAACAGATGAGGGATCTCCGCCGTGCTCGCCGCAGACACCAAGATGGATGTCAGGCCTTACCTCACGTCCGGCCTTGGCAGCCATTTTCACGAGCTTGCCTACACCCTTCTGATCTATCTTAGCGAACGGGTCATTCTCATAGATCTTCTTGTCGTAGTATGATCCCAGGAACTTGCCTGCATCATCACGTGAAAATCCGAATGTCATCTGGGTGAGATCATTTGTGCCGAATGAGAAGAACTCAGCTTCCTCAGCGATCTCATCTGCGAGGAGGGCAGCTCTGGGAACCTCGATCATGGTACCGATAAGGTATCTGATGTCAGACTTCTTCTCAGCCTTGACCTTCTCTGCTGTCTCTATAACAACATCTTTTACATACTTGAGCTCTTTCTTGTCGCCTACCAGAGGGATCATGATCTCGGGCACGATATTGATGCCCTCCTCTTCATTGACCTCGATGGCAGCCTCGATAAGAGCACGTGTCTGCATGCGCGCTATCTCAGGATATGTGACGGCGAGACGGCAGCCTCTGTGGCCCATCATCGGGTTGAACTCATGCAGTTCATCGCATCTTTCCTGGACCTGGGCAGCTGTAAGTCCCATATCCCTGGCGAGCGCCTCGATATCTTCCTTCTCAGTGGGAACGAACTCATGAAGAGGAGGATCGATGTATCTCACAGTGACCGGTCTCTCGCGCATTACCTTGTAAATGCCCTTGAAATCGCTCTTCTGGTAAGGGATCAGCTCATTGAGAGCCGCCTCACGTTCCTCAACGGTATTCGAAAGGATCATACGGCGGATCTTGGGGATCCTCTCAGGTTTGAAGAACATATGCTCGGTACGTGTAAGTCCGATGCCCTCAGCCCCGAGTTCAACTGCCTTCGCAGCATCCTCCGGCGTATCTGCGTTCGTGCGGACCTTCATAGTCCTGAACTTGTCAGCCCAGCCCATGATCCTGCCGAACTCTCCGGCTATGGTAGCATCTACGGTAGGGATTATGCCGTCGTAGATATTTCCTGTAGATCCGTCAAGTGATATGAAATCTCCCTCATGGTATTCCTTGCCTGCGAGAGTGAACTTTTTGTTCTCCTCATCCATGACGATATCGCCGCAGCCAGATACACAGCAGGTGCCCATACCGCGGGCTACTACTGCAGCATGGCTTGTCATGCCGCCGCGGACTGTCAGGATGCCCTGTGCATTCTTCATGCCCTCGATATCCTCAGGTGATGTCTCAAGACGCACGAGGACGACCTTCTCGCCTCTGGATGCCCAATCCTTCGCATCCTCAGCCGTGAACACGATCTTGCCGCATGCTGCGCCCGGGGAAGCTCCAAGAGCCTTGCCTGCAGGCACTGCCTTCTTGATGGCGGCAGGGTCAAATGTCGGATGAAGCAGGGAATCGAGATTACGGGGCTCGATCATGGCAACTGCTTCCTTCTCGGTGATCATCTTCTCATCGACAAGGTCGCAGGCGATCTTGAGAGCTGCTTGAGCGGTCCTCTTGCCGTTTCTCGTCTGGAGCATATAGAGGTGCTTGTCCTCGATAGTGAACTCCATATCCTGCATATCTCTGTAATGATTCTCAAGTGTATGGCAGATGCCTACGAACTGATCGTATACTTCAGGCATATTGTCCTTGAGATGCTCTATCTTCTGAGGTGTACGAACACCTGCTACTACGTCTTCGCCCTGGGCGTTCATGAGGAACTCGCCCATGAGATGCTTAGCGCCGGTCGCGGGATCACGGGTAAAGGCAACACCTGTGCCGGAGGTCTCTCCCATATTGCCGAATGCCATCATCTGGACATTGACAGCTGTGCCCCATGAATAGGGTATATCGTTGTCACGTCTGTATACATTCGCGCGGGGGTTGTCCCATGAACGGAAAACTGCCTTTATCGATCCGTAGAGCTGGTCTCTGGGATCTACAGGGAAATCTTCACCGATCGCTTCTTTATATTTTGCCTTAAACTTGGCAGCGAGCTCCTTGAGATCGTCAGCAGTAAGTTCAACATCCTGCTTGACTCCCTTCTGAGCCTTCATCTCATCGATAAGCTTCTCGAAGCTGCTCTTGCTGACTTCCATAACGACATCCGAATACATCTGGATGAATCTCCTGTAGCAGTCCCATGCCCAGCGGGGATTCCCGGATTTCTTCGCCAGGATGTCAGTAACTTCGTCATTGAGGCCGAGGTTGAGGATGGTATCCATCATACCGGGCATAGAAGCTCTGGCTCCGGAACGGACAGATACAAGAAGAGGGTTCTCCTTATCTGCGAACTTCTTCCCCGTGATATCTTCCATCTTAGCGATAGCATCTTTGATCTGACCCATGATCTCGTCATTGATCTCTCTGCCATCCTCATAGTACTGCGTGCAGGCCTCTGTTGTAATAGTAAAACCCTGCGGTACAGGAAGTCCAAGGTTAGTCATCTCAGCCAGATTGGCGCCCTTTCCGCCGAGCAGCTCACGCATCTTCGCATTGCCCTCGGTAAACATGTAAACCCATTTGTTCATGTATCGTTCCTCCTTTAAAATAATTAAGCTAATATATTTAGAAAACCGCTGTAAAGCAGTGTATAGCTTACAAAAACCTATAAAACCGCATAACAGCAATTTGGATAATTATACCACAGTGCGGCATAAAACAAAAGTGAAAAAAGCCTAAACAATCATCAGTATGCAAGTTTTGCCCTGAAGTACTCCATAAGCCCGTCGATCTTCACTCTCTCCTGCTCCATGCTGTCTCTGTCACGCACGGTAACGCAGCCGTCTTCCTCAGAATCAAAATCATAGGTCACACAGTACGGTGTCCCGATCTCATCCTGTCTCCTGTAACGTTTCCCGATATTGCCCCTGTCATCGTACTCGCAGTTCCACTCTGAGGAAAGCTGAGTATAGACCGCCTCTGCCTTCTCAGAAAGCTTCTTGGAGAGCGGCAGCACACCGATCTTTACGGGCGCGAGCGCGTGATGCAGATGAAGGACTGTCCTTATATCAGGCTTTTCCTCGGTGCCGATGTTCTCTTCGTCGTATGCCCCGCAAAGGAAGGCAAGCACCATACGGTCAGCCCCGAGCGACGGTTCAATTACATAGGGGATATATTTTTCCTTCTTATTCTCATCAAAATACTGAAGATCCTCGCCGGAGACCTCCATGTGTCTAGAGAGATCGTAATTTGTCCTGTCAGCTATGCCCCAGAGTTCTCCCCAGCCAAACGGGAAAAGGAACTCGATGTCGGATGTAGCCTTCGAATAAAATGAGAGTTCTTCCTTTTCATGGTCGCGGACTCTCATATCCTCATCCTTCATCCCCAGGTCCTTGAGCCAGCTGACGCAGAATGATCTCCAGTACTCAAACCACTCAAGATCCGTATCAGGTTCACAGAAAAATTCCAGCTCCATCTGCTCGAATTCTCTAGTCCTGAAAGTAAAGTTGCCTGGGGTGATCTCATTTCTGAATGATTTGCCTATCTGGCCGATGCCGAAGGGGATCTTCCTCCTTGATGTCCTCTGGACATTCTTGAAGTTCACGAAAATGCCCTGCGCAGTCTCAGGCCGCAGATAAACGATGTTCTTGGCATCTTCGGTAACGCCCTGGAAAGTCTTGAACATAAGATTGAACTGTCTTATATCAGTAAAATTATGCTTGCCGCAGGAAGGGCAGGGAACATTGTTGCTCTCGATAAAATCGAGCATCTTCTCGTTCGACCAGCCATCGACTGAGCCGCCGAGCTCAATGCCGTGCGCGTTGGCATAATCTTCGATCAGCTTATCGGCCCTGAATCTCTCGTGGCACTCACGGCAGTCCATCAGCGGGTCAGAGAAACTGCCGATATGTCCGGAAGCCACCCAGGTCTGCGGGTTCATCAGTATAGCGCAGTCTACTCCTACATTATAAGGATTCTGCTGGATGAATTTCTTCCACCAAGCCTTTTTAACATTGTTTTTGAACTCAACGCCAAGGTTGCCGTAATCCCATGTATTGGCAAGCCCTCCGTAGATCTCGGAACCGGGATAAATAAAACCTCTGTTCTTGGCTAGTGAAACGATCTTATCCATTGTTTTTTCCATAACTATCTCCTTATAAAACAAGCTGTACCTTGTGCTGGCCAAGGCAGTTTATATATATTGCGGTCAAAATGTATTTTACATTTAATACAGTATTTTTGCAACGCAAAAATCACTGTTTGTCAGAAAAGCAGAGAACAGAGCGCTTCAGCTGCCGCTCTCATCGATCATCTTAAGCGTCTCCAGTGATCTGAAGTTCCTGTCTGTGACTGTGCGGATATAAGAATCAAGCATTCCGCGCAGCTGTCTCTGCACCTCGTCTGACACAGTAAAAGCAAAAAGCCTGGTGAGCGGTTTGCTCACTATGTACTGAGCGGCATAGACGGCAGCGCTGTTCATGTAAACTGCAGAGGCGCCGGCCATGGACGCGTGTTCAGAGCAGAACATGCCGTGCGCTGCGGCCGAAAATGCGCTGAGCTCATCCTCCCTGCCGCAGTGCAGGCATCTGAAGAAATCCGGGTATTCCCCGTTTATCACCAGTATCCTCAGCTCAAATATGCATCTGATAAGAGGGTACGGCACCTGTTTCCTGATCAGTGCCTTTACCGAGAGGTAAAGCAGGGCAAGTATCTGGCTGTCATCCTCATTTTCCCTGGAATAATAATCAGCCAGTTCCAGGAAATAGCTGCCATAGCAGACCGCAGAGATATCTTTTCTGAGTTCATCAAAATATTCTGCGGATCCCGCGCTGACAAATGTGTATGAGTTCCTGCCCTCATACAGCATAAACTCACCGTACACGAAGGGCTGGGCCGCCGCCATCATGCTGCTGCCCGGCCTTCTCGCGCCTCTGGCGAAGCCGTTGATCTTGCCGCGGTCCGATGTCAGAAGCACGATGCGCCTGTCATACTCGCCGATAGGCATGGCAGACAGCACCATGCCTGACACTTTCACTGGTTCGGACATATGCGATGCACTCCTTAAATATCACGCTTGTCGTAGCCGAAATTCTTTATCAGGAAGTCGCTGTCACGCCAGTCCTTCTTTACCTTTACCCAGAGCTTAAGATTTACCTTTGCCCCCAGCATCTCCTCGATCTCCGGGCGGGCATCGGAACCTATCCTGCGCAGCATGGCACCCTGTTTGCCGATAATGATGCCCTTGTGCGAATCACGCTCGCAGACGATAGTCGCATCGATATCGTAAAGATCCCTGCCGGCGCGTTTTTTCATCTGTTCTATGGAGACAGCGATCCCGTGCGGCACCTCATCCCTCAGGCAGCGCAGGGCTTTCTCGCGGATAAGCTCCGCCACTATCTGTCTCTCCGGCTGGTCAGTCACCGTATCATCGTCATAATATTTCGGTCCGTAAGGAAGATATCTGAGTATGGTTTTTATCAGGTCGTCGACACCGTCTCCGCTCAGCGCTGAGCAGGGGACTATCTCGGCGAAATCGCCGAGGTTTTTATAGTTGTCTATCACCTTCAGAAGCTGGGCAGGCGATACCCGGTCCGTTTTATTGATCACCAGTATGACAGGGCTCCTGGCCGGCTGCAGCAGCTCTGAGATGTGCCTGTCCCCCATCCCTGCATGTTCTTCGGGCTCCACAAGCCACAGGATGACGTCAGCGTCCGCGATAGTGCTCTGGGCCGCGGTGAGCATGTACTCTCCGAGTTTGTTCTTTGCCTTGTTCATGCCCGGCGTGTCCAGGAATACTATCTGGCCCTCATCACAGGTATATACGGTCTGTATCCTGTTTCTCGTCGTCTGCGGCCTGTCTGAGGTTATCGCTATCTTCTGTCCGATGATCCTGTTCATCAGTGTAGACTTTCCCACGTTGGGACGCCCGATCAGGGCGGCAAACCCCGATCTGAATGCAGTGTCGTTTTCCATAAATCACTTCTCCTGATTTCCCGTCTGCGTCAGCAGCGGCTCTATTCTGTCAAACATGTTCTTTTCCTTCATGATCGCGCTCTCGCTTCCGATAACGCAGATATATCCCGCCCCGACAACAGCGTCTATCACATCGCCGAAAGCCCTGATGTCCGCTTCCGTGACGGAGAGCATCTCGTTCCTGCTCTTCTGGAGCTCGTCATAGCCGCGCCCTGTCATATACGAGGCCATCGATCTGGCGCCCTTCATGGATGCCGTCATGGGTGTGTCCACCGCGCCGAAGGCGCCGATGATATATTTTCGCATCTCCCGCTCGTCAAGCTCAAAATTCCTGAGGTAATCTGCCACCCTTTTATATACTTCGAAAGTATCCGCCAGATTCGGGTCCCTGTAGGAAGTAAAATAGGCGTCGCCCATCGGTGAAAAGCCGCACATGCATCCGTAGGCTCCGCCCTTGGTGCGCACCTGGTTCCAGAGATACTCATTGGAAAGTATATTCTTCATAACATTCATGGCACCTGAATATGGGAATCCCGCATCGGCGAAATCGCCGGCACAGCAGTTGTACTGCACGGTGCCGGGAGTGGTAAAGGCTTCCCGGCGCGCAGGGCAGGTACCCACGCTGATCATTTTCTCACATTCAGCGCCGGCCTCAGGCAGGCTCAGATGTCCGGCAAAGCTGTCGAGATATTCCGCAGCTCTGTCCAGCCCCTGCCTGTCACTCGTCCAGTCAGCGATCAGCAGATCCTTCCTGAATATCCTGCGGGACAGAGACTCAAGCTCACGTGAAAGCTCCTGCTTCCTGTTGTCAAAATCGCCGAGCAGCCTGCTGACGAAACGGTAGAACTCCAGGCCCTCCGTCAGTTCCTTAAACCATGCCTCCTCGCTGTAATAAGCCGAGGCACGGCCCACGGCCGCCGCATGCCCGCTGCCCATGAGGCTCATCTCAAGTCTTGATTTTACCTGGCTGAGGATGTCCCTGATATGCTGCTGGTCCGAATAATCAGTGGCATTGATGATATTGTCAAATATCTTAAACAGCTCGGGCAGTTTAGCGTAAAGTGCCTTGCCGCTGACGGAAAAATCAGCAACATAATCATGGACATTTCCCTGTTCGAATACGACGGTATTCGTCTTCAGTCCGCCTGTGTGCAGGTTTATCTCATCAGTGAGCTCTGAGTAGCTGTAATCAGAAGTATCCAGCTCGCCCATGACCTCCGCGAGTATGCCCAGATAGGGCACCTCATCAGCCGGTATGTGCTGCACATTAAAAAGCAGGTTGACATAGGCTATGCCGTTCGTATCGATATCATGCAGGACAAGTTTAAATCCATCCTCAGCTATCTCCTCATTGAACAGCGGCTCAGCCTCCTTCTTAATATCGCCTGTCGAGAGCAAAGGTATCTTCTCCAGGACTTCTTTAGGCGACGCTTCGCTCTGGTATTCCTTCAGCTCCTTCGTCTGCCTGACGATATCCTCGATCTGTCCCTCACTCAGGGAAGCTTTGTAGGCGGCAAGCTTATCTGCGAGTATTTTCTCATTCCGGGCTGTAAGTCCTGCCCTGGGCGTCACCATCAGCACGGAGGAATGCGGATTATCGAGCATCCGTTTCCTGATCAGTTCATTGAAATAGCCTGTGTCAAGGTTCTCCCTGAAGAAATCAAAGGCCGGCTGGTACTTCATATAGGCAAAGGGCGCATTATCGTCATAGAGCCAGCTGTCCATCATCTGCAGCCCGTACATAAGTCCCTTCGGCCATCTGCCGAAATCTGCCTCCCGCGACTTAAACTCCATCGCGTTGACGGCTCCCTCCACAGAACGCCTGTTGAGCGCTCCGTCGGCAAGCTTCTGCAGCTCTTCCCTGATCACCGCCAGTATCTCATCCCTGTCGCCGGGATCCATGTTCTTGATTATTATCGATATGTAAGGCTGGAGCACGCTCGATTCAAAATTGCCGAAAATGTCTTCGCCGAAATGCCTGTCCTGAAGGGCCTGCTTAAGCGGCGCCCCGGGGGCTTCCATCAGCAGGTATTCCAGTATCTGGAATGCCAGGTATTCCCTCACGTCGCCGTTCTCTCCGACCACCCAGCTGCAGGCAAGGTACGCGCCGCTGTCGTCATTGTCGGCAGGGTACTCGCTCTGTACGTACACGCTATTATCAAATGCCTTCTGAAAAGGAATATGCGAATCTACCGGCGCGGCGTCAAATGCGCTGAGATACTGTCTGTCGATAAATTCCAGTCTCTCTGTCACATCCATGTCGCCGTAGAGATATATATAGCTGTTCGAAGGATGATAATATCTGCGGTGAAAATCAAGGAACTCCTGATATCTGAGCTCCGGTATCACATCAGGGTCGCCGCCCGATTCCACGCCGTATATAGTGTCCGGGTAAAGAGAGTTGGTGACCTTCCGGAAAAGTACCTCTTCCGGTGAAGAAAACGCTCCCTTCATCTCGTTGTAGACTACTCCGTTATAGCAGAGAGGCGCGTCCTTGTCCTTCAGCTCGTAATGCCATCCTTCCTGCCTGAAGATCTCGTCATGGATATAGATGTTCGGGTAAAAGACCGCGTCGAGGTATATGTGCATAAGATTCTTAAAATCCGAGTCATTGCAGCTGGCCACCGGATAGGTCGTCTTGTCAGGATAGGTAAGAGCATTCAGGAATGTATTCAGCGATCCCTTGAGCAGCTCGGCAAAGGGATCCTTCGCCGGAAATTCGCGGGATCCGCACAGCACCGAATGTTCGGTTATATGCGCCACGCCCGTACTGTCTTTCGGCGGCGTCCGAAAGCAGATATTAAAGACCTTGTTGTCGTCATCATTCGACAGCACGGCCACTCTTGCCCCCGTCTTCTTGTGTCTTATCAAGGCAGCCTGAGAAGCGACATCTTCAATGTACTCCTCGCTGATAAGCTCATAGGCATCAGGGATATTTTTAAAATCATATGGCATATAAAAAAGCCTCCCAACTAAGGTCATCTAAGTATTATTTAATTGCGCATGTACAGTATATCGTGAAATATGGCCATTGTACAGGATAAAAAGCAGGCCGGCAGTGAAGTCAGGCCGGATGACAAGATCCGGTCTCTCTCCATTTGCCGACCTGTATTTCATTCAGTGGTCCTATGCTTCCATAGTGTAATTCGGTGCTTCCTTTGTTATCTGTATATCGTGAGGATGGCTCTCCCTGAGAGCGGCTGCCGATATCTTTACGAACCTGCCGTTCTCTTTGAGGTCCTCTATGGTGCGGCATCCGCAGTATCCCATTCCCGCGCGCAGGCCTCCCATAAGCTGGAATACCGTATCCTCGACCAGGCCCTTGTAGGCTACACGCCCTTCCACGCCCTCGGGGACAAGCTTTTTCGCGTCTTCCTGGAAATATCTGTCCTTGCTGCCGTTCTCCATGGCAGAAATGGAACCCATCCCTCTGTATACCTTATATTTTCTTCCCTGATAGAGCTCAAAATCTCCGGGCGCCTCATCGCATCCCGCGAAGATGCTGCCCATCATGCAGACATTTGCCCCGGCGGCGATCGCCTTGGTGATGTCGCCTGAGTACTTGATGCCTCCGTCCGCGATGACAGGGATATTATACTTCCTGGCAGCCTCATAGGCACTCATAACTGCCGTTATCTGCGGGACGCCGATCCCGGCAACGATACGTGTCGTGCAGATAGACCCGGGTCCGATACCGACCTTGACGCAGTCAACTCCTGCCTTGATCAGCGCTTCCGTGCCCTCGTAAGTCGCCACATTGCCGGCGATTATCTGAAGTTCCGGGAAAGCATCCTTTACCATCCTCACGGTCTTCAGCACATTCTCAGAATGTCCGTGAGCCGTATCAATAACTATCACATCCACATTGGCCTTCACCAGGGCTTCGACACGCTCCAGTATATTGGCGGTCACGCCGACGCCCGCGCCGCAGAGCAGACGTCCCTGGGCATCCTTGGCAGCCAGCGGATATTTGATGGCCTTCTCGATATCCTTGATAGTGATCAGGCCCTTGAGGTTGAAATTGTCGTCAACGATAGGCAGCTTCTCCTTGCGTGCCATGCCGAGTATCTTCTTGGCCTCTGCCAGGGTAACTCCCTCCTTGGCAGTTACCAGTCCGTCGGAGGTCATCCTCTCGCTGATCTTCTTTGAATAATCTTCCTCAAACTTCAGATCGCGGTTTGTGAGTATGCCCACCAGCTTCTTCCCGCGTGTTATAGGCACGCCGGAGATCCTGTATTTCGCCATCAGCGCATCGGCATCTGCCAGTGTATTGTCGGGTGAAAGATAAAACGGATCAGTGATGACGCCATTTTCAGAACGCTTGACCTTATCTACTTCCTCAGCCTGTGCCTCTATGGACATGTTCTTATGGATTATGCCGATGCCGCCCTGTCTGGCCATGGCTATGGCCATGCGGTGTTCCGTGACAGTATCCATGCCTGCGCTCATCAAAGGCACATTGAGCGTAATTTTCTGTGTCAGTCTGGTCGTAAGGTCGACAAGGTTTGGAGTAACCTCCGAATATGCCGGCACAAGAAGCACATCATCAAATGTAATGCCATCTCCGATTATCTTGCTCATTAATTTCCCCGCTTTCTGTAAAACATATATATGAATTATCTTTCTGCAAAGTACAAAATAAAAATTTTGATTGAACAAAGTGTAGCAAATAGATAAATGAAAGTCAATAAATAAACTGACTAACATTCAGCCTAAAAGCACAATACATTTTGGCTTTTATTGGAAAGGCCTTACCACACCAAGTACATACGGGTGTATAGAGCTCTTGATATACGATATGCGGACGGTGTTCGGCCATGACTCGATGACCCTGTTTTTGCCGAGATATATCGCGGAGTGTATGACAGTTGAATGGCTGGCGTTAGTGTAGATGATTATGTCGCCGCGCTTCCTCTTGCTGTATTTTACATGTTTGAGTTTCTTTGTCCTCCAGATATTCGCCGATTCATACTCAAAGCCGGGAAAAGCATGACGGATAGGATTGATCGGTGAAAGATCGATGCCGGCGGCAAACAGTGACTGCATGACGAGGCCGCTGCAGTCGCAGCCAAGGCCGGGCGCACTGGATGCCCCTATCACGTAATCATCGCCCAGATACTTGTAGGCGCGCCTGATCATCGCGTTGATGCAGTCCTTTCTGGAACTGTTCTCATTTACCGCGATAGGCGATGCATAGGAGTCAAGCCTGTACCACTGTCTTTCAGAATAGCCCATTGCCTTCCAGGTGGCCAGGTCTACCTTGCCGTTCGCCTTCAGGCCGTGCCTTCTCTGGAATCTCGCGACAGCGCTCCTCACATATGAGCTGTAATACGCGCCGCCTGCGTAGCCCATTCCTACTCCGTCAGATATGCCCAGCTTCCTCATGACCCAGGCCGTCTTCAGGCCTTCAAAGCCGATATTGAGAGTGTAGCCCTTTTTGTATCTTCCGCGGTTCTTCAGGACGATGCTTTTGCTCTGTATCTGATAATAGCCGGCAGGATTCTGGTATCTGCGGACCTTCCATTCCATGGCGCCTGTCTTCCTGTTGAAGTAGTACTTTACTCCCGCGATAGTCTGCATGCCGTAGAGCATCCTGCCGTTTTCTTCGGAATAATATACTTTTATCTTCTTTTTTCTGTTGTTGACAGTGATGGTGATATTAGCGAAACCGCGCTTCATGTCTCCGCTGCCGTATTTAAAATAATAAGAATAGCCGTCGATCTTCTGAAATCCCTGCAGCCTGATCCCGTCAGCAGGGTTGTAGTAGCAGGTCTTTGTGCTCTTGTCCTGGAGAACAATCTTCTGAAAGCCGGTCTGCATCACAGCAGTATCGGTGCTGAAAAAGTACCAGTTCCCGCCAATGTTCTGCTCACCTGTATAAGCTTTGCCGTCAGCCCCGAAATAATACTTCAGGACTTTGCCTGAGCTGTCCTTAACTGACTGCCATCCGATGCACATGTGGCCCTTGTCATCAAAATAATAATATGCCGCAGTGCCTTTGTTATCGGCGATCTTCTGGACTCCCTTAGCAAGTGCTCCGTTTATATAATATATTTTAAAGGCGCCGTCGCTGTCCCAGCCGTTTTTGATCACTGTCTCAGACTCTGAAGCCGTCTCGCTTTCAGTTTCCGCCGCCTTGTTCAGCTTGTTCGCTGCGCTTTCTTTGGTCTCTGCGCTGCTTTCTCTGGTCTCGCTCCCGGTAGAGGCTGCGGTCTGTGAAGTCTCTGAAGCCGAAGTCTCAGCTGTCTTCTCAGTCTCTGTTACGGCCGCAGGAACCGATTCCGACACACTGGCTGTCTCAGCTGCCATCCTCAGGCTGCTGTTTACTGTTACCCATCTGATACCTGTACCGGAGTATGGAGTCTGCCGTGCAGATGCATACGCGGGAATACTGACTGTAGTGAGCATGATGCCAACACATAATCCTGCCGCAAATTTTTTCAATTTCATTTTCCCCTTTGTCATAACTGCCTGGCCCGGAAAAAGTGGACTCCCGATATTTCAGATCCTCCGGGGCGTTTGTTAATGCTATTTTTATATTATACATTAATGCGCAGTGTTTCTCAACCTTTAGTTCCCGGTAACCGGAAAAGCTCCGCCTGCACCAGAAAAAGGCTTCGGAGATAGTATTCTCCGAAGCCTTTTGGTTTTTTGATCATCTATGCCGCCGGTCTGTCTGCCGCCGCGGTCTTTTTTACATCATTCCGCCCTGAGGCATCTGAGGCATTGCAGGTGTATCCTTCTTTATTTCTGCCACGCAGGCTTCTGTTGTAAGGAATGAAGAAGCGATGCTGGTAGCGTTCTGAAGCGCGCTCCTGGTAACCTTGGCAGGATCGATGATACCTGCGGATACCATATTGACATACTCTTCTTTAAGAGCGTCAAATCCTGTGCCTACTTCGCTGCTGCGTACCTTATCGATGATAACAGCACCCTCAAGTCCTGCGTTTGCTACTATATGGAACAGAGGAGCCTCAAGAGACTTAAGCACGACCTTTGCGCCTGTCTTCTCATCGCCATCAAGGCTCTCAGCATACTCTGCCACTTTCTTTGATGCGTGGATATATGCGCTGCCGCCGCCGCAGATGATTCCTTCTTCAACTGCTGCCTTTGTTGCTGCCAGGGCATCTTCCATACGAAGCTTCTTCTCTTTCATCTCTGTCTCAGTTGCAGCGCCGACACGGATAACTCCTACGCCGCCTGACATCTTCGCAAGTCTTTCCTGAAGCTTTTCCTTGTCGAATTCGGAAGTGGTATCCTTGATCTGAGCTGTGATCTGGCTGACTCTTGCCTTGATGTCCTCAGGCTTGCCTGCGCCGTCGACAATGATGGTGTCTTCCTTGGTGACCTTAACGGACTTTGCGCGTCCGAGCTGCTCGATCTTGGTATCCTTAAGTTCAAGTCCCAGCTCTGAGGAGATTACCTGAGCGCCTGTGAGGATCGCGATATCCTGCAGCATCTCTTTTCTCCTGTCGCCGTATCCGGGAGCCTTGACTGCAACTACCTTGAATGTACCTCTCAGAGAGTTGAGTACAAGAGTTGTGAGTGCCTCGCCCTCGATATCCTCAGCGATGATGAGAAGCTTTGCTCCGTTCTGAACGATCTGTTCAAGAAGAGGAAGCAGTTCCTGGATATTGGAGATCTTCTTGTCAGTGAGAAGGATATAGGGGCTGTCGAGCTCAGCAGTCATCTTATCCATATCTGTGCACATGTAAGCTGAAATGAAGCCTCTGTCGAACTGCATGCCCTCGACAAGGTCAAGCTCTGTCTTCATTGTCTTGGATTCCTCGATCGTCATAACACCGTTATTGCCGACCTTCTCCATAGCGTCAGCGATCATCTGGCCGACTGAATCGTCGCCGGCAGAAATAGCTGCTACCTTGGCGATCTGGTCTTTGCCGTTGAGAGCGGAGCTCATATCCTTGATAGCCTCTACCGCAATATCAGTAGCCTTCTGCATACCCTTTCTGAGTATGATCGGGTTTGCGCCTGCAGCCAGGTTCTTCATTCCTTCATTGATCATAGCCTGTGCAAGAACAGTTGCGGTCGTGGTTCCGTCGCCTGCGACATCATTAGTCTTTGTCGCTACTTCCTTGACGATCTGAGCACCCATGTTCTCAAAGGGATCCTCAAGCTCGATATCCTTCGCGATGGTAACGCCATCGTTGGTGATAAGCGGTGAACCATAGGGCTTGGAAAGAACTACGTTTCTTCCCTTGGGTCCAAGTGTAACGCTGACTGTATTTGCAAGCTTGTTAACGCCTGCCTCAAGTACTTTTCTGGCTTCTGCGCCGTACTGAATATCTTTTGCCATCTTAAAAACCTCCTGAAATTATGTCCGAAATTATATTATCAATTGTTAAATGCGCTTTTGATCACTCGACGATAGCAAGAATGTCATCCTGTTTTACGATAACATATTCTTCGTCTTCAAATTTTACTTCTGTGCCGACATACTTGTTGAAAATGACTCTCTGTCCGGGCTTTACATACATGATGTACTCATTGCCTGCGATCATGCCGCCGGGGCCTACCGCGACGATCTCTGCCTCCTGGGGTCTCTCCTCTGCCTTGCCGGCAATGATGATGCCCGATTTTGTCTTATCTTCAACCTTAAAAGTCTTTAAAATAACTCTGTCTGCAACTGGAACTAATTTCATAAAATATGCCTCCTTGTAAATTTTATTTCCTGAATCTTATCTTTTGTATTTTGCTAGCACTCACTAATAACGAGTGCTAATCATCGTTTAGTATATTACTGAATTTTCAGTCATTATGCAACTTTATATATCAGCCGTTTTTAGTATATTTAATCTTTATATCTTTTGTTTTCTCATGTTTTCTCAATATTTCTGTCTTTTTGCAAAATGAGACTCTCCCGCGAACTGATATTCCATCTATTGAGAGTGCTGTCTTTTTGTGATATGATGTCGGGAGCTTTATCGAAAATGTATTTCAGGGGGATTATGAAAAAGGAAAGTATTTCGTCCAACAATATCACGCACGGAATAATATGGAAGCAGATGATCCTGTTTTTCCTGCCGCTGCTGCTGGGTTCTTTTTTTCAGCAGCTATATAATACTGTCGACGCCATCATCGTGGGGAGAGTCGTCGGCAAGGCCGCACTGGCAGCTGTCGGCGGATCTTCGGCTATGATAGTCGGACTGTTCGTCGGTTTTTTTACGGGCATTTCCACCGGCGCGTCCGTCACCATCGCCCAGTGCTACGGCGCTGAGGATGCCGAAAGAACAGAGCGCGCCGTCCACACCGCCTTCGCGATGGCAGTAGCCGGCGGTGTGATACTCACGGTCGTCTGCATAATCACCGCGCCTTATGCCATAGCGCTGCTGAACACACCCGAAGAGATCCGGCCGGACTCGGTGCTCTATCTGCGCATATTTTTCTGCGGCATGGTGCCGAATCTCGTATACAATATGGGAGCAGGCATACTGCGCGCCGTCGGAGATTCCCGCAGCCCTCTTTATGTGCTTATGGCCGGCTGCGTCCTCAATATAGTGCTCGACCTGAGCTTCGTTCTGTTTCTCGGGATGGGTGTCGCCGGTGCAGCTGTAGCTACCATAATAAGCCAGACTATCAGCGCATTTCTGGTCATGTATATCCTGATGCGCAGCACCGACAGCTACAGACTTGTGCCCCGCAGGATACGCCTTGATCTCAGCATGCTCAGGCATATGCTGCGCATAGGCCTCCCCACCGGGCTCGAATCCGTGATGTACATGATCTCCAATCTGATGATACAGGCTGCGATCAACGGCTTCGGCACAGACGCTGTATCTGCCTGGGCGGCCTACGGCAAGCTGGACACCGCTTTCTGGATGATAATCCAGTCCCTCGGCATCGCCGTGACGACCTTTGTCGGCCAGAACTTCGGCGCCGGAAAATACAGCAGGATACGCACCAGCATAAAATCAGGCTTCGTGATGTCGCTGATCTTTACAGCAGTCCTCACGGTACTGCTGATGGTCTTCGGAGAGACGCTCTACTATATGTTTACCAGCGATAAAAACGTAGTCAGCATCGGCACCGACATGCTCAGATACCTGGTCCGCTTCTACGCGGCTTTCATCTGCATAGAGATGTTTTCCGGTGCGCTCAGGGGCATGGGCGAGACCCTCAAGCCTATGCTGATAACATTTTTCGGCACCTGCCTGCTGCGCATCATCTGGCTGCTGCTGGCAGTGCCCAGGTGGCACACGATCTACACAGTCGAGGCAAGCTATCCGATAACCTGGATCATAACCTCGGTCATCATCCTTATATACTTTATGAAGTACTCAGGACCGATACTGAAAAGAGCAGATCATTGAAGATCTGCTCTCAGACTGTCGACAAAGCAGCTCGGAGAAACGAATGTTTCTCCGAGCCTTTTTCTTTTTTCGTGGATTTTAATAAAAACGTGTCAGACAGGCCTGTATCAGGCCATCTGTAAGTTCCATTCT